>ENA-OQVM01000007-OQVM01000007.1-marine-metagenome-genome-assembly--contig:-NODE-7-length-308614-cov-13.970519_pt1:0-307500 | contig 308614 bp, 274 predicted proteins | sample MGYA00237776_ERZ505498 | MGnify/ENA primary metagenome ERZ505498 (study PRJEB26159, sample SAMN06265151) | marine metagenome | isolation source: Helgoland LTER site | place: Germany:Helgoland...
AATTGATTTATGATTTATAATACAACTAAAATATAATATTTAATTTATAATTGCAATGTAATTTCGTAAAGGATTCTCCAGGAAACTAAAAAGGCTATGGGGCACTTCTTTAGCTGTCAGTCAGTCTAACCTACCTAAGAGGACTTGAGGTTAGTGAGTTGGAAGAAAATTAGGTTGGTTTTTATTTTAATCAAATTCTTTTGATAAATCTGCAGAATCGTACCACTCCATATAATGAGCAATTTTGCCTTCCTCGTCGTATCTAAAAACTGCATACCATTTAAGCATACTCTTCTTACCTGTTTCAGCAAAAGTAGAATTCCAAGTTCCATAAACTCTTACGTTACCATCTGGCAAGTTTTCTTCATCCAAAGCAGCGTAGTATTCAGCGTTAATAAGCATTTTATTGTCAAAATTAGCCATAAAACCTTTAAACGCTTCTTCCCATTGCACACGAGGTAGTGAATCCATTCCTACTGCTGGCGGAGACCAGATAAAGTCTTTACCGATATACTTGTTGGAAAAAAAAGTTGCGGAATCATTTTCCATAAAAGAGCTTAAAAAAGCTTTGGTAGTAGCAACGTTTATATTAAATACATCCATTTTTGGATTGACAGGAGCCTCTTTTGGTGTTTGACCACAACTTACCAAAAATGCAGTTGCAACAAGTAATAAAAATAGTTTTTTCATTTTAATTGATTTATGATTTATAATACAACTAAAATATAATATTTAATTTATAATTGCAATGTAATTTCGTAAAGGATTCTGCAGGAAACTAAAAAGGCTATGGGGAACTTCTTTAGCTGTCAGTCAGTCTAACCTACCTAAGAGGACTTGAGGTTAGTGAGTTAGAGGAAAGTGATATGCCTATGGTTTAGATAGAAATATATATATTGCAATTTATTGAATATCTTGATGAAAAAAAATATTAGTTTTAGTTATTTCAATGACTAACTGTAAAATTGAAAGTAAAAAAGATAATATGGTTGACGCTAATTATCAAGTTGAAAAAGACATAGAAATGTATATAAATCTTTGGGATATTTCTATGATTTAAAACGATATAAAACTTATCATTAAGCGTAATATTAAAACTTGAAACTAATGAGGTTAAAAAAACAGATTATACGATATAGCTTTGAGTTTTTAGTTATAGTCCTTGGTATCTCGGTTTCTTTCTGGATAAATGAATGGGATAAGAGTAGAAGTAATAATGCTCAATATGTTAAAGACCTAAAATCAATTCAGAATGACTTGAAAAATGATTCAATAATGTTTGCTAAAGTTAAATATCAATTAGATAGAGGTAAGCTTAAAATAAACACCCTCATAAATGAAATAGAATTATATCAAAATAAACAAATTGACTACAATGAGTTTTCATCAAGAATGATAAAGATTGGATTTCTATATGACAATCAAACTTTTTTTATGACAGACGCTACGTTTAAATCATTAATTTCAAGTAATAGAATTGATTTGTTTTCAGATAATCTTCATTCATTAATGAATGATTATTATGAATCAATTAGAAAAAGAATTACAGATAACAATCAGATGGTTGACAACACTTCAATAAAATATTATCAAGAATACCATCCTTTTTCTCTTTACTATGCTAATGCTATAATTGATGAAGGTTATTCAGAGTTTAAAGCCAGAATTACAGAAGTAGATTCTTTGGACGAAACATTAATAAATAGATTTAAAAAGTATTTTAAAAAATCAGAAATTATTAAAATTTATTCAACCGAAAAATTTTTAAATCACACTTCAAGTTTGAAAAATAGAATTTATAAATATGACAATCAGATAAAAATATTTGCTGATAAAAGAAAAGTAATAGCAATAAAGATTAATGAAAGTATTAAAGCATCAAAAAAATGACTTGAAATAAGTTGTAGAAAGTCAGCAAGAAATAATAATGAATACTTCGAAGTTAACGAGCCCAAGTTTTCAATATGCCTTACGGGGACTAACGAACAAGTAGGCAGATTAATAACCTCAACAGAGGACGGCCTGTTTAGTAGGTTCCTTTTTTATTCTTTTGCGACTGAGTTTAAGTGGAAAAACACTTTAATGGATATTGAACCAACTAAGCAGATTTACTTTGATAAACTTAATGCTAAAATATGCGACCTATTAAGTCAAAGTAGGCAAAGGAGATTCAGATTAAAAGAGAGTCAAATAGATGCTTTTAACACTTGTTTTGAGGATTTAAGTAAATCTATAAATAAGTCATACCCCGAAGCTTTAGACCAGCTTAAAAGAGCCGGATTAAAGGTTTATAAGTTAGCGATGACTCTATCTGGATTCAGATATTCAAAAGAGGACTTTGTATGTAATGACGATGACTTTAATTTTGCTTTAAACGTTGTGACCAAAGTGTACTTACCACATCAGATAAATGTAATGAGAAGAATATACAGCAAGACTAAAAACTTGTCAAGTGTAGAATATTTATTAGATACACTTCCTATTGATTTTAATAGAGGCAACATAAGCGAAATATATTCGTCCACTACAAATCCGCCAAGTGATAAAACTATAAGTAATTATATAAACCTTCTAATAAAGCAAGGGAAGATAATTAGAGTATCACAGGGTAAATATAAAAAGAGGCTTTAAGCCTCTTTTTTTTTGAAATGGGTTGAATTTATCTGAATCCACAAATCAACATACAGAAAAACCGATTTACCTCTAAAATAATAATTGACACTAAAACACGTAAAAACACGTCAAAACACGCTAAAATAGACACTTTTTATGGACAGAAAACTGACAGAAAAGAGTGTTTTTAAGCCTAAATTTATTAAATTAGAGAATATATTAATCGTTAGTTTTTATTGATTAATTCTGAAGCTAAATTTCAGTAAACCCAATAAAAAAAGGCCCTCAGATAACTGAAAGCCTTTTATTTTTTTGTAGCGAGAGCGGGGCACGATCCCGCGACCTCCGGGTTATGAATCCGACGCTCTAACCAACTGAGCTACCTCGCCGTGTTTTGAAGGCTGCAAATATAAAGTTTAATTTATTGCCCCTCCAAAAAAACTTAGCAAAATATTACAATACAATAGTTTTTTTATAATACATAAATATATATATTGTCGAAATAAAATTAGAATTCTAAAATGAGTGATAAAGTTAAATACGAAATAGAATTTGTGATTCAATCTTCCCCGCAGATGTTGTTTCAATACATTGCAACGCCTTCTGGATTATCAGAATGGTTTGCAGATAATGTAAATTCTAGGGGAGAGATGTTCACCTTTATATGGGATGAGTCAGAGGAGGAAGCCAAATTAATCAAAAGAAAGTCAGATGATTTTGTGAAATTTATTTGGATGGAATCTGAAGACGACAGTTTCTTTGAAATGAGAATTATTGTAGATGAAATTACTTCAGATGTTTCCCTGTTTATTACAGATTTTGCAGAAGAAGATGAAGTAGAAGAATCTAAAATGCTTTGGGCAAATCAAATTTCAAGTTTAAAGCAAGTACTTGGTTCTTCTTAGGGCTATTACTTTATAAAATAATATCTTTGGGCCTTGATTCATCAAGGCTTTTTTTATGGTTGTTTTTAACGGAAAATTATATTCAGATCAGGAATTTTTTATAGGTGTAGGAAATACTGCGCTATCTTTTGGACACTCTGTTTTAGAGGAAATAAGGATAGAAAGTGGCGCAGTTTTATTTTGGGAACCACACTATTTGAAAATAATGGCCAGTATGCGTATGTTGCGCATTCATATTCCTATGTCTTTTACGCCAGATTTTCTGGAGGAAATTATGAAAGATGCACTTTCCAAAACAACTCACTTAAAGAACAATGCTATAGCCGTATTTCAAGCATATCCAAGTGAGGATAATATAGCACAAACTGATTATCACATCTCTTTTAGGCCTTTGGAAAACTTGCACTTAGGTCAAGTGTCTGACACTCCATTTGAAATAGGCCTGTATAAAGATTTTTATATTGCACACTCTTTACTGAGCACCCTCCCAACCAATTATAAATTAGTGGAACGTTTGGCAGGCGTATTTTCCGACGAAAATGATTTCCAAAGCTGTTTTTTACTCAACGAAAAAAAAGAAGTCATAGGGACTCATTTAGGCCCTCTATTTGTGGTTTCTAATGGGCAGATTCAAACTTCTCCAATAGATGGAGGAACCCAAAACAGTGTTTTTAGAAAAGAGATTCTATCGCTTTTAAGTAAGGATAGTGAGCAGGAAATATCTGAGGGGGTTATTTCGCCCTTTTCGCTTCAAAAAGCCGATGCCTTATTTATCTTTAATCCTTCTAAAGGGTTTATATCTGTTAGTAAGTATAGAAAGAAGGTTTATGAACAGCAGGAGTTTGTTCAAGCTATTGCATTGAAATTTCAACACAGTATTCAATTAAAAACAGCTAATTAAGACTTGGATTTTCAGGCGTATTAGACCATATGAGGTATTTTCCGCCCAAAGCTTTTATACTGTCTTTCCAAAGAGAATGATTCTCTTGTTTTACTAGGGTACTTATATCTAAGTTCTTTACTGTAATCCAGGAATTGGTTTTAATTTCTCCATCCAATTGTTTTTGTGACCAACCGGTATAACCTAAGAAGAATTTTATTTGATTTTCAGCTATAAGGTTTTGTTCTAGTGCTTTTAAGAGCGCGCTAAAGTCTCCTCCCCAGTATATGCCATCACTAATTTCAATACTACCAGGAATTACTTTGGGAGCAATATGGATAAAATAGATATTGTCTTGCTCTACAGGCCCTCCATTAAACACAGGATAGGGGAAGTGTATGTCTTCTATAAGTTCGTCTAAGGTATAAGACAATGGTTTGTTGAGTATAAAACCAACAGAGCCTTTAAGATTGTGCTCCGCAATTAAAATTACAGCCCTACTAAATGACACATCTCCAGTGAGTGCAGGTTCTGCTACTAAAACATGTCCTTTTTGAATAAGCGTATCTGACATAATTAAATATAGTAAAATATTCTGTAATTAAGGGCATAAAAAAAGCACCTCAAATGAGGTGCTTTAAAATTTCTTTTGAAGATATATCTTAGTTTACAGACTTAGATAACTCAGCTCCAGCTTTGAATTTTACTACGTTTTTAGCTGCGATTTTGATTGTAGCACCAGTTTGTGGGTTTCTACCATCTCTTGCATTTCTTCTAGATACAGACCATGATCCGAATCCTACTAAAGAAACTCTTCCGCCTTTTTTAAGAGATCCTTCTACATTTCCTAAGAAAGACTCTAATGCTTTTTTTGCAGCTGCTTTTGTGATACCAGCATCTGCTGCCATTGCGTCGATTAATTCTGTTTTGTTCATGATAATTAATTTTAATGTTATGTTTATAACTTATTACTTTAACAAATTTATACGGATTATGCACAAACACAAGTGTTCCCGCATGAAATCGCACTTTTTGTTAATAACTTTAGCGTTTTGTTTATAAAGCCAGTTGTTTTATAGCTGTTTTCTCGCAAGTCAGTAGGAATAAGCCCTTAGAGTGTGTAGGCATTTTCTTTCAATTGCAGCCCATTGAGCAGTTCAAAAACATGCATGGCTCTTTTACCAGGGAGCTGAATTTTTAAAAGTGCAATAAATCCGTCCTTTACCGCAATTTTTAATTCTTTTTTGGATTTTATTATTGAACCTATTTCGCTGTCATGACTCGTTTTTATAAATGTAGCCTCAAAAACTTTCAAAACAATAGTTTCATTGTCTTGGTTTAAATGGGTCCAAGCGGTGGGATATGGACTCATTCCCTTGATAAAATTTTCAATGATTTTTCCGTCTTTGGTCCAATCTATCCTGCAGTCCTCTTTAAAAATTTTTGGTGCTTCTTTTAAAGCGCTGTCATTGGTTTGGTTTTTAGGATTTACAGTACCCTTTTCTATACCCAAAAGGGTCTTTTGAATTAAATTCGCTCCAAGTACCATGAGTTTATCATGTAAGCTTCCTGCAGTATCACTTTCTTCTATGGATAGAGACATTTGGTTAATTACGGCACCTGTGTCTATTTTTTCATCAATAAAAAAGGTCGTTACTCCAGTGGTCTTTTCCCCATTTATAATGGCCCAATTAATTGGAGCGGCACCCCGGTACTGAGGCAGGAGTGAAGCATGTAGATTGAAAGTGCCTTTGGAGGGAATTTTCCACACCAATTCAGGAAGCATTCTAAAAGCAACGACAACAAATACAGCTGCATTTAAGGCCTTTAGGGTCTCAATGAATGTAGGATCTTTTAAGTTAGTGGGTTGTAAAACAGTTAATTGGTGCCTTAAAGCAGTTTTTTTTACCTCAGATTCATGTAATTTTTTGCCCCTTCCTGCGGGCTTGTCTGCTACCGTAACAACAGCTGCAATTTTTTGTCCATTTTCTACGAGTGCCTCTAAAATATATGCAGCAAATCCGGGTGTTCCCATAAAAACAATGGGCATATTATTTTTTAACATATTCATTTTGACTATTTATTTCAATGCGGCCTTCTTTTAAAAGGAACTGAATGCAATTTAAAACCAATTCTTTGGGTTTCTCTAAGGTACTTACTAATTGTCTTGAAGTGTAATTTTGCGCCACTAAAAGTGATAATATGGCGTGGCTTAGTTCATTTAAAGCCAGGTCTTGGGCGCTATTTTTTTGAATACAGTAATCACATATGCCACAGTCAGTTGATTTTTCATCAAAATAAGCCAGAAGTATTTTATTCCTACAACGCTCCTTTTGCGTCACATAGGCTATCATGGCATTGACCTTTTTGATTCTTTCTTCAAAAATGTTTTCAATGCGATTAGCAAAAGGCGCTATGGTTCTTTCATCTTCTCTTGGAAGTAGATAAACTACTTTAAGATCTGTAGTGTAGACATCTAATGCTATGAGCTGGTCTTTGTGTAATTGGACTAAGTCTATCTGGATGTCAGAGGTATTTTTAGTCATTTTTTTAGCCAAGAGATGGAGGTCTATTTTTGTTTCAAATTCAAAAAGGCCTCCATAGGTTCTTGAAAGATTCAAAATAATAGGTTTCATCTTCTCATTTGAATCCATATAATCGTACAACCGCTCTTTGGAGCATAGGTATTTTAATGTAGTCCTTTTGTCAAAGTTTTCCTCCAATCGAATAATGCCAAATTGATCTAAGGTTTTTAATGCATTATATGTTTTAAGGGTCTTTAATTCGTATTGAGAGACAAAGGCATTAAAAGAAAATTGATAGGTTTGGTCGTTTCCTTCTCCATAGGGAATTCGTAAAAAAGCATTTAATTTCCGGTACACCAACTGCACTTCTTTTAGTGCAGCCATAGGATCTATGAATTGGTTTTTAAGCTGTGTGACATCGGGCGTAGCCCATAGAATTATTGCATTTGCAGGATCTCCGTCTCTACCTGCCCTTCCAGATTCTTGGTAGTAATTTTCTAGGCTCTCAGGAATTTGAAAATGAATCACGTCACTCACATTGCCTTTGTCTATACCCATTCCAAAGGCATTGGTGGCAATCATTATTTTAGCATGGTCTTTGAGCCAATTGTTTAGGGCTGCTTCCCTTTCAATTTTAGAAAGCCCACCGTGATAAATAGCCACGCTTAAACCTTCTTTTTTTAATTCATTGGACAGAGAAGTGACCATTCTCCTACTATTGACATAGATTATGACACTTTGAGAGGCTTTGTGACAAATTTCTTTGAGGTAATACAGCTTGTCTTCTACTTGAGTGACATGATAGGAAATATTATGCCTTAAGAAAGATGCTTTGTGCCTTTGCACCACTTTTAACGACAAATTTTCAACTATATCTTGTTGTACTTTTGCTGTTGCAGTGGCTGTCAAGGCAATCATTGGGGCGTCTGTAATGGCTCTTAATGAAGTGCATTTAAGATACGCAGGCCTAAAGTCATGTCCCCAACTAGAGATACAGTGCGCCTCATCTACTGCGATAAGAGAAATTTTCATTCTAGAGAGCCTCTCTAATACCATGGGTTGCTTTAACCTTTCTGGAGACATATAAAGAAATTTGACACCGCCGTAGTCACAATTGTCTAATAACTCTATGAGTCTATCTCTGGAAATTCCAGCAGTGAGGCCTATGGCTTTTATTCCTTGATTGGAAAGTCTAGTGACTTGGTCTTGAATAAGCGCTATCAGTGGTGAGATAACCACACACACTCCGTCCATGGCCAAGGCGGGGACTTGAAAACACAAAGATTTACCTCCGCCTGTTGGAAGAAGTGCCAGTACATCTGATCCAGCTAAAACATCTTTAATAATCTCTAATTGATTGCGCTTGAAAGTGTCGTAGCCCCAGAATTTTTTGAGTATTTCAAGGGGGTCTTTAACCATACCTATATATTTTCTAACACAAAAGAAATTCTATTTTCTATGGTGTCTTTAGGTAAGATAATGCTTTCGTAACCAAATCGGTCATAGGCTGCTTTTAAAAAGGGATAAATTTTTAAAGCTTCCTGATAGTCTTCGTACCGCTCATTGTCTGAGGTATATATTTCTTCCCAAGGGGGAAATATAAATACACGGTCGTATTGGTTGTCTTCGCAGGCCTTTGTAAAATGATTGGGATAGGGGGTATTTCCCCTGTCTAAGTAGGCCAATACTTCTGGAATTCCTCTGTCTAAAAAAACCAATGAAGCCTTGTTTTTATGTGCTTCCTTAAACTGGTTTACGCGACCTTCTAATAGCTTTTCGCTAAATAATAGCGGGTCTGATACAAAGAGCTGTGTAATGCCATTTTCTCGTGCTTCTAGGGTAACTTGTCTGGAAACTTCTTGAGCACATGCGTATCCCCTAAGTTCCAAGGTTTGGATCAATGTTGTTTTTCCAGTCGCTGGTCCACCAGCAAACACAATCTTTTTGGCCATAAATAGGTCTTGTAATTTAGGGACGCAAGTTACATAAAACACACTTAAATGGCTAAAAAACCTAAGTTTTAGACGTATATTTGCTTAAAATAGTTTTTGATTTGGAAGACAAAAAGACCGCAGAATTTTATCAGAGATTAAAAGACAATCTCGCTTTAAACACCCAATGGCCAGCACCCTATCTCTACAAATTTATAGTGCCATCATCAGCAGAAAAGGTGGCTGCAATTGAAGCAGTTTTTAAAAACCAGTCTGCAAAGATTTCTTCAAGAACTTCCTCAAAGGGTGCTTTCACCAGTGTATCCGTCTCTTTAGTGATTAAGAATCCAGAGGCAGTAATTGCTAATTATAGGGCCGTAGCAACCATAGAGGGGGTAATTTCCCTTTAATATGTCTGCTGCTTAAGGCCAGCTATTTGAACCAATTAATTTCAATACTAAATATTCCTTCTGCCACATAGGAGACTTTCTATTTTTTTAGTATTTTGCAATCTTTAAAGCAGTGGCTTTATATTCTTTCCCTTAATACCTTACAATTTGGAATTAGTTTACAATTTAGAATACAACACAGAGCGTGAAATGCTTATTATACCTGAATATGGAAGACATTTTCAGAAAATGGTAGACCATGCAATTACTATTGAAGATAGAGAAGAACGCATTAAAGTAGCCAACGCTATTATTAGTGTAATGGGCAATTTGCAGCCTCATTTAAGAGATGTACCAGAGTTTAATCACAAACTATGGGACCAATTATTCATCATGTCTGATTTTAAATTAGATGTGCCTTCTCCTTTTCCAATCACTTCAAAAGAGCTTTTACAGCAAAAGCCAGATCCCTTAGATTATCCTCAAAATTTTCCAAAATACCGATTCTACGGCAATAACATCAAGAGGATGATAGATGTAGCCATGAGTTGGGAAAAGGGAGACAAACGCTCTGGATTAGAATACACCATTGCCAATCACATGAAAAAGTGTTTCTTAAACTGGAATAAGGACACTGTAGAAGACAGTATAATCTACAAACACCTTACTGAATTGAGTCAGGGGGAGATTAATCTTGAAGCCTCAGGAGAATTGCTAACAGATACAGATATATTTTTACAAAATAAAATTGTTAAGACTGTACCTAATAATAGGAATAAAAAACAGCGAAGTAACAACAGCAACAGCAACAACAACAACAACAATAGGTCAAAAAAACGCTATTAAATTTTAATTAATGGGTACCTTTAAAATAGAAGGAGGACATAAACTCCAAGGAAGTATTCGCCCACAGGGCGCAAAAAATGAGGCCTTACAAATTTTATGTGCCGTTTTACTCACGGCAGAAGAGGTGACTATTCATAATATCCCAGATATTATTGATGTGAACAAACTCATTTCTTTATTAGAAGATCTTGGGGTTAAGATTCAAAAGAAAGGTAAAGGCAGTTATACTTTTAAAGCAGACGACGTTAATCTAGATTACCTCCAAACACCACAATACAAAGAAGACGGAAAAGGTTTAAGAGGATCAATAATGCTTGTAGGCCCATTATTAGCACGCTTTGGCAAAGGATATATTCCAAAACCAGGCGGAGATAAAATAGGCCGTAGAAGGTTAGACACCCATTTTGAAGGCTTCATTAAGTTAGGGGCTCAATTTAGATACAACCAAGAAGAGCATTTCTATGGTGTAGAAGCGGCCCAATTAAAAGGGACTTATATGCTATTGGACGAGGCCTCTGTTACAGGAACTGCCAATATTTTAATGGCGGCTGTTCTGGCAGAAGGAACCACAACTATTTACAATGCAGCTTGTGAACCATACTTACAACAATTGTGCACCCTACTCAATAAGATGGGTGCCAAAATTAGTGGTGTTGGCTCTAATTTATTGACCATAGAAGGGGTAGAAGTGCTCAAAGGGGCTTCCCACACTATGCTTCCAGATATGATTGAGATAGGTAGTTGGGTTGGAATGGCGGCTATTACACAAAGTGAGTTAACCATCAAAGACGTAAATTGGAATATGCTGGGACAAATCCCTGCTGTATTTAGAAAATTAGGCATTAGCCTTGAGCAAAGAGGAGACGACATTTATATTCCTGCCCATACAGAGGGCTATGCTGTTCAAAATTATATTGACGGTTCTATTCTGACCATTTCAGACGCTCCATGGCCAGGCATGACTCCTGACTTATTGAGTATTCTTTTGGTCACTGCCACACAGGCAAGGGGAGAGGTGCTTATACACCAAAAAATGTTTGAGAGCAGGTTGTTTTTTGTAGACAAACTGATAGATATGGGGGCTAAAATTATTCTCTGCGACCCGCATAGGGCTACTGTAATGGGACATGATTTTAAATCTTTACTCAAAGCAACCACCATGGTTTCTCCAGATATTAGGGCTGGAGTGTCGCTTTTAATAGCAGCACTTTCCGCCAATGGTACTTCTACCATCCACAATATTGAACAGATAGACAGGGGTTATGAGCATATAGATGAGCGGCTAAGAAGTATAGGCGCCCACATAGTTAGGAGTTAATTTTACTACTATTTACCAAACTATATACCATACAAGCCTGGGCTATTCCATAGCTTAGCATGATCAGGAAATCTACTTTAGGAAAGGCGTCTAAAAACATGGATAGGGCCAGCAAGCTGTCCGATGCCAAAAACAATCTAGCCCCAATAAGCCCTGTAATATAGGATGCGTTGCTAACAGTTCCTTTTCTGATTTGTGCCGTATATGCCATGACAGAAATAGCCATAATATACACTAAGACTGGTATTTTCAAGTCCCCAGCTTTGGGCAGTATTAGATACCCCATAATCAAAGCGTAGTTAGCCAATAATATGAATTGGAAGAGGTGTTTTTTTCTCCCTTTTTGTGTTAAAAAAATTATTGTGTATCCAATATGTGCGAACAAGAATGCACCCAGTCCTGCTATAAAAAAGAGCCCACTGTACTCTTGAAACATTAAAAAGATGTCTCCAGCTAAAGCAGCTATTATGGCAAAGACACCCCAGGGGTATAACTTTTTAGAAATAAGAGACTTTTTGGAGATAAAATAAGCCAATAAGCTAATCATGATTAGTGGCTTTGTCGCATATCTGTAACTACTAAAGTTAAAATGACTCAAGCTAGCGTCTAGCAATAGTAAACCTCCAAAACATATAAAGAATTGGAGGTCTTTTTTAGATAATACCATATTTGATTTACTGGTTTATGGGCGCAGGACCATCTATCATAGGTTCGTACACTTCATCTCCTTTACGCGTTTTGTATTCTGCTTTTACCTTAGCAACTAGTTTTGGATTGTTAAATAAATCTACCATAGTCATTCCCATTGCTTTGGCAGCGTGAATCATTCCTTTGTGGCCAATGCTCATTCCGCCACAGGCAACTACTGCCCAAGAATGCCAAGGGGTGTCTTTAGGCGCAACAGTAACCCCTAAATTAATATTGGGAACATTCCAACTCACATCGCCAACATCTGTAGACCCACCTCCAGAATTCTCTCTGGTTTCCTCCAATGGTCTAATAGCGCTATCCATGCCTACTTCTGGTTTTCCTGTAGCTGCTTGTATCTTTTTGCCAAATTCGTTTTCTGCTTCAGTGTAAGATAAGGGACCTAATAATTCTAAGTTTTGTTGCATTACAGCACCGCCAGTTCTATTGACAAGTGTTTCGTATATTCCTGAAATGAGGGATATTTTATAATCTACATTGGCCAAAATTGCAGCTCCTTCTGCCATGGCTTGAACCCTTTCGTAAACTGGTTTCATTCCAGATCTTTTAGAGTCTCTCACACGAACCCATAACCTTGAATAGTCAGGGACTACATTGACAACCTGACCACCGTCTTGTATGTGGTAGTGAATTCTCACAGTAGGTTTAATGTGTTCTCTGTAGTAGTTTATTCCAGAAGTGTATAATTCCAGTGCATCTGAAGCAGAACGGCCATTCCATGGATCTGCAGAAGCATGTGCCGCTTGCCCATAAAATTCTACTTTAAAATCGATCAATGCTAAAGAGCTCTGCACATCTGCTTTGGTATCTGCAGATGGGTGCCAGCTGATGTTCACGTCTACGTTGTCCCAAAGGCCAGCTTGGACCATCCAGATTTTTCCAAAGAATTTTTCTTCAGAAGGCGTTCCTAAAAACTTTACAGTACCTTTTATTTTTCCTGCTTCAATCAATTCCTTAACGGCAATGGCTGCTCCAAGACTACCCGCACCAAATAAATTGTGCCCACATCCGTGTCCTGCTGCCCCTTGATTCAAGGCTTCTTTCTCTGGCTGTGCTTTTTGAGATATGCCAGGTAATGCGTCAAATTCTCCCAAAACACTAATTACGGGGCTTCCAGATCCATAAGTAGCTGTAAATGCTGTGGGTATTCCAGCGACACCTCTAGTGACATTAAATCCATTTTTTTCTGCATAAGATGCCAAAATTTCAGCAGATTGGTCTTCTTGAAAAGCAGTTTCTGCTAGTGCCCAAATAGAATCACTCACGGCAATTAATGCTTGTTCGTGTTTTTCTACAGAAGCTATAATAGCCTTTTTATGAGAAGTCATTTTTTGTGCAAAAAGCGCTTGTGTTGTCAGGGCTAAAAGTCCTAGGATAAAAATTTTTTTCATGGGTGTTTGGTAGTTATTTTTTGATAAGGTAAGTTACAAAAAATACACTACCGAAAAAGTGTCCCTTAGGGTGTTTTTTTGCGAGGCTTTTTAGGGACTACATGTGTGCTTAAAATTCTTTTCCCTTCTAATTTAACCAGATTCGTTTTTCTTAATCCCCACAATTGATCTGCGGCATATTTTCTGCTTTTTTCGAGGTCTATAATCGGTGCAGGATAGTCTTTACCCAATGTGAAGTTTAAAAAAGCCGCTTCTAATGGAGGCATTTTCCAAGGTTCGTGCACATAGACTTCTGGAATTAAAGCCAATTCTGGCACCCATTTCTTTATAAAAATGCCCTTTGGATCGTGGTCCAACCCATTTTTTACTGGATTGTATATTCTAATGGTATTTATTCCCGTTTCACCTGCTTGCATTTGAAGTTGGGGAAAATGAATCCCTGGTTCAAAATCTAAAAAGTGTTGCGCTAAATGTGGTGAGCAATCTTGCCAGGGTTGCCAGAGCAAATGAGTGAAGAAAGAAGCCAACATAGCCCTAAGTCTAAAATTTACAAAACCGGTTTGAACCAAGCATCTCATAGCAGCGTCTACCATGGGAACCCCTGTTTGCCCTTGTCGCCAAGCCAACTGATGCGCTAGAATTACAGTTTTATTGAGTGCTGCGTAGCCCTTATTCACAGCGTCAAACTCAATACTAGGCTCCATTTCAAATTTCTGAATAAAATGGGCTTGCCAGCTCAATCGAGATAAAAAGCCATTGATGTTTCGTTTGTTACTCACTTGTTTTTGATGGCGAGTAACGTATTGAAGTACTTGTTTGGCAGAGAGCATTCCCCAAGCCAGATAAGGAGAAATCCGACCACTATGCAGTCTGGATTCCAATGGTTTAGAATAATACTTTTGATACCCACTAATTCTTTTGGTCATAAAACTATGCAAGTATTTCCAGCCATTTAAACTTCCACCAATTTGAATGCCTTTTTTATGGGTAATGTTTAATTCCAAAGGAACTAGTTTTAGCGCGGCACTTAAACCATCTATTTCTGATGCGGTATAATAGGTGGTAGGTAGGAAGCTGGGGATATGGATAGGTGCTTTCATTTGACTGATCCAATGGTCCCGCCATTTTTGTCGGTTTTTCAGTGCCCTCCACAAACCATTTTGAGCAAATTCATGCCAGTGAATACTGTTTTGAGTACACCATTTTTTTACCGCTTTATCTCTTGTGTAAGTGATATCCATTCCCGCCTCCATATGAGAATACAGGGCTTTAATAGGTTCTTTGGAATGAATTTTTTTTAGTATTTCAGGAATATAGTCGGAGAGGATTAAAATTTTAGTGTCGTATTCTTTTAGTTTTAACTGAATTTCTTCTAATCCTTCTTGTATAAAATCTATATGTAAGTCACTGTAATGAGGGTCTTGAGTCCAAAAGCTTTCAAACGAATAGAGCAGTAGCACCTTTTCGCCACTCGCTAAAGCCCGGGTTAAGGGTTCGTGGTCTTCTAGTCTTAGATCTCTTTTAAACCAAACAACAACCATTTTAAGCCAAAGCCTTTTTATAAGTAGCCAGGCACCTTTCCCTGGCCATTTTATGATCTACTATTGGACTGGGATAAGTAAGTTCACCTAAATCTGAGACCCACTTTTTAAGGTAAATATGCTGTTTGTCAAATTTGTCTATTTGGGTGGTAGGGTTAAAAATTCTAAAATAAGGTGCAGCGTCTACTCCAGATCCAGCAGCCCATTGCCAATTTCCAACATTACTAGCCAATTCAAAGTCCAATAATTTTTCTGCAAAATAAGCTTCGCCCCACCTCCAATCAATCAATAGGTGTTTGCAAAGAAAACTAGCCACAAGCATGCGAACCCTATTGTGCATGGTTCCTGTGGCATTGAGTTCTCTCATTCCAGCGTCTACCAAAGGATAGCCTGTTGTGCCATTTTTCCAGTGTTCAAACTCCGCAGCATTATTTCTCCATTCAATGCGATCGTAAGCAGGTTTAAATGCATTAGTAGGGGTATGTGGAAAATGCCATAATATTTGCATGAAGAACTCCCTCCAAATAAGTTCACTCAAGAATACTTGGTTTTTTTGTCCTTTGGCTTTTTGAACAAGTGCCCTAATAGATACTGTCCCAAACCTAAGATGTGGTCCTAATTTAGAGGTGCCGTTTTCTATACTCGGAAAATTCCTTTTTGCCTCATATGCTTCTATGAGCGCTGAAGTAAACGAATATTGAGGTACTTCAATTTCTGCAGAAGAAAAGCCTAGAGCTTTCATATCATGAAGACTAGTATTCATTTTGTATAGGTTTTCAAGCGGCATATCTATTGCTTGAAATCCGTTGGGGTATTGCTGTTCAAAAATACTCAACCATTTATTCTTATAAGGCGTATAAACTACATAAGGTTTGCCGTCTTCTTTAGTGACCTGGTCTTTTTCAAAAACTACCTGGTCTTTAAAGGAGTGAAAATCCACTGATTTAGTGGCCAAATAAGCTTTAATCTCTAAGTCTCTTTGTACTGCATAGGGTTCATAATCTTCATTGGTGTACACCCCACACACTTTAAAATCATTTGCTGCTTCTAATAGGGATTTAAATACATTTAATGGACTGTTGTGGTAAGACTGAACCCCTGATTGAAACTGCGTATTGAAATGCTGGTTTATTTCATGTAATTGGTTCACAATAAATTGAAGCCTTGGGTCTTTTTCAGGAAGCATATCCAAGATTTCTGTGTCAAAGATAAAAATAGGCAATACTTTTTTCCCACTTAAAAGGGCCTTAGACAATCCAGTATTGTCATTGTATCTCAAATCCCTTCTAAACCAAAAAATGACAATTTCTTCCTTCATAAATACCTGCTTAAACTCAATAAATATTTTTTCTAAGCCTGTTAATGTACGTTTAAACTTCCCATTCCACCATCTAATCCAATGATTTGTCCACTCATCCAGCTGCTTTTGTCTGAAAGTAAAAACACAGTCATTTCAGCAATATCAACCGCTGTACCTACTCTTTTTAATGGGTGCCTTGCATCCATCATCTCTTTTTTCTTATCGTTGTTTAATAAGCGTCCGGCCAATGGGGTATTGGTTAGCGATGGTGCAATACAATTCACCCTAAGTTTGGGTGCATTTTCAGCAGCAATAGACTTTACAAAACCTTCAACAGCGCCCTTTGCCGCTGCTATACTGGCATGAAATGGCATACCCATTGCCACTGCTACAGTACTGTAGAACACCATACTACTTCCCTCACTCATTTTTGGCATAATGGCCTGAACAATAGGTAGCATAGCAAAGAAATTTATTTCCATATCTGCTCTAAAAGCTTCGTTAGAGAGCATTTTAAGTGGCTTTAAGTTAATAGAGCCTGGACAGTACACAAATCCATCTATGGGCACATTAATTTCATCTATAGGGAAGGTGTCTGTAAGTACATCAAAAACGCTGTGGTTTACATGAGGCAATGAAACTTCTGGAGCAGTTCTTGAGAATAAATGTACTTGGTGTTCTTGAGACAATATTTTTACTGTTTCAAGTCCAATGCCATGAGAGCCTCCTATAATAACAATATTTTTCATAATTAAATCTTTTTTAAACTTAGGGTTGTTGGGGTAGGTAATTGACCAAATAATTCTTTAAGGGCTTTTTCTCTGTGTGCAAATATCTTTTTTAACTGAGGCTTCACTAAAATGGGGTGCACCATTTGGCCTAAAATTCCAAAAGGAATTTTGTAGTCAATAATGTCTTCCATTTCTACACCGCCCTCAATTTCTTTAATAAAATGTTTATGGTGCCATAAAGCGTATGGTCCAAAACGCTGTTCGTCTACAAAGTACTTCCCATCTTCTACATGTGTTATTTCAGTCACCCATTTGGTGGTTATCCCCGGAAAAGGGCTTACAGTATAATGAATCACTTGGCCAGGAAACATTTTTCTGTCTGCGCCAGCCAAAATGTTAAATCCCATGGCTTCAGGGGTTATTCTCTGTAAGTTTTTAGGGTCCGACAAAAATTCCCAGGCAGTATTCATATCCGTTTTAATACATTGTTTTGCGTGTAATTGGTATAGTTGCATAAGTCTTGAATCTGTTTTATTACAAAGATACTATTTTGTTTAACTTTAAAGATATTTTCGTTAAACATTTTAACTATTTATTCTTTAGTTTATCGCTATATTTGAAGCTAGTTTTAAACAAATAAAACAGTATAACACCATGAAAAAAACACTTCTTTTATTATTGATGATTACGTCTCTTGAGGGCTTTTCTCAAATTGTTGCGCCACAACCCAGTCCTTCAGTGACCCTTAATCAAACGGTTGGATTAAGTGAAGTAACCCTTAAATATTCAAGACCTGCCATGAGGGGTAGAACAGTAATGGGTAATTTAGTTCCCTATAATGCCATTTGGAGAACAGGCGCCAATGCCAACACTACATTAACTGTAAATACTGCTTTTGAATTTGGCGGGACTTCCATAGAAGCAGGTACTTATGCCTTATTTACTAAGCCAGCTCCAAGCCAATGGGAAGTGTTTTTATACCGTAAAAATGACAATTGGGGTGCGCCAGCTGTTTGGGATCCTTCATTAATTGTGGCAACAGCTTCAGTAAGTACTCAGCAAACAGAAAGAACCATGACTTCTTTTTCTATAAATATTAATGAAATTACCCTCAACGGGGCCCATTTAGAAATTCACTGGGAAAACACTTTATTGGCAGTGCCTTTTAGCGTACCTACCGATCAAATGGTGATGGATTCTATAGAAAAGACCTTAAATCAAGCGCCAACTGCGAATGATTACTACACTGCTGCAGTCTATTTATTAACAGCAGATAAAGACGTAAAAACGGCTTTGGAATATATGGACACTGCTATGGCACAGATTGAAAAACCTGCTTTTTGGCAATTGAGACAACAGTCTTTGTTATTTGCTAAAGCTGGAATGGTCAAAAAAGCAATTGCAGCAGCTGAAGCTTCTTTGGCTGGAGCCAAAGAAGCCAATAATATGGATTATGTAAAAATGAATACAGATTCATTGGCAGAATGGCGTAACTAAATATTTTAGCGTGCTAAGGTGCTGTTTGTTTTTCCTTTAAAAAAACGGACAGCACATGTGCGCATACTACAACCAATACACATCCCAATACATTGAGCCACAAATAAGACATGAGGTCTAAATAGAAGCTGAGAATAACCAGTATTTGTGTGATAATTGCCCCGTAGAATACGGCTTTCCCTTTAATGTATTTAAAGAAAAATGCCAACAGAAATATCCCCAAAACGTTTCCGTAAAAGATTGATCCAATGATGTTGACCAATTGAATGAGGTTTTCAAATAGGTTGGCTACACTGGCAATACAAATGGCTATAACACCCCATCCAAAAGTAAACCATTTGGTCATTTTTAAATAGTGGCCTTGGTCCTTAGAAGCTGGTGCAAAGCGTCGGTAAAGATCTATACTCGTAATAGTACCTAAGGCATTTAATTCCGAGGCGGTAGAAGACATGGCTGCAGAGAGTATTACGGCCAATAAAAGTCCAATTAGCCCTTTGGGCAAATAGTGTAATATGTAGTAAATAAACACATAGTCTTTGTCGTTTTCTGCAATAGTGGGATCTGCTTTTTTAAGGAGTGTCTTTGTTTGACTCCTAAGGTCTTTTTCTTGTTTTTGAAAGTCTTTTAAAATCAAATTGGCCTTATTTGCCGCTTCCGTTTTATGGTCCTCCAAAGCATTTAAATAATTTATTTGCCAAGTGGCGCGCTCTGTTTGAATCTTTGAAAGGGATGTTTTCAGAGATTCGTATTGGGCAATGTACTCAGGGGCTTCCATGGCCTTTTGTGCGGCTGGGTTAAAATGTATGGGATTGGCATTAAACTGAAAGAATACAAATACCATTACACCAACACCTAGAATGAAAAATTGCATGGGAATTTTCAAGATTCCATTGAAGACTAGGCCCAATTGGCTTTCCCTTTTAGACTTGCCTGAAAGGTATCTTTGGACCTGACTTTGGTCGGTACCAAAGTAGGAGAGTGCTAAGAAAAAACCGCCTGTAATACCACTCCAAAAAGTATAGCGGTTGTTGGGATCTAGGCTAAAATCTAGGACGTCTAATTTACCAGACTGTTCGGCAATAGTGAGGGCTTTACTGAAATTGACATCGGCCGGTAGGCCAGAAACAATCATGTAAAATGCCACAAACATACCGCCCATGATCACAAACATTTGCTGCTTTTGGGTGACGTTAACTGCTTTTGTTCCCCCGCTTACGGTATAGACAATCACTAGTCCTCCTATAATAACCACCAAGAGTTTGAGTGGCCAACCCAATACGGCAGAGAGAATTATGGCGGGTGCAAAGATGGTAATTCCTGCGGACAGCCCCCTTTGTACCAAAAACAGTAGTGCGGTGAGCGTTCTGGTTTCTCCATTAAACCGTTTCTCTAAAAATTCATAGGCTGTCTCCACCTGTAACCGATCGTATAATGGAATAAACACCAATATAATAACTAGCATGGCGAGGGGCAATCCAAAATAGAATTGTACAAAACCCATTCCGTCGTGATAGGCCTGACCTGGTGTAGACAGAAAAGTTATGGCAGAGGCTTGAGTGGCCATGACAGATAAGCCTACTGTGGCCCAATTGGCTTCTTTCCCGCCTAGTACATAGTCCCTTACATTTTTACTTCCTTTGGTTTTCCACAGTCCATAACCCACTATGAATAGTAAGGTGAAAACTAGGATACTCCAATCTAGTAGGCTCATATCTAATTTTTAAGGGCTTGTTTTTCTATGTTTTGTGGCATGGAAATCATATTGGTAAACAATCGGTAAGCACCAGGAACGCCAGCAGGCAATTCCCTAAAGAAACTCAGGCCTGTGTATATGAAGTGGCCTTTTCCAAATGGCGCAACTAATAAACTGCCTTGGGTGGGCGCCTCTGTACCATCTTTTATTTCTAGTATTGGGTTGTATGCTTTGTCCCATTTGTTTGGGAAATACAGTCCCCGTTCTTGCACCCATCCCTCAAAGTCTTTGGTGTCTATTTTATTGGGAAAGGATAATATGGGGTGTTTGGGATCTATAAAGCGAACCGGCGCGTTTTCTCTGGTTACCCTATCTCTAGACAGGTAAAGCGGGTAGGGGGCTAGTTTAAATAGGTTGTCTGAATTCCTGGCCGCAGTATTGTATTGGCTAATTAAAACGCCTCCATTTTTTACATATTCTCCAAGAATGTTTTTATTTAATGCCAAACCATCTATGACATTCAAAGCCCTTATTCCTAGTATAATAGATTGGTATTTGGTTAGGTCTAAACTCCCTAAATCATTTGGATTTAATAGGTGAACCACATATCCTATGGCTTCGAGACTTTCTGGGATTTTATCTCCTGCACCCATAATATACCCTATGTGACTGCCTCTTTTTTGTATGTTGAGTCTGACAAATTTCGTGCTTGAAGTTTCAAGCACCACTTGAGAGGGAATGTGGTCATAGCTAATAGTGACCATATTTTTATCAAAGAGATCTTCCTTTGTTGCCACTTTAAATAAACCTTGGGCTTGACTGTCTTTAGTTGGGGGAGTTACCCTAAAAGTAAATAGTGCGCTTGCACCTTTTTCTTTGATATTAAACGAGTGAAATGAAGGGCTTACGCTCCAATCGCTGGGGAGCGATAAAGAGACCTGACCGCTTTGGTTGGCCGCTTTGGCGCTGAGTGTCATTTGAACTTCTTTGGATTCGGTGTCCGGAAATAAAACCACTTCTTGATTGGGTTTTAGGGAGAGTTTTGGGGCTATCTTAAACAGTTCCCAGAGTTCTCCTTTGTCTGGTTCCGCATGCCTGTATACCAAAGGAAGTTCGTAGTCAATGATGCTACCCTCAAAATCTAAGCCTAATTTTATAGTAACTGAGGCTGGAGACTCGGCTTTTCCAATAAGCGTTGGATCTGTCACTTTGTACATCCCTAAAGTGGCGGGTTCATTGAGCCAATAGGGGTTACTATATGGACTGTCTTCTGGTAATTTCATTAAAATGGATTGACTGTATTTTTGATTTTGATCCAAATCTTTTGGGGAGAATACTTCTAGTTTAATAGCGCCTTTTAGGCTTATATTTTGGACACTTATTCCTTTTGCGTTTCTGGCCACCAATGCAACAACAGCTTCCATTTTCTCTCCAGGATTGCTATAGGCTTGAGGGCTTAAAAAAGCCATATGTAGTCCAGAAACATCTGCGATGATTGTTTTTATTTGTTCCGTTTTCTGCTCCTTCCAAAAAGGATCGTTAATCTTTTGTATCAGCTGGTAGGCAGCCAATAGGTCTTTTAAGTGTGTTGCGGGATCGTTGAAATTGAAATTTTCTTGGATGGGTTTTAATAATTTTTGAATTTCAAGGCCTTCGGGGATTCTATTCCAAGTAGTGTCTATTCCGTCAAAAAGAGATGCATTGTTTGGGAAATCTCCTTTTAAAAATTCTAGGTATTCATTTTCTGCCCCCCTTTGATTTAACCTTCCAAAGCCTTGGCATAAATGCTGGCTGCTGGCCAAGGAAGCTATCTCATTGTTGGAGATGCCTAAACTTGGGTAGTAAACGCCTACATCTAAAGTAATTAAACCCTTTTTTGAAGCGGCGCTAAACTTTTCTTCAGATCCGTAAAACCACCAAGAAGTATTGAAAAACACCCTTTTTGGTTGCCATGGGCTTAGGGTGTTTAATTGCGTAGGGTATGCTTTTGTAGCAGCCAAATCAAATGCTTCCATACTCAATAAAGCACTTGAGGTGTGGTGGCCGTGTGTGCTGCCCGGTGTTCTGTGGTCAAATCTATTGATGATAACATCTGGCCTGAGTTGTCTGATGGTTTTTACAACATCTGAAAGTACAGCTTCTTTGTTCCATATTTCTAAGGTCTCGTCTGGGTGTTTGGAAAAACCAAAGTCATTGGCCCGAGTAAAATACTGATTGCCACCGTCTATTTTCCTTGCGGCCAGTAATTCTTGTGTTCTAAGTACGCCCAAAAGTGCCCTAATTTCTGTTCCTATTAAATTTTGCCCCCCGTCTCCTCTAGTTAAGGAAAGATAAGAAGTGGTGGCATGACTGTAGTTGGATAAATAAGAGATGAGCCTGGTGTTTTCGTCATCGGGATGGGCTGCTATATAAAGTACGTTTCCTAAAAAATTAAGCTGCTGAATAGATTGGTGTATTGTGGCGCTACTTTTAGGGGTGAAATCTTGTGCTTGTAGGGTAATTAAACCTAAAAACATGGCGCAAAAAGCCTTGGATTTGCTCATTTTCATCTTTTAAAGTTCTTGCTTTTTTAATAAAAGGACGCCTTTTTGCAAGAATAAATTATTTGGATAGGTGACCAAGGTACCTTCATCTGTTTTTAATTCTACGTAAAATGCCCTTACATCTGTGATAATGGCTTCAAGAGGAAAATCGTCGTCCTGAATTTTAATTCTATCCCCAATTTTAAAAGGAAAGGAGAAAAACAATATAATTCCTGCGCTAATATTGCTTAGTATAGACCAGGTAGCGAATAGTGCAACCCCTAAAATGGCAAAGAAAGAAGATAGTACTAAGCCCAAATCTTCTAATTTCACCCCCCATATAATCAACAGAGACACCAGGCCAATACTGCTAATCCCTATGCTGCTGTACTTGACAATTAGCTTGGTTCTTGAAGTGTTTAAATCACTTATTTTCCCTACTTTTTTGATCGCTTTTGTACTGATAAATTTAAAAATCAACAAACCAATGAGCAGGGCGATTGTACTGTAAATTTCTTGTAAATGGGACTGAATAAATGGATTCATTTGTTGGTGTTTTTAGTGTTTTGGCCTAAGGATACTATTATTTTATTTGCAAATTGGTCTTTAATTCTGACGCAGTAGGTCTAAATACACAGGCTTTTAGTGATATTCTGGGTTGCCTAAAAGTGCTTTAAGCGTGGCGTACACTTTTTGAGTTGGCAACCCCACTACATTGTTATAACTGCCGTTAATTTTTGTTATTCCTACAAGTCCCAGCCATTCTTGAATACCATAAGCACCCGCTTTATCATAGGGTTTGTAATGGCCTACATAATATTCAATTTCATTTTGCGACAAAGGGGCAAAAGTAACTTCAGTTGCTTCACTACATTGGATTTTTTTGCCTTTATAAGTAAAATAGACCGCCGTATATACCCAGTGAGTGTCTGCCGAAAGACGGCTTAACATGGCTGTGGCTTCTTTATGGTCTTTTGGTTTTCCAAGGGCCGCTTCTTTATGCCAAACAATGGTGTCTGAAGTAATGAGCACAGAATTTCCCAAACTTTCTTCGGAAAAGGCGCTGGCCTTTAATTCAGCCAAATAAGCAGGTATTTGCTGGGCAACCAGTTCAGTAGGGAAAACCTCATCTACTTCCCTTACTTGAATGTCTACGGTAAACCCCATGTCTTCAAAGAATTTTTTTCTTCTGGGAGATCCTGAAGCTAAAATAATTTTATGATCGGGGTATTGAAGGGACATTGTTTTAAAGATTTTAGTTAAAAATATGGGTTTAGTCTGTTTGAGCGTCTGTATTACTCGCCCATTTCCCTTGAACTTTAAGTACTTGCTCTATGACATCTCTAACACAACCTTCTCCGCCATTGAGGTGAGAAATATATTCAGATACCGCTTTAACCTCTGGGACCGCATTTTGCGGGCAAGTAGGAAGTCCTATGAATTGCATGGGTGGAATATCCGGAATGTCGTCACCCATATAAAGGACCTCTTTAGGGTCTATTTTATAGCCGTCTAAATATTCATGTAAAGGCTCCATTTTATGGTGGGCTCTCATGTATATGTCTTTAACTCCCAGCGCTTTAAAGCGGTCTCTGACCCCTTCATTGGTTCCTCCGGAGATGAGGCAAACCCTAAAACCTTTATCTAAAGCCGTTTTTACTGCATAACCATCTTTTACGCTTACTTTCCTAAGTAGTTCTCCACTGGTCGTGATGAGTACTTGTCCGTCTGTAAATACCCCATCAATATCAAAGACGAAGGTGGTGATATTTGGCAATAATTTTTTATAACTCATGCTTGTATTTTTCTTGAATAGCGTCGCTAATATATTGGTAAATCTTTTTTTGACTAACAGATTCTAATGAGGCTATATGGCTTTTAATGGTGTTGGTGTCTCCTCTTCTCGCAGGTCCCGTTTGGGCCATATCTGGCCCTAAATCTAGGGCATTATGAACGGTTTGTTCCATTAAAGGTCCTAATAATTTAAAGTCTATCTCATTAGACTTACAGTATGATGCCGCCTCAGAAAAAAGAAAATTAGAAAAATTATTCACCCAAACCGCTGCTAAATGAATTGATTTTCTTTTGTTAGAATCGAAAAAATCTACCCGAGAACTCACCCCTTTAGCTAGCGCACTAAGTGTTTCAATACCTTCTTTTTGGGAGGCTTCCAGAAGCAGTGGCACCTTTGAAAAATAAATAAATTCATTAGAGCCAAATGTTTGCAAGGGATAAAATACTCCAGTAGCAGTATGTTTTTTAAGTACGGAAATAGGTATGCTCCCTGAACAATGACAAACCAGTGCATTTGGAGCATTAATCTGATTAGAAACGGATTCTATTGCCCTGTCAGAAATAGCTAAAAAAACCAAATCTTCCAAGATTATTTTATTGAAATCTGAACGAGTCTCTACATGATTAAATTGCGCTAATTCTCCTTCATTTCTACCAAGAATTAAGCTGGGAGAATAGTCCTTTAAACTGCCGAACAAATGAAACAATTGGCGCGCGAGCCTTCCGGTTCCAATAATTGCTATAGAAATCATACTCAAAAATAGGATAAATAAGCGGGTTAATAAGGACTTTAAATAGTTTTTATATACTGTTTTTACCATTTAATCACGAGGTAAAAAGAGAAAAAGGCCGTACTTTTATACCCAAAAATTGCACCTTATATCATGATTGAAACCTTAAAGAAAATACTTTTCTCTACCAGACTTATGTCTGTATTGTTTATTGCGTTTGCCACTGCAATGGCTTTTGGTACTTTTATAGAGAGTTGGTACTCAACAGAAACCGCCAGAATATGGATATATAATGCCACTTGGTTCGAAACCATGATGGTGTTTTTTGTCATAAACTTTGCAGGAAATATTAAGCGTTATGGATTGTTAAAATGGAAAAAGTGGCCCGTATTACTGCTCCACATTTCTTGGGTGCTCATTATTATTGGTGCATTTGTTACGCGTTACATTAGTTATGAAGGAATGATGCCCATTAGAGAGGGTGAAACAGAAAAAATCTTTTATTCAGACAAAACCTATGTGACCCTTATGGTAGATGGAGAGAAAGATGGTCAGCCAGCAAGGCGAACTTTTGAAGACCATGCTATTTTCACTCCTGAGGCCAAGAAAACATCTTTGCCTTGGAATTCTAACTTTGCAGAGCAAGATTTTAATATAGCATTTGTCTCCTTTCAGCAGGGGGCTAAAGAAGGTGTTATTGAAGACCCTAATGGAACGGATTTTTTAAAAATTGTAGAAGCAGGAGATGGGAATAGACACGATCACTTCTTAGAGTCAGGAAGTGTGACCAGTATTCACAACATTCTTTTTGCTTTAAATGAAGAGACCCCTGGGGCAATTAATATTAATACAACAGTGAATCCTTATACCATAAACACTCCTTTTGAGGGAGATTTTATGCGAATGGCAGACCAATTTCAGGGAGCCGTAATTAAAGACAGTGTTCAGGAATTACAACTCAGGTCACTTTACAATGTGGGCGGCATGCAGTTTGTTATTCCTGAATTACCTATGAAAGGAACCAATGGAATAGTGGCTGTTCCAGAAGATGAAAAGACTCCTGAGACTAAAGATGCCTTAACGGTTCAAATCAGCAGTGGAGGAGAAACCAAACAAATGACCATCTTAGGGACAAAAGGGTTGGCCAGTTTTTCACAAAAACAGACCATAGGAGGATTAGACTTTACTTTAGGCTACGGTTCAAAAGTGTACGAATTGCCATTTTCTGTTAAATTAAATGACTTCATAGCCCAAAAATACCCCGGAACAGAAAAAGGCTATGCGTCTTTTATGAGTAAAGTTACGGTAGAAGATGAGCGGCCTTTTGACTATGATATTTTCATGAACCATGTATTAGACCACGGAGGTTATCGATTTTTCCAATCGAGCTTTCACCCAGATGAAAAAGGCACTGTACTGTCTGTAAGTCATGATTTTTGGGGTACATGGATTACCTATATTGGTTATTTTTTACTCTATATTGGACTCATGGGGATCTTATTTTTTGGAAATACCCGATTCAAAGACCTCTCAAGATCTATTGAGAAGGTAAAGGCCAAGAAAGCATTATTGTCTTTGGTGTTTTTATTTGGGAGTATTACTGCCTCTTTGGCCCAACAGGCCGATGCCGCTTCAGAAGACTCCCATGCACACAGCAACACACCGCTAACTGACCTACAAATTGCCCTAGAAAAAACAACGGTTTCTCCAGCGCATGCAGTAAAGTTTGGCGCCTTGGTTATCCAAGACGACGGAGGAAGAATGAAGCCTATAAATACGTTTGCTTCAGAGCTTTTAAGAAAATTGAGTTTTAAGACCAAATACGAAGGTCTGAACCCAGACCAAGTATTGCTCTCTATGATGCTCAATCCAGCCCTTTGGTACAATACACCTTTTATAGCATTAGATAAGAAAGGCCAAAATGACAGCCTTAGAAATATTTTAGGATTGCCCTCAGGACAAAGAATGGTTAGGGCTACAGATTTCTTTGACGCCTCTGGAGCTTATAAATTAGCGCCATTCCTTCAGGATGCCTATGCGACAACAAACCCAAATAAATTTCAAAAAGATTTTCAAGACATAGACCTTAGATTGGGTTTATTGAACAGGGCTTTGGGAGGAGAAATTATAAAAATATTCCCGCTTTTAAATGATGAAAATAACAAATGGATCTCTGCAGTAGCGTTTCGTTCAGGGAAGCATGTGATTGGCGATAGCTTGTATGCAAATTTTGTTAAAAACGCAGTGCCATTTTATCTCATGAGTTTAGAAAAAGCCATTGTCACAGGAGATTACAGTTCTGCAGACAAATTGTTAGACGCTTTTACTCAGAATCAAAACAACCATGGTAGTGAGGTTATGCCCGCTCCTGAAAAAATTCAGGCGGAAATTTTCTACAACCAATTGGATATTTTCAATAAGCTTTATAGATATTATGCCCTGATAGGCGTGGTGATGTTTTTCTTCTTAGTATTTCAAATATTTAAAGACAGGCGTTTCTTGCGCTACGGAATATTTGGTTTTAAAGGAATTGTCTGGCTTTTGTTTGCTGCCCATACAGCTGGTTTAGTGATCAGATGGTACATTTCAGGCCACGCACCCTGGAGTGATGCTTATGAAAGTATTCTTTATGTGTCTTGGGCTACACTTGCCATGGGTATTGCACTAGGAAGAAAGAGTGATTTAACCTTAGCCGCAACTACATTTGTTACTGCTATGTTATTGTGGATAGCCCACCAAAGTTGGGTAGATCCGGCAGTAGCTAACTTAGTTCCTGTACTAGACAGTTATTGGCTTATGATTCATGTGGCGGTTATAGTAGGGAGTTATGGTCCCTTGACCGTAGGTATGATACTTGGTATAGTTTCACTGATCCTCATGATCATGTCCAATGAAAAGAATAAAAAGCGCATGGACCTGAACCTTAAGGAACTGACTATTATTAATGAATTGGCTTTAACAGTTGGCCTGATCATGCTGACTATAGGAAATTTCCTTGGCGGGCAATGGGCCAATGAAAGTTGGGGAAGGTACTGGGGTTGGGATCCAAAAGAGACCTGGGCCCTCATATCTATTTTAATCTACGCCTTTGTTATTCACACGAGACTGGTGCCAGGACTTAGAAATAGGTGGACCTTTAATTTCTTGAGTGTGGTAGCCTATGCCAGTATAATGATGACCTATTTTGGGGTGAACTTTTACCTCGTAGGACTGCATTCTTATGCCAGTGGAGCCCAAGTAATTACACCAAGTTTTATTTGGTACTGCGTTATTGGTGTTATACTACTAGGTGGCTTTAGTTATTGGAAGCACCATAAAGTATTCAAAAAATAAGTACTTTTAAAAAGACCAAAATATTACTTATGGAACTTAAGAAATCTGGAATAAATACCCTCTGTACCCACTATGGTGAATTGGAAGACCCCATTTATAAGGGCGCTGTTTCCCCTTTATACATGAGCACTTCTTATGCTTTTGAAGACGTAGCTGTAAAACGTTACCCCAGGTATTTTAACACCCCCAACCAAGTAGCCTTGGCTAAAAAAATTGCAGCTCTAGAACACTGTGAGGCTTCACTTATATTTGGAAGTGGGATGGCAGCGGTGAGTACTGCTATGTTGGCTTTTTTAAGTGCTGGAGACCATGTGGTGTTGCAGAAAACACTTTACGGCGGCACCTATAATTTTGTTGTAGAAGAGTTAGCGCGCTTTGGTATTAGCTATACTTTCACTAAAGGATTGGCTCCAAATGACTTTGAAGCGGCTTTACAAGACAATACTAAAGTCATATATATAGAAACACCTTCCAATCCATTGCTCACTATTACAGATTTAAAAGCGGTTGGAGTCATTGCTAAAAAGGCAGGTATTGTAAGTATGATAGACAATACTTTTGCCAGTCCAGTAAACCAAAACCCTGCAGATTTTGGGATAGATGTGATTATTCACTCTGCTACGAAATATATGGGCGGGCACTCTGACATATGCGCAGGAGCTGTAGCGGCTTCTCAGGCGCACATTGACCAGGTGTTTAGGTTGGCTAAAAACTTTGGTGGCTCCTTAAGTGATTATACGGTCTGGTTGCTCGAAAGAAGTATTAAGACTATGGGAATACGCGTGAAAGCCCAAAATGAAAACGCGATGGAGATGGCTACTTATCTAGAAGCACATCCAGAGGTATCTAAGGTGTACTACCCTGGTTTGAAAAGCCATCCGGACCACGAATTAGCCGCTGCACAAATGAGTGGTTTTGGCGGAATGCTGTCTTTTGAATTAAGAGAAGGCCTGAATGCGAGCGCTTTTCAAAAAGCCTTACAATTAATCAAGCCATCCATGAGTTTAGCAGGTATAGAAAGCACCTTGCTTTCTCCAACCCTTACTTCTCACGCACTGCTGAGCCCTGAGGAAAGAAAACACCAAGGCATTGCAGATGGACTGATTCGTTTCTCTGTAGGAATTGAGGAAGTTGACGCTTTGCAATTAGACATTGATCAGGCCATTAAAAGCCTGTTATAAAAACAAAAAAATGAAACTAGATATACTTGCCTTTGGGGCACATCCAGATGACGTTGAATTAGGGGCAGGTGCTACGATTGCTAAGGAAATAAGTCTTGGTAAAAAAGTTGGGATAGTAGATCTCACAAGGGGGGAACTGGGGACTAGAGGTACCGCAGAAATTAGAGATGCGGAAGCCAAAGCTGCAGCGGAATCTTTAGGGGTCGTTGTTAGAGAAAATCTTGAATTGGCAGATGGTTTTTTTCAAAACAATAGTGAAAGTCAATTGCTGGTTATTGAAATGATCAGAAAATATAGACCAGAAGTGGTGTTGTGTAATGCCATTAGAGACAGGCATATAGATCACGGAAAGGGAAGTGCTTTAGTAAGCGAAGCCTGTTTTTTAAGTGGTCTCATTAAAATTGAAACCATAGACGCTCAAGGTGCGACACAACAAGCTTGGAGACCTAAGCAAGTATACCATTACATTCAATGGGAAAATATTACCCCTGACTTTGTGGTAAACGTTTCAGGTTTTTTAGCCCATAAAGAAGCGGCTATTTTGGCCTATGGTTCTCAGTTTTTTAATCCAGATAGCAAAGCCCCACAAACGCCCATTAGCTCCAAAAACTTTTTAGATTCTGTTAAGTACCGGGCCCAAGATTTAGGGAGGCTTATAGGTGTAGCAGCAGCGGAAGGTTTTACGGTAGAAAGACCAGTAGCAGTGGAGCAACTGGATCATTTAATTTAACCGCTAAATATTTGAAAGTTAGGTGGTTTGTTCTAACCATATAACACTTAATTCAAACTCCTCTGTTTTGGTTACTTTATTACCTACTTTAAGATTTAAAATAAGTACTTTTTTTTGCAAATACCCTAAGATTTATTTTGATAGCTAGATGGAAATAAATTATATTTGCAGCCAATTACAAATGGTGGTTGTAGCTCAGCTGGTTAGAGCGCTGGTTTGTGGTACCAGAAGTCGCCGGTTCGAACCCGGTCTTCCACCCAGAATTAAAGCCTTACTTTTTAAGTAAGGCTTTTTTTGTGGCTAAAACTAAGGCAACAAAAAAATCCCCAGCGAATGCTGGGGATTGAATTCATTAAATAGGGGTTTGAGTTTATTAAAGTATTTTAGGCTTATTTACCTGCCTTGTCTACTGTAATTCTATTGGCTCTATTTGCCAATTCCCAAGCCGTATAAAAGACCAAACGACTTCTGTTTTCTAATAAGTCATAGTTTATTTTGTCAGGAGTGTCTCCTGGCTTGTGGTAGTCATCATGGGTACCGTTGAAATAAAATATGATTGGAATATTATTTTTAGCAAAGTTGTAGTGGTCAGATCTGTAATAAAATCGGTTTGGATCGTTCTCATCATTATAAGTGTAGTCTAAGGTAACCTTAGTGTATTTATCATTAACCGCCTCAGAAAGCTCATGCAATTCGGTACTCAGTTTGTCTGATCCAATGAGGTAAACATAGTTTCTGTCGCCTTCTCTTTTTGGATCAATCCTTCCCACCATATCAATGTTTAGATTGGCTACCGTATTGGCCAATGGAAAAATAGGGTCTACGTCTGTGTAGTATTGAGATCCTAACAAGCCTTTTTCTTCGCCAGTTACATGCAAGAATACAATAGATCTTTTTGGTCCTTTGCCTTTGTCTGCGGCAGTTTTAAAAGCTTCTGCAATTTCAAGTAAGGCTACTGTTCCAGAACCGTCGTCGTCTGCTCCGTTGTGAATCTCTCCTTTGCTGTTTACCCCAACATGGTCTAAGTGAGAAGAAATTACAATATACTCCTCTGGTAAATCACTTCCTTTTAAGAAAGCCACCACGTTTTCTGACTGTACTTCTTTATTGGCACTCTTTACCGCAAAAGACAAGGGTAAGTCTAATACCTTTGGTTGGTGGTCTGTAGCAATATCTGCAAGCATTTTGTTGGCTAAGTCCGTATTTAGAAAAAAAGAGGGCATACTCTCTTTGGCCAAAGCCTTAATACCCATGCTGCCGCTGTCATTTTCTTTCATATAAGAAAACCTTCTCTGGTAACGGTCAAAATTGGCTTGGTCAAAAAACAATACTGCAACAGCACCTTTCTCTTTGGCAACAGCCACTCTTTTAGAAAGGGCTTCAGAAATATTACTCCATTTACTAGCTTCTTCAGATCCAGAAAGCACAAAATGGCCGCTGGCATCTTTAGGTTCTCCAGATTTTACAAGAACCACTTTTTCGCTCACCTCTAAATCAGTGTAGTCTGAGTAGTCGCCTTCTTCAATCCCATAACCTGCATATACAATTTGATCAAAATCTCCTTCAAAAGAAGTGAATCCCATAAATCCTGCCCCATTTTCCATAGAAATGTCTCCCATGCTAAGTTGTCCGGTAGGCACTTTTCTAACCTCTAAAGCAATGGGCTGGAAATAATCATCCCCCCCCTTGGCTGCAGGAATACCTAAAGAAACATACTGCTCCTTTAAATAAGCAATGGCCATTTTTTGTCCAGGCTCTCCTGTTTCTCTTCCTTCAAATTCGTCTGAGGCATAAGTGTACAGATGTTCTTTGAGTTCCGCTTCTGTAATTGTTTTTGCAAAAGCCTGAGGATCTGCAACTTTTGACTTTACTTGCTTTTGCGCTTGTAAAGTTCCCATGGTTAGACCAAGGGCTATTAAGGTTAATTTTTTCATATGTGATTAGATTAGTATTTAAGCGCATCTAAAATAGTAAAATAAGCCTAAGCGGTTCTGTTTTTAAGAAAATATTAAGGAGCTTAGTAAGACAATTGAAAGGACATGCGTCAAATGAATATTGGCCCGTGTGGCCATGCCGTTTTTTATGTTTATTTTAGTAGAACAACAAAAGCGACAAATTAAACAACCAAAACAATGAATACAATAGCATGGAAAGGCGTTATGCCAGCCGTAACCACAAAATTTACTTCGAAAGATCAGTTAGACCTGCCATTATTCACTAAAAATATTCAGGCACAACTCCATGCTGGGGTTCATGGAATTATTCTAGGAGGTACACTTGGTGAGGCCAGTACGCTAAGTAAGGCAGAAAAAAACACCTTAATTCTTCACACGGTCAAAGAAGTTAAAGGCCAGGTGCCCGTAGTGATTAATATAGCGGAACAAACCACTAAAGATGCCGTTACCGCTGCACATGCAGCACAAGAAGCAGGTGCTAAAGGACTGATGATGCTCCCTCCAATGCGATACAAAGCTACTTCTGCTGAGACAGTGGCCTATTTTGAGGCAGTAGCCAGCAGTACAGACTTACCGATTATGATATACAATAACCCAGTAGATTACGGTATAGAAGTGACTATACCTATGTTTGAATCACTCCTAAAATCTCCAAAAATACAGGCCGTTAAGGAATCTACTAGAGATACAACCAATGTGATTAGACTTCAAAATGCTTTTGGAACTAGGTTAAACATTTTATCTGGGGTAGACACCTTAGCACTAGAAAGTTTGCTCCTTGGCGCGCAGGGATGGGTAGCAGGATTGGTTTGTGCTTTTCCAGCAGAAACTGTGGCTATTTATGCTTTGGCTAAAGCAGGGCGCATTAAGGAGGCTACTGATTTATACAAATGGTTTATGCCTTTATTAGAATTAGACATTAACCCACAATTGGTACAAAATATTAAAATGGCAGAAGTAGCCACTAAAATAGGATCTGAATATGTGCGTTTGCCAAGAATGCCACTGCAGGAACCGGAGCGCTCTAGGGTAGCTCAGATTATTACTACTGCTCTGACTAATAGGCCGCAGCTAACAGATTATAAGTCTCTTTTGTAAGGCTATAGTCACTCAGATATGGCCTTCAATATCATGATCACAAAGTAATTAGCCTCTGTGCCAACAAAAAAATAGTTGCATTTCTAAACCATACTCCATGAATATAATTACCCAAAACCTCATAGGATATTCCTATAGCGCAGAAGGCACCAAAACTTTTTCTACTTTTAATCCAGTAGATCAATCCGCTACTCCGTGGGTTTTTAAGAATGCCACCCTTAGTGAATTAAAAAAAGCCACTGCCTTAGCTGAAAGAGCCTTTTTTCCATATAAATCTATGTCTGTAGCTAGAAGGGCAGCTTTTCTAAGGGCCATAGCCAAAGAGATCTTGTCATTGGGAGAAGATCTTACCCGAACATATACTATGGAAACCGGACTGCCCAAGGGCAGGGCAGAAGGGGAGCGAGGGAGAACAATAGGGCAGTTAGAAGCCTTTGCAACAGCCATAGAAAACGGACAATATTTACAACCTATCATTGACCACGCAGACGCCAATAGAACCCCAATCCCAAAAGTAGATTTAAGAAAAATAAATGAACCCATTGGTCCCATAGCAGTTTTTGGCGCCAGTAATTTTCCTTTGGCTTATTCTACTGCTGGCGGGGACACTGCCAGTGCACTCGCCACAGGCTGCCCGGTGGTGGTTAAAGCGCACCCCATGCATGCAGGCACAAACGCCTTAGTGACCCAAGCCATTTTAAAAGCAGCCCAAGACACTAAAATGCCTGAAGGGGTGTTTTCTTGCCTTTACAGCAATGATTATGAGATAGGAAGTCAGTTGGTTCAAGATCCGTTGATTAAAGGGGTTGGTTTTACGGGAAGTATTTCAGGAGGTACTGCACTCTTTAAATTGGCTCAATCTAGAGAAGTTCCCATACCTGTTTTCGCTGAGATGGGCTCTGTAAATCCAGTAGTGGTATTGCCAGAGGCACTGAATAAAAATCCCACCGATTGGGCGAATGCTTATGCAGGTTCTATAAGCCTTGGTTCTGGACAGTTTTGCACCAATCCAGGATTGATTTTTTGTATTCAATCACCAGAATTAGATGTTTTTATTCACACGCTTTCTGAAGCATTTCATCAGATTGCACCTACCTTTATGTTGCACCCTAGTATTCACGCAGCCTATGAAAAAGGCCAAGCAGAATTTGACGCTTTGGCCAAAAAAGTAGGGAGCACCTCCACCCAATCTCCTGCTATAGAAGGGATAGGACATGGGGCCATTTATCAGGTAGACGCCAAAACTTTTGCTGCCAATCCAAGGTTGCACCAAGAAGTTTTTGGCCCGCTTTCCCTGATAGTGGTGTGTAAGGATGTGGCAGAGCTATTGCCTTTAATAGCGAGATTGGATGGGCAACTTACCGGAACAATTCTGGGATCTGAAAACGACTTACAGGCCAATGAAACTCTTGTAGCTACATTACAAAATAGGGTCGGTAGGCTTATATTTAATGGAGTGCCTACAGGGGTAGAAGTTTGTGCGGCCATGCAGCACGGCGGACCCTTTCCTGCCAGTACAGATGAAAGGTTTACGGCTGTTGGTGTAAAAGCAATGGACCGTTGGTTGCGTCCTGTGTCATATCAAAACTGGCCAGACAAACTCCTGCCCAAAGCATTACAAAATAACAATCCTTTGGGATTACACAGATTAATTAACGGCACATTAATTAAAGACTAACCAGATGTCTGAGCATATTTTTTCTTGTATAGACGCCCACACCTGTGGTAACCCAGTAAGGGTAGTAGCTAAAGGAGGGCCAGATTTGGTTGGTAACTCCATGAGCGAAAAAAGACAACACTTTTTAAAGCAGTACGATTGGATTAGAAAGGGGCTTATGTTTGAACCTAGGGGCCATGATATGATGAGTGGGAGTATTTTTTACCCACCTTCAAACCCAGAAAATGACATTGGCATACTATTTATTGAAACTAGCGGATGCCTCCCCATGTGCGGTCACGGAACCATTGGAAGTATTACCATAGGCATTCAAGAGGGACTAATCCATCCTAAAATACCTGGAAAAGTGCGTTTAGAAACGCCTGCTGGTCTGGTCCTTATTGACTATGAAATGAATGGAGATAAGGTAGCCTGGGTAAAACTCACTAATGTAATGTCTTATTTGGCTGCCACAGATTTATCTGTTACACACCCCGTTTTAGGAGACCTAAAGGTCGACGTCGCTTATGGCGGTAATTTTTACATCATTGTAGACCCTCAAGAAAACTTCAAAGGATTGGAGCATTATAGCGCCAGTGCATTAATTTCATTGTCATCTCGTTTAAGAACCATAGTCAATGACCAATTCCCCCACCAATTTATACACCCCCAAGACAGCAGTATTAGGGGCGCGAGTCATGTGTTGTGGACAGGAGCCACATTGGATGCAAAAGCAACGGCAAGGAATGCGGTGTTTTACGGAGATAAAGCTATTGATAGGTCGCCTTGTGGGACTGGGACGTCGGCCAGAATGGCCCAATGGCATGCCAAAGGTCTTTTAAAAGAAGGAGAAAAATTTATTCACGAAAGCTATATAGGCTCCCAATTTATAGGAGAGATAGTAGGCACAGGAAGTTTGGGAGAATTTCCAGCAGTAGTGCCTAGCATCCAAGGCTGGGCAAAGGTGTTTGGACATAATGCCATCTCCATAGATGAAGCAGACGACCCATACGCATTTGGTTTTCAGGTCATTTAAGTGAAACAACATCTAATAATTATAATCCAGGCCCTACTTTGGTAACAAATGTTACCTTTAAACTAATTCAGTGCCCTTATCTTTGGCTTTTTACAGCGTATGGAACTTTTAGAAATTTTTGGCTATTTTGGTGCATTGCTTATAGGGGTAGTACTCGGTTTAATTGGGGGTGGAGGATCTATTCTAACCGTACCAATATTGGTTTATCTATTGGCCATTAATCCAATGACCGCTACAGCCTATTCTTTATTTGTAGTAGGAACCTCTTCCTTATTTGGTGCTTTTCAAAATTTCAAAAAAGGTTTGGTAGACGTTAAAACGGCACTGGTATTTGCCACGCCAGCTTTTATTGCGGTCTATGTCACAAGGCGCTATATTATGCCTGCCTTGCCAGATGCTTTTTTCAGTGTAGGGACTTTTGTGATGACAAAAAACATCGCTATTATGGTGTTTTTTGCAGCTATTATGCTCATTGCAGCTGTAGCCATGATCAGAGATAAAAAGAAAGATAACGAAGGTGAGGAGGGCCCAATTTCTTACAACTATCCTATGATTGTTTTGGAAGGTGGAGTAGTAGGGGTGCTCACAGGAATAGTAGGTGCTGGTGGTGGTTTTCTTATTATACCCGCTCTAGTTCTTTTTGCTAAACTACCCATGAAAAAAGCCGTAGCCACTTCACTGCTCATCATAGCCATTAAATCCCTTTTTGGTTTTATTGGAGATGTGCAAACTATTGCCATTGACTGGGTGTTTTTAGGAAGCTTCACCCTTTTATCTATTGCCGGTATTTTCTTAGGCATTTACCTGTCTAAATTCATTCCTGGACACAAGCTTAAAAAATCTTTTGGTTGGTTTGTTCTGCTCATGGGCGTGTATATTATGTATAAAGAGCTGGGGTAGACATTTTAGGCCTCACCGCGGTCTAAAATGACTTGATCACTAATTACTTGTTTGTTTTTTTATTTTATAACTTTAAAAGAAAAAACTATGAAGTATTTATGGCTATTCTGTTTGTTACTCATTTCGTGTGCAGACAACGACAAAGAATACGAAGGCACTCCTACTGATTTTGAAGACATCTCCTTTTTAACTACTACAAACGAAAATGTTAATGGTGGCACCCAATTTGCTTATTTAAGCACTGGATTACTCCAAGATGGTGTAGCCTACTGTTTTTGTCAGCTTCAATGTTCTAGAACGGGAAAAACGGTTTTTTCATTACAGTACAATGAGGGTACTAACTATCTAAGATATAAAGAAAGCCCTTCGGAGGACTATATTTATTACGATACCTCTGATTGGTGTATTAAGTATGAATAAAAGGGATTCACTTCTTCCAGTCGTGCATCCCAACATGGTAATCCAATACAATCATGAAAACCCAAAATAGCTGGCGCTATTTTTTGGTTTTTTTATATCCAAGCGCTCACAAGAACAAGTTCTTGACACTTTTGGATATAAAAAAACCCACAACATTGTTGTGGGTTTTCTTTTGCGGAGAAAGAGGGATTCGAACCCCCGGAGGTGTGACCCTCAACAGTTTTCAAGACTGCCGCATTCGACCACTCTGCCATTTCTCCTTGCGGTTATGCGGGTGCAAATATAGGAACCTTTTTCAATTATGAAAAGGTATTTTAATGTTTTTTTTATTTTATTAAAAAAGGATGATTATCTAAAGGATTGCCACTATTTTTGTCCCAATGGAAGAATGGTACCACTATTTGTTATTAGTAGTTGTTGGTTTTACAGTTGGGTTTGTAAACACCATGGCTGGAGGTGGTTCTTTGTTGTCCCTTCCAGTGTTAATTTTTTTGGGTTTACCCCCTTCCGTAGCGAATGGTACCAATAGGGTAGCCATAGTGATTCAAACCGCCCTAGGAACAGCTGGATTTAAAAGTAAAGGGGTGTCTACCTATCCTTTTAATATGTATTTGGCAGTAACCGCTTTTATTGGTTCTATCATAGGGGCTAATATTGCAATAGATATTAAGGGAGAAACTTTTAATAAGATTTTAGCCATAATTATGGTGGCAGTGGTACTCATTATACTTTTTAAACCTAAAATGAATACAGAGGGCCTTGAAGAGCGCCTCAAGGGAAAATATTTGGTTTACGCCATGATTGCTTTTTTCTTTTTTGGTATTTATGGCGGCTTTATTAACGCTGGATTGGGCTTTTTAATGATGATATTTTTACACGGCGTGAACCGATTGAGTTTGGTCAAAACGAATATGACCAAGGTATCTGTTGTTTGCTTGTATACCATAGCCGCATTGGCTGTGTTTGCCTACAATGACAAAGTAGATTGGCTCATTGGTGGAGTACTTGCTTTAGGTAATGGAACAGGTGCTTGGGTGGCGTCTAGGTATTCTGTAAAAAAAGGCGATGGCTTTATAAAAAAGTTCATGGTCGCTATGATAGTCATTATGGCTATTAAACTTTGGTTCTTTAATACTTAAATAACATATAAATCCCTATGAATAATATATTAGATGCTTTAGAATGGCGATACGCTGTCAAAAAATTTGACGATAAAGCAAGCTTAACAGAGCAGCAAATTCTTGAAGTTAAGAAAGTGTTTAACCTAAGCGCTAGTTCTTATGGTTTACAGCCCTATAAAATGATTGTAGTTCAAAATCCTGAGTTAAAAGAAAAACTAGTCCCTGCTAGTTTCGGTCAGCAACAAATTTCACAGTCTGCAGCTATACTTGTTTTTGCTGTTAGAACAGATTTTGGCATGGATTATATTGACCAATTTTTTAAGGATATGTCTACAAAAAGACAGATACCATTGGAAAATTTAGAGGGATATAAAAACTTTATGAAGGGATCTTTTGCCAATAAATCTGAGGATGAAATTTCATCTTGGGCAACCAAGCAGGTATATTTGACCATGGGACATATGCTAGCTTCTCTAGCTGCCCTTCAAATAGACGCTTGTCCTATGGAAGGTTTAGACCCACAAGCTTATGATAAAATATTGGATTTAGATGCGAAACAACTTAAAACTATTATAGCTATGCCAATAGGGGTGAGAGCGCCTGACGACGCTTCAGCTACTGCGCTAAAAGTGCGTAAAGACTTGTCAGATATAATTATTGACCTTTAAGTAAAAGCTGTTTTATTTAGTACCCTATATAGTCTACAATTTCTAATCCATAGCCTACCATTCCAACCCTTTTGGTTTGTTGGGCATTGGATAGCAGTTTAATCTTGGATATATTTAAGTCGTGTAAGATTTGGGCACCCACTCCGTAATCTTTACTGTCCATATCTATTGGTGGGGCCTCTAAAATCCCTTTGGCCTGGTTTTCCTTTAATTGACCTAGTCTAGACACTAAATTTAAGACAGAGGACTCTTGGTTAATGAAAACCACAGCACCTTTTTCTGCTTGGTTAATGGCCTTAAACATTCGGTCCAATTTTTGGTCAGGATTATTAGTCAGTGTACCTAGAATGTCGTTGTTTATTAAGCTTGAGTTAATTCTGGTGAGAATGGGTTCTTCTTTTTTCCAACTTCCTTTTGTAAGTGCTATATGCACTTGTTTGTTGGTTGTTTGTTCATAAGCTCTTACCCTAAATTCTCCAAAACGGGTTTGTATGTCAAAATCCTCCTTTTTTTCTATCAGACTGTCGTGTTCCATTCTATAGGCGACTAAGTCTTCAATAGAAACAATTTTAAGATCGAACTTTTTAGCTACTTTTAAAAGCTGTGGCAGTCTTGCCATGGTCCCGTCTTCATTCATGATTTCTACAATAACTCCTGCAGGTGAAAAGCCTCCTAATCTAGCGAAATCAATAGCAGCCTCTGTATGGCCTGTTCGTCTAAGTACCCCTCCTTCTTTGGCTACTAAAGGAAATATATGCCCTGGTTTAGACAGGTCATTGGGTTTGGTTTTTTTATCTGTTAGTGCTTTGATAGTTTTAGCCCTGTCAGCGGCAGAAATTCCTGTAGTGACTCCATGCCCTTTTAAATCTACTGAAACCGTAAAGGCAGTCTCCAGCGGATCTGTATTGTTTTGCACCATACGGTGTAGGGATAGGGATTCGCATCGGCGCTCCGTGAGGGGCGCACATATAAGTCCCCTGCCATGTGTGGCCATGAAATTGATCATGTCTGGTGTAACTGCTTCTGCTGCGGCTAAAAAATCTCCTTCATTTTCTCTATTTTCGTCATCTACAACGATAATTATTTTTCCAGCTTTTATATCTGTAATGGCACTTTCAATAGTATCTAAGGCGCTATTCTCTTTCATCTTACTTTCTTTTTCTAACGAATATATTTTTGAAGAAATCTATTATGCTTCCGAATTGGACCATCCCTTTGTCTTCTGTGGCTCTTTTAGTCAAGAATATCCCTAAAGGAAGCATGACTAGGGTAGGGATCCATGCGCCAAAAAATGGAGATATATTTCCTTCTTTGGCGTAATTATAGGTGAATACTCCGAGGAAGTAATAGGTTAAAAATAATACAATAGCTATAACCATTGGGAGTCCTAACCCTCCTTTTCTAATAATAGCTCCTAAGGGTGCCCCTACAAAAAATAAGACAATGCAGGAGAGTGCAAGGGCGTATTTTTTATGTAATGATAGGGCGTGCATATTGTAAATTTTATATCTGATTAATAGTTCTTTGCGTTTTGTTTGAATGGTAAGTGCAGACATGGTGATTGTATTAATCGCCTCAGATATTATTTGAGTACCTTGTACGGGAGTGAATTTTGCTAATACATTGTCTATAGTAGGTAAACTGTCTAATGGCATAGCTGCAAAAGCAGAATCTTTGGGTGTTTCTAAGGCAATAGTTCTCAGTTGAATCCCCATTCTTTCTGTGATATTTTTTGACAATGCCTCCACAATAACTGCATTATTGTTTGTGATGGAATCCATGTCTCTTCTGAGCTCAATGACATTTTTCATCTTATCACTATTTCCTTCCGTTTGCTCATCCATGTCTACCATATTGAGCTCGGTAAGGTCTATATTGATGGTGTATGTTTCGAAATTAGAGACTGCATATGGATGTTTTTGATGGTTTTTACTTGTCATGACACTTAGACTTTCATAGTAGTGTCCATCTTTTAAAACAAGTTTAATAAGATTGCTGTTTTCTGAACTGAGTAATTCGCCCTCTTTTGCTTTAATTACAGTGGTATTGATCTGATTATCAGTTTTTTTATGTATAGTTACATCGCGTAAGTATCGGTCATTTTCTCCATACTTTTCTTGTACAAGAATAGTCATGCCTGTGCCTTCAAACTCACTAAATAGTCCTTCGGCAATGGCTACAGCAGGTTTTACTTTAGCAATATTTTTTTTTAGACTATAAGATTTAAGCTCAGCCGCAGGAATGATTCTGTCTGCAAAATAGAAAGTGACTAAGCCTAAAACACTAACTAATACTATGAGTGTTCTCATAGATCTTTGTAGGGATATTCCAGAGGCTTTCATGGCGGCAAACTCATAATGCTCTGCAAAGGTTCCAAAAGTTAAAATAGAAGACAAGAGTACCGTTAAGGGAAGTACTTTCTCTGTTAGATTTGGTAGGAGGTAAAAAATGAATTTTCCAATAATGACTAAATCCAAGCCTTTTCCTGCTAAATTATCTATATACAACCAAATGGATTGGAAGATGAATATAAACATCAGTATCACAAAAGCACTTAGGAAGTTGTACACAAACCTAGTGAGTATGTATCTGTCTAGAATTCTCACTCTTTTATGATGTAGTAACCTAAGTCAATATATTTTTTCTCCTCAAAAGAAAAAAGATTTGGAGCTAAGTTTGTGTTGGTTTCGTATTTCGTAATAGTGATTGTAGTTTGGGTACCGTTTTTACCTGTTTCAATGACTTTATACACTTCCTTTTTTTGGTTGTCAATCCCGAGTAATATATAGGCAATATCTGAGCTACTATCAATTGGAACGAGTTTTATGTATTGAATTTTTCTATTTCCAATATTTTGAGCAATGTCCCACTGAAAGCGATAGCCTTCGTTGTAAAAATTCAATATTTTTGCAGGATTCATTTCTGATCCTGCATTTTCATTGGAGACTATAGTGACCTCTTCATTTTCCGGTACAATAGTATAGGTATTTTTGGTGTCATTTAGTTGAATAATACCCAAATATTCGAACCGGTATTTTTCTCCTTTGAGCTGAACCTTTCCTGAAGTTTCTTGGTTTATATTGGCCTCTGCGTTAAAAAGAGTGTAATTAAACTGAAGACTAATATTTTCTTGTGCCAGTAGCTTGTCTGAAACTTCTTTCAGTAATACCTTGGAGGCATCTTGTGACCAAGCGAATGAGCAAATACTGATTAATAGTAAAAATATCTTATTCATTTTTTTGGATTTCATTGTCTAATAATTGTTGTAAACCAATCAGGTCTTGAATGAGTACTTGTCTCGCTTTACTTCCTTCGAATGGGCCTACAATTCCAGCAGCTTCCAATTGATCTACTATTCTGCCCGCCCTGTTGTAGCCTAATTTTAATTTTCTCTGGATGAGTGAAGCAGATCCTTGTTGGGCAATCACAATAACTTCTGCTGCTTCCCTAAACATGGCATCTCTTTCGGAAATATTATAATCTACTGTACTTGATCCTTCTTCGCCAACATATTCGGGTAGTAAGTACGCTTCTGGATAAGCTCTTTGAGAACCTATGAAATCTGTGATTTTTTCTACTTCGGGGGTGTCCACAAAAGCACACTGTATTCTGGTGACATCATTCCCTTGGGTATATAACATATCTCCACGACCAATCAGTTGGTCTGCTCCTTGGCTGTCCAAGATAGTTCTGGAGTCTATTTTTGAAGTTACTCTAAAAGCTATTCTTGCTGGGAAATTGGCCTTTATAATTCCTGTAATAACGTTTACAGAGGGCCTTTGGGTGGCCACAATAAGGTGAATTCCAATGGCTCTTGCCAACTGTGCCAAACGCGCAATAGGGGTTTCTACTTCTTTTCCTGCCGTCATAATTAAATCTGCAAATTCGTCTATGACAAGTACTATATAGGGTAGGAATTTGTGGCCATCGTTTGGATTGAGTTTCCTGGCCTTAAATTTAGTGTTGTATTCTTTAATATTACGCACCATAGCGATTTTGAGCAACTCATAGCGGTTGTCCATCTCAATACAAAGAGAATTTAACGTATGGATTACTTTGGTATTGTCTGTTATTATAGCGTCTTCTACATCTGGAAGCTTGGCCAAATAATGCCTTTCAATCTTATTAAATAGGGTGAGTTCTACTTTTTTTGGATCTACCAATACAAATTTAACCTCTGCAGGGTGTTTTTTATAAAGCAGTGAGGTGAGTACGGCGTTTAATCCAACAGATTTTCCTTGACCTGTTGCTCCAGCCATAAGCATGTGGGGCATTTTGGCTAAATCTACTACAAAGGTTTCGTTTGAAATGGTTTTTCCAAAAGCGATGGGCAATTCCATGGCGGCATTTTGAAATTTAGCAGAGGCTATTACAGAACGCATTGAAACGGTAGTTGGATTTTTGTTAGGCACTTCAATACCTATAGTTCCTTTACCAGGTATAGGAGCTATAATTCTAATCCCTAATGCTGCTAAAGATAGGGCAATGTCGTCTTCTAAGTTTTTAATTTTAGAAATTCTAACACCCGCTTCAGGAACTATTTCATACAGTGTCACCGTGGGTCCTATGGTCGCTTTAATCTGGGCAATTCCAATATTATAATTCTTAAGGGTCTCTACAATTTTAACCTTGTTTTCTTCTAATTCTTCTTCATTTATAGTAATTCCTGTCTCTCCTCCGTGTTTTTCTAATAGATCTAGGGAAGGAAATTTATAGTTAGAAAGTTCTAGGGTAGGGTCAAAGGCCCCAAAGTCTTTGAGCAATTGGTTGGATAAATTGTCTGTGCTTTCTTCTTCCTCATCAATAGCGGCTACTTCAATTTCTAAATTTTCAGGAGCTGAAGCGGACGGTTTTTCTTTTTTAGTGGAAATATCTGATATAGAGAACTCTTTTTCAATGGTATCTAAAGCGGGTTTTACTGCTATATTTTCTGCAGTAGCAGTTTCATCAATTCTGCCTGATTCCTCTTGCTCATCGCTTTCTTCCATCAGTTTTTGTAATGGAGTTGGCTCATTTATATCTGATCTGTGGGTATAAGGATCTATTATATTGTTTTCAGTTTCCGCTTCATTCACCATAGGTGTGGGCTTAAAACGGGCAAAAAACCTTCCTAAGGATTGTGGGTTAAAATTAAATACCCTCACAATAAAAATGATAAAAAAGATGGAAAGTGACAATGTAAGTCCAGTACTACCAATATAATCTAAAGCAATATCTTTTATTTCAAATCCCATGACACCGCCAAAAATGGGATAGGTATCTGCAGCGAATCCTAATGTGATACTTATAAAGAGAGCGGAATACAATCCCCAAAACCAAATCTTATAAAGCGATTTTTTTGGTAGACTTAAAAAGATGTAAAACCCACTGATACAGACCAAACTAGATAAAACCAGGGCACTTAGCCCTAATCCTTTATACACAAAAAAATAACCCAGTGCTGCACCTAATTTATTAAGGGCATTCTTTGCGGCTACTTCTCGGTCAAGAAAAGCGCTCAAGACGCTTTGGTCTTCTTGCCAATGGTTTAAAAAGGAAATAAAAGAAATAGACAATGATAAACCAATGACCAAAATAGCAAAGCCAATAATGACTTTATTTTTTTTTGAAATCTCAAGCTTTAATTTAGGAGTGCTTTTCTTATGTAGGTGGTCACTTGCCTTTTTAGCCATTGTAGGGTGGTTAATATTTTTAAAGTACAGCTAGGGCTGCTTCGTAGTTAGGCTCATCTACAATTTCATTGACTTGTTCTGTGTAGATTACTTTTCCATTGGTGTCAATAACAACTACAGCCCTTGAATGTAATGGCGCTAAAGGTCCTTCAGTGAAACTTAGTCCGTAGTCACCACCAAATTTTCCTGTTTTAAAATCTGACAGGTTTACTACATTTTCTAATCCTTCTGCACCACAAAACCTGGCTTGGGCAAATGGAAGGTCTTTAGAAATACATAGAACAACCGTATTGTCCTTAGCAGCACCCATTTTATTAAAAGATCTTACAGATTGAGCACAGGTCCCCGTATCTATACTTGGAAAAATATTAAGAATGATGTTCTTACCGCTAAAATCATTTAATGACTTATCAGATAAGTCAGATGCAGTCAGTGAAAAATCTGGTGCATTGCTTCCTACCGTTGGAAGCGTGCCTATAGTTTGTAATGGAGTTCCTTTTAAGTGTACAGTTGCCATAAGTGAAATTTTAGTGTATAAAAATACGCTATTTGGAGAAGACCAAAAAAAAAATCTCCAATTAGGAGATTTTTAATTGATTAAAGGAAATTTACGGTCCTTTTCTATCATTGATTCCTTAGAATATTATTTATCTATAGCGCCTAAGACCCTTTTCATGAAGTTGTTTAAAGCCTCTTTTTTAGGGGTACCCGCAGTAATAGTTTTTTGTACCTCCACTGCGCCATAAAGGTTTGAAATCAATTCTCCTATAAGGTCTAATTCTTCATCTTTTAAAGAAGAAATTTCAGAAATTGATTCAAGGGTTTCAATGGTTTCCTCTAGATAATCAACATCATTTTCTTCAACAAAAGAGAGCAAATGTTTAATGACTGGCAACTTCATTGACTAGTGTTTTAAGAACTTCGTATTTATTGGTTTGTACTTGGTTTAAAAGGGCCCCACCCGAAAAAGCAGCAAAGGTAGGCAGGTTGTCTACTTGGGCTAACTTTCTAGATTCAGGAAATTTTTCAGCATCGGCCATAACGAATGTTATGGCTTCATTTTCCTGAGCCTCTTTTTTGAATTTTGGTTTCATGATCCTGCAATTACCACACCAAGTAGCACTGTATTGAACCATTACCTTAGGATTTTGGGCAATTATTTCTGCTAGATTGTCTTGTTCTAATTCTACCACCATCTTAAAATTATTTAATGAGATTAAAGCGGGGCTATTGCCCCGCCTAAATTTATTTAAGGCTTAGTGAGAAGCTAAATAATTTGCTACACCGTCTCTATTTGCAGACATAGCCTCTTTTCCTTCTTCCCAATTGGCAGGACATACTTCTCCATTTTTCTGAACGTGTGCGTAAGCATCTATTAAACGGATGAATTCTTGTACATTTCTACCAAGAGGCATGTGGTTTATTCCTTCGTGAAAAACAGTTCCTTCTTCATCGATTAGATAAGTGGCTCTGTAGGTAACATTGTCTCCCTCTAAAAGTACCACGCCTGAGTTTTCATCGTATTGTTGTTCTGTAGCATCTAATATGTCTAAAACAGCAGATAAATTTCTGTTGCTGTCTGCTACTAAAGGATAGGTTACTCCTTCAATACCACCGTTGTCTTTTGGAGTGTTTAACCAAGCAAAATGAACTTCTGCAGTATCACAAGAGGCACCAATAACCATAGTGTTTCTTTTTTCAAAATCTGCAAGTGCATCTTGAAATGCGTGTAATTCTGTTGGACATACAAATGTGAAGTCCTTTGGATACCAGAATAATAATACTTTTTTGTTGTTCTTTTGGGCTTCCTCTAAAATATTAATTTTAAAGGTGTCACCCATTTCATTCATTGCGTTTACGCTTAAATTTGGAAATTTTTTTCCTACAAAGGCCATAGTTAATTGTTTTGTTATTTGATGCTGCAAAAGTACAACTAACTAAGTCTTATAAAAAACACCAACCTACTTTATAACAATAGGGCTATAAGAAAAATTGATAGGGGAACTAATCCTTTTTTAATTGGGCTATTTTAATTTGAAAAGCAGCGAATAATAAAGTCATGAATGGACTCAACCAATTGAATATAGCATAGACAAAATAGTCTGCTACACCAACACCTAATACGCCAGAGTGATAAGCACCACAAGTATTCCAAGGGATAAGCACAGAGGTGACAGTTCCTGAATCTTCTAGGGTTCTACTTAGGTTCTCAGGAGCCAATCCTTTGTTTTTATAAGCTTTGGAGAACATCTTTCCTGGAATAACAATGGCTAAGTACTGGTCAGAGGCGGTTACATTTAGCGCCAAACAACTCGCTACAGTACTGGCAAAAAGCCCAAAGGTTGTCTTGGCCATTCCCAAGAGTGTTTCGCTAATTTTTGAAAGTGCACCAATTCCATCCATAATGCCTCCAAAAACCATGGCGCACATTATTAACCATATAGTTCCTAACATTCCAGACATGCCTTTAGAGGTAAAAAGGTCGTTTAGGGCAACATTGTCAGTGGCAATTTCTGTGCTTACTGTAATGGCGTTTAAGATTCCTTTATAGCCGTTTTCAAAGTTGAGTTCTTTAGCTCCAGACAAACCAGCAATAATTTCGGGTTGGAAAATTAGGGCAAAAACACCTCCTAAAAGCGTTCCAATAAGTAAAGCCATTAGGGGTGGCGTTTTTTTAAGTATCATTAAAATCACGCCCAATGGCACAAGAAACAACCAACCACTAATATTAAAGGTGGCGTCTATACTATTGAGAATGGACGCTGTGTCTGCTTCTCCTGAAGTATCCATTGTGAATCCTAATACAACAAAAACAATTAGTGTGACTATAAGTGTGGGAACTGTTGTGAGCAGCATATACCTAATATGGGTAAACAAATCACCTCCAGCCATAGCTGGCGCTAGATTTGTTGTGTCACTTAGTGGCGACATTTTATCTCCAAAATAAGCCCCAGACAAGACCGCACCTGCTGTCATTCCCATAGGGATTCCAAGGGCATTTCCAATACCGATAAGGGCAATACCCACCGTTGCAGATGTAGTCCACGAGCTACCTGTAGCAATGGAAATTATAGCACATATAATGACACAAGCAGCCAGAAATATGGTGGGGTTTAGAATTTGTAAACCATAGTAAATCATGGCCGGTATAATGCCACTCACTAGCCAAGTACCAGATAACGCACCCACCATCAGTAGGATAAGTAGGGCCCCAGTAGTAGATTTTAAATTTTCCGCCACTTCTGCAAGCATTTTTTCATAAGATACTTTGTGGTAAAAGCCTACTACAGCTGCTATAGCACCACCGATCAGTAAAATAAATTGGTTGGAACCGCTTAGGGCGTCGTCTCCAAAGACAAAAACATTGTAGGCCAATAAAACCACTAATAATACCACAGGTATTAAGGAAGCTTTAAGAGAAATAGATTTTGGAGTAGACGCTTTTGACTTCATAGTAGTTTTTTAGTAAAGCGTAATATTACAATTTTAAGCGCCTTTATGCAAGGCCACTTTTTCTATACAATCCAAGATAAGTGCCAGCGTTTCCTCTGGCAGATGGTCTAGGCCAATCGAAAAACGAATTAAACCTTCCCCAAGACCCATTTGTTTTTGTTCCTCTGGAGAAATCTCAGAGGAGGTAGAGCTTCCTGAGGCAGAAAATAGGGTTTTGTAAAACCCTAAACTTACGGCCAAATATCCTACGCCTGCGTCTTGCATGGCTTCCATTAGAGCGTTTGCTTTTTCTAGACTACCTGCGTCTAAGGTCATTAATCCACCATAACCAAAACCTGCTTCTAATTGTTTCTCAAGCGTTTGCTTTCCTTTGTGATCCTCAAGTCCTGGATACATGACTTTATATCCTGCCTGTTGAAGTCCTCGAGCAATACACCAAGCATTTTCTGAATGTTTGGTCATTCTAATAGGCAGTGTTTTTAAATTTTTATGAATAGAGGCGGCCCTTTGGCTGTCTAAGGTACTTCCAAAGAGCATGGCTGCTCCCTGATTTACATTCCTTAGTGAGTGACAAAAATCTTCTGTAGCACAAACAACGCCTGCGACTGCATCTGAGGTGCCATTAATAAATTTTGTAAGACTGTGTATGACAATATGTGCCCCGTGTTTAATGGGCGCAATCATTAAGGGAGTAAAGGTATTGTCTACCACAAGAGTGAGTTGGTGTTTTTTTGCAATTGCAGCCAGCGCTTCTATATCACTAATTTCTAAAAGCGGATTACTCATTGCCTCGCAGTACAATACTTTTGTTTTGGGCGTAATGGCAGCTGTTACAGCTTGGAGGTCAGTAGTGTCCACAAAACTGGTTTGTACGCCGTATTTAGGCATGAAGTTTTTTAATAGGGCATAGGTGCCTCCGTATATGGTTCTGCTACTTACAATATGGTCTTCAGCAGCACACAACTGAAATAGTACGGCAGTAATTGCGCCCATACCACTGCCAAATACATGGGCAGCTTCACTTCCTTCCATTGCAGCTAGGCTGTTAGCTAGCATGTGGTTGGTTGGTGTACTGTGTCTGCTGTATAAAAAACAACCTTCTTTGGTGCCTTCAAAAGTATCCGACATATCCTTTGCAGTATTAAATGCATAGGTACTACTGTCTGAAATAGATGGATTTACACCACTATGGGCACCAATATTAAGTTGAGATAAAATAGATGCTGCACCAGATTTTGAAGTTTTCATAAGATTAATTTCAGTAAATCTATTGCTTCAATTGAATATTTACAATTAAAAATATATTTTACAGATAATTTATCTAAATATTATAAATTTATAGGAAAATAAATCTTTTCAAACACCTAAATGATTATTTTGCTTTTAAAATTATCTAAAAATGATGGACCAGATTGACAAAAGTCTTTTAAAACTACTCCAAGAAGACAGTAAAAAACCCAATAAGTATTACGCCAACCAACTTGGACTCTCTAATACGGCTATCTATGAACGCATAAAAAAATTAGAGCGTTCAGGGATTATATCTAGGTATGCTGCCGTTTTGGATAAATCAAAAGTAAACAAGAATTTCGTGGCATTTTGCCATGTTAAATTACAGCAACACTCTAAAGATATGGTGCTTCAATTTGAAAGAGAGATTGCCCGTTTAGAGGCTGTGGTAAGCTGTTTTCATATCGCTGGTGAATACGACTATTTATTGAAAATTCATTTAGAGGATATGGCTGCTTACAGGGATTTTATGGTGCGTAAACTCACGACTATTTCAGCCATTGGAAGTACCCAAAGTGCCTTTGTGATTAGTGAAATAAAAGATACTGCACATATACCTTTGTAAGCTAAAACTTATGTGGTAATTTTGTTATAGTTTACTTAAAATAAAAAATATGGATGCTTTTGATGTAGCCGTGATAGGTTCAGGACCTGGAGGTTATGTAGCAGCAATTCGCTGTGCACAATTAGGCCTTAAAACGGCTTTGATAGAAAAATATAATACCTTAGGAGGAACCTGTTTAAACGTAGGATGTATTCCTTCTAAAGCTTTGTTAGATTCTTCCCACCATTATGAAGACGCTACAAAACATTTTGAAACACACGGGATTGAAATTCCAGGAGAAATTATCGCTAATCTCTCTAAAATGCTTGCTAGAAAAGACAGTGTTGTAGCTCAAACTACCAAAGGTATTGAGTATCTAATGGATAAAAATAAAATCACTGTACTTCACGGTTTTGGTAGTTTTAAAGATGCACATACTATTTCTGTAAAAGACAGTGAGGGTAAAACTACCAGCATTTCTGCAAAGAATACTATTATTGCTACTGGATCAAAACCCAGTCAATTGCCTTTTATTACCCAAGACAAAGAACGTATAATTACCTCTACAGAGGCCCTTTCTCTCCCAGAAATCCCAAAGCACTTAGTGGTCATAGGTGGAGGTGTTATTGGTCTTGAATTGGGACAGGTATACAAGAGATTGGGCGCAGAAGTTACTGTGGTAGAATATGCAGAACGTATTATTCCTTCCATGGATGAGGCACTTTCTAAGGAGCTCGCCAAGGTGATGAAAAAGCAGAAAGTGAAATTTCTTTTGTCACACGGAGTGAAAGAAGTCACTAGAAAGGGAGACATAGTAACGGTTAAAGCCAATGATAAAAAAGGCGCAGAAGTAGTTTTAGAGGCAGATTATTGTTTGGTTGCTGTTGGGAGAAGTCCTTACACCGCAGGCCTAAATGCAGCAGCAGCAGGCGTAAGTCTTGATGAAAGGGGCAGGGTAGTTACGAACAGTCATTTACAAACAGCCACACCACATATATATGCAATTGGCGATGTAGTAGCTGGTGCTATGCTGGCGCATAAAGCAGAAGAAGAGGGTACCATGGTCGCTGAGATTATAGCTGGCCAAAAACCTCATATTGATTATAATTTAATCCCTGGAGTTGTATATACCTGGCCAGAAGTTGCTGCAGTTGGAAAAACAGAAGCACAGTTAAAGGAAAGTAACACGCCTTATAAAGTGGGTCAATTTCCAATGAGAGCCCTTGGAAGATCTAGGGCAAGTATGGACCTAGATGGTTTTGTAAAGATTTTAGCACACAAAGAAACCGATGAGGTTTTAGGGGTGCATATGATTGGCGCTAGATGTGCAGATTTAATTGCAGAGGCTGTAGTAGCCATGGAATTCAGAGCATCTGCTGAAGATATTTCAAGAATGTCTCACGCGCACCCCACCTTTGCAGAAGCCATAAAAGAAGCTGCTTTAGCGGCAACGGAAGACAGGGCTTTGCATATTTAATAAATCTTTTACTGTATAAGAAAAGCCCGCTATTAGCGGGCTTTTCTATTATAATAACTTTTATGTTCCTACATTATCCTTTATGACTACCGTCACAATAAGGTGGGTTTGATGTTTTTTTACAGCTGCATAAATAGGCTGTTTTTTCTTCAGAAACACTGAATTTTAAGGATGGTGTAGCATTGTTTTTTCTGTGTGAACCGTCACAAAAAGGTTCATTTTCTGTATGCCCACAGGTACACCAGCTGTAGTTTTTATCTTTTTCTAAGGCCACAGGAATAGGCCCTGAATTAACATCACTCATAATTTTTATTTTTTTTAAATATACGAGAAATATAATCTTTTACAAATCCCTTTTTGTATTCATATAAAAATGACAGACTGACACAGCATAGCACAAAAAGCAATCCCCCGGCAAAAGCTTCGGGTACATTGAGCGATTTTTTAAAAAACTTATACAGGCCAAAACCGTGAAAGCTTCCGTATAAGATTACTGCGTGAATGACATAGATACTCAAGGTGTTTTGACCAATGGCTAAAAGTGTTTTGTATTGAAGGAATTGCCTCCCCAGCATGAACACACCAAGAACCCAAAACACATCTCCGAGTCTAATAAATAGGTAATTGTTGTAAGCAACAGCGCTGAATACCTTCCACCCAAATTGATCGCCTAGAAATATAAAAAATCTGGAAGAGTCATATTTTAACCAAGTACCCAAAATAAATAAGCCAAGTATAGCGATGGGATAAAACATTTTTTTATGACTTAGTTTAACCAAAATCACAGCCATAAAGGCGCCGTAAAAGCTGTAGCCCACCCAAGGAATAAAGGTGAATAAAGCACCATTTTCACGGGTAAAATAATGGCTTAAAGCTACTGGCCAATTGGACCAATCCAATCCTTTAAACCAAGGTTCAAAACTAAAAATAAGCGTAGCCAATGCAAGTACAACTATACTGAACCCCTTAATGGACCAATGGCCTATTAATTTATACGCAAAAATTAAAATGAGAATGGCCAAACCAATGCAATGCAATACATCTACATAAAAGAAACTAGGATAAATATGCCCGTTTAGCAGCCCCTGTAAATTAAGTCTCAATAAATACCCCAAAACAATCAGTTGCACCCCTCTTTTTAAGCCCTTTTTAATTCTTTTATTGACATAGGTAGTGTTGGTGTTTTTGAATAAAAGATAGGTGAAAATTAGCCCCGATGCCGTAAAAAAAACCGGTGCAGTAATGCCCCTAAAATAGGTCCAAATTTGAAACCAGTCCTGATCTTGATCTCTGAATTGTGGGGCGAGTAATCCATCTATAAAATGTCCTTGCAACATCATGAGAATGGCCCAAGCTCTAATGGCATCTATAAAATGTAATCGCTTTTGCTCCATAAGGGCTAACTCCAAAATTAAGGGTATCTTTACGTTTCAAAAGTAGCAAATAAAAACACGTCAAACCCAATAATTAGTTCTCGTGATTACCGCTTTTAAAAACCATCTAAACACCCAATTTAAGGAACTTACAACTAGTCCATTTTTGCTGGCTTGCAGTGGTGGGGTAGATTCAGTAGTGCTGGCCCATTTGTGTTCGCAGTGTGGTTTGACTTTTGCTTTGGCCCATTGTAATTTTAATTTACGTGGGGCCGCTTCCACGGCCGATGCCCAATTTGTAGCCAATTTGGCGCTTGAATTAGGTGTGCCGGTCTTCCAAACAAGTTTTGACACCAATGCTTATATAAAAAAACATAAGGTTTCAATTCAAATGGGGGCTAGAACACTTCGCTACAATTGGTTTGACCAGCTCATTAAGACACATAATTACCAGTATTTACTCACAGCACATCAGCGTGAGGACGCACTGGAAACCATGATTATTAATCTTTCTAGGGGGACAGGTATAGATGGATTGTTGGGTATTCCTGAGAAAAGAGATTACATCAGAAGACCCCTAATTTGTTTTGCTAAAGCTGCCCTATTGACATTTGCCAATGAGAATCATATACAATGGCGCGAGGACAGCTCTAATGATAGCACCGATTATCTCAGAAATAAAATTAGACACGAAGTATTGCCTCTAATGGCTGATTTGCATCCTACTGCTTTGGAAAATATGATCCAAACACAGTCGCATTTGAAAGAGCGCTCACAACTGGCTTCCTTGTATTTAGAGCAGCTTAAAAAAGAGTTTTTTCTTACCATTGGCATTGAAGTTCATATTACTATTGATCTATTGTGTGCAACGCCACATGTTTTAGCTGTTATGTATGGATTATTCTCTCCCTATGGCTTTAATGACGCCAATGCAGTACTTGATCTGTGTCAGCGTGAAAATGGAAAAAAATTATTGTCTTCTAGTCATTTGTTGTTAAAAGATAGAAGTAAACTTATTTTAACACCCCTTTTAACGCCCAGTGAAGCGTCGTGTATAGCAGAAGAATCAGTGTCTATTTATCCAGGTGAATTAGGTATTAAAAACCCCATTCAATTGAGTATTTCACAAACCAAAGAAGTTTCATCTAAAGCCCATCATGAATTTATTTTAGTAGATGAAGACACCATCACTTACCCATTAAAATTAAGACATCCGAGAGAAGGAGATTTATTCTACCCCAATGGAATGAAAGGGAAAAAGAAGGTGTCAAAGTTTTTAAGAGATGAAAAAATAAATGTAATTTCAAAGGCTTCTATTTGGTTGTTAACAGACGCAAAAGATCAAATTATTTGGGTCGTTGGGTATAGAGCAGATAGACGGTTTGCCTCAAAATTAAATACAGATAAATCATTATGTTTCAGGATTTTATAAAAAAAATAATTCTTTGCGCTTTTTTATTCATCAGCTCCCAAGAGATCGTATTTGGTCAAGATTTTTCTTTTCCAATGTCTGCTTCTGAAGACCCTGTACAGTGGACACCATCAATAGTTAAAGAAAATGACAGTATTTACGTCATTTCATTAATTGGAACTATTGAAAAAGATTGGCATTTGTATTCTCAGTATTCTCCTGAGGGTGGTTCTCAACCTGCGATTTTTAAGTATGAAAATCAGAATAATTCCTTTTTGTTATTAGGGACTACCGAAGAAAGCCAGACATATGGCGAATATTCTGATGTTTTTAATGTAACAGAACTTTTTTTTAAAGACAGTGTGATCTTTAAGCAACGTTTAGAAATTAAGGACAGAGGGCTTTCAGAAATTTCATTTTCGATAGATTATCAAGTCTGTAAAGAAGTTTGTATTCCAAACATGGTTCGCTTTACAGTTGCTTTGGAAACCGGTAAAGAGGTAAGCTCACAAGCAGCTGTCATAAATAATGGCGACCGCGAAAAAACAACTGCTTTGCTCTTAGACCTTAAATCCAAAGATCGATTGGGTTCATTAGTACCAAAAGAAACAGCGGGTGGTGTGAATGGTTGGTGGAAGATATTTTTATTGGGCATGCTCGGCGGGTTTATTGCACTGCTTACGCCATGTGTTTTTCCCATGATTCCATTGACAGTATCTTTTTTTACTAAAAGTTCCGATGACAAGAAAAAAGGAATTACAAATGCACTTTGGTATGGATTTTTTATAGTGCTTATCTATGTTTTACTATCACTTCCTTTTCATTTGTTTAATTCTCTAGATGCTCAGATTCTAAACACTATAGCTACAAATATTTGGCTAAATCTCTTGTTCTTTGTTATATTTATATTCTTTGCTGGCTCATTTTTTGGTTTTTACGAATTGAATCTACCTGCCTCATGGAGCAATAAAATAGATGCCTCTGCCTCAAGAATTGGTGGTGTGGTTGGGGTCTTTTTTATGGCGCTTACCTTAGCTCTGGTCTCTTTTTCATGTACAGGTCCTATTTTAGGGGGTCTCCTTGGTAGTACTACCTTAGCGGGTGGAGATGTTGCAACTAATTTAACAGTGGGCATGTTTGGTTTTGGACTGGCATTGGCTTTGCCTTTTGCCTTGTTTGCTTTGTTTCCAGGTCTATTGAGCGGCTTACCAAAATCTGGTGGCTGGATGATTACCGTAAAAGTGTTCTTAGGATTTTTAGAATTGGGCTTGGCATTTAAGTTTCTGTCCAATGCAGATTTGGTGGGACATTGGGGTATCCTAAAGCGTGAAATCTTCTTAGGAATTTGGCTGTTGCTATCTATAGGCTTGGCAGCGTATTTATTAGGGGTATTCGACAAGATAAAAAAGCCCATTCATTGGTCTAGATTTCCTTGGATTGCAGGATGTATCGTATTTGGGTCTTTCTTATTACTAGGGATTTTTAAAAAGCAAAACCTTGCTTGGTTAAGCGGTTTTCCTCCCCCAAGTTTTTACAGTGTTTACGCACAAGAGTCTGACTGTCCTCTAGGACTAAATTGCTACAAAGATTTTGAGACAGGGTGGCGCGTAGCTCAAGAAGAAAATAAACCCATTCTATTAGATTTCACAGGATGGGCTTGTGTAAATTGTAGGAGAATGGAAGAAAACGTTTGGAGTGATCCGTCGGTTTTTACCTTGATTAATGAAGAATTTGTGTTAATCTCTCTATATGTAGATGACCGTAAGGAACTCCCTCACTCAGATCAATTTGTTTTCACCTATCCAAGCGGCAGGCAAAAGCCTATTGAAACGATTGGTCAGAAATGGGGTACCTTTCAAACGGTTAATTTTAATGCAGCTTCACAGCCTTATTATGTACTTTTATCACCATCATTGGAAGTATTGGCTCCAGCCATTCAATACACAGATATACCCACCTATAAAAAATGGCTTTTAGGAGCCCTAAACAGATAATTCCATAACAGATTTTGATTAGATAGTATCATTATGAAAAACATCAAACGAATATTAGTTTCTATTGTACTCATTGCTTTTTTATCTTTAATTATTGTTGTTGTTGTGGTACAGTCAATGGCACCGAATTATAAAGGCTCCAAATCTTTAGCCGGATTATCAGAAGAAGTTCAAGTGTACTATGACGCCTATGGGGTACCCCATATTTACGGACAAACTGAAGAAGATGCTTTTAAGTCTCTTGGCTACGTTCATGCCCAAGACAGGCTTTGGCAAATGGAAGTACTCAGAAGAATTGGTTCTGGCAGGCTTGCGGAACTCTTTGGATCAGATTTAATAGATACAGACCGTCTTTTTCTCACTTTAGGGATAGATGCATCTAGCGAAAAGGCCGTTGCCCAACTAGACACATCTAGTCCAGAATATAAACTATCCTTGGCTTATTTAGAGGGGGTAAATAAGTTTGTAACTGATGGTGCCACTCCTGTGGAATTTTATTTAACGGGAATGGAAAAAACACTTTTTGAATTAAAAGACATATACAATACCCTTGGTTATATGTCATTTAGTTTTGCTGTTGCCCAAAGGACTGATCCCCTTTTATCTAATATTCACCATTCACTTGGCTCCAATTACCTCAATGATTTGGAAATTGATTTTGATCCAAACACTGTGTCTATACCAGTCTTTACAGCAGTAGAAGATCAAATAGCAGCACTTTTAGAAAAAGTTCCTGCACCACAATTTATTGGTAGTAATGCCTGGGTCATAGGTGCGGAAAAGACCAAAAACGGTGCGGTCATTTTTGCCAATGATCCCCATATTGGTTTTGCACAACCCTCAGTATGGTTTGAAGCTCATATTGAGACGCCTCAATATGAAAATTATGGGTATCACTTGGCTGGAATTCCATTTCCTCTTTTAGCGCACAATAGGAAAATGGCCTATGGACTCACTATGTTTGAGAACGACGACATTGATTTTTATCAGACCCAATCTCATGTTACAGACAGCAATGCTTACTTGTATGAAGGGGAGTGGCTCCCTTTTCAATTACAAGAAAAACAGATTAAAGTCAAAGACGCCAATCCAATATCTTTTCAAGTAAAGTCTACCCTTCACGGTCCCTTAATGAATGAGGTTATAGATGGATTATCTGCAAACAAGCCCCTGAGTATGTCTTGGGTGTATACACAGAGGCCTAATAAAGTATTAAATGCTCTGTATAGTATATCACATGCAGCAGACAAAAATTCATTCAAAACAGCTTTGCCTAATATTCATGCGCCAGGTCTTAATGTGATGTACGGCGATAGTGAGGGTAATATTGCTTGGTGGGCCACTGCAGCACTTTACGAACTTCCTCAGGGGGTGTCTTCCAAATTTATTTTAGATGGAACCAATGCAGCACAGGAGAAAATAAAGTTTACAGATTTTTCTGAAAATCCTATGTCTGAAAATCCACCATGGAACTATGTGTATTCTGCCAACAATGCCCCCTTATTTCCTTCGGGAAAAACATACCCCGGATATTATTTACCTGAAAACAGGGCCAAGAGAATTGTTCAATTGTTAGATCCAAAAAGTGATTGGGATAAATCCAGTGTTTCAGAGATGATTTTAGACCACACCTCTTCAGTAAACCCTGGCATTATAGCAGATTTTAATCTGGCATTAAAAGAGGACACTTCATTTTTTGCTTCTTTGACTACAGACGAACAATGGGCTTACAATGATTTGCAATCTTGGGAAGGTGATTATCCAGAAACAACTACAGCAGCTGCTTTATTTCACAAGTGGGAATATTATTTTTTAAAGGCGGTATTCTTAGATGAGCTTGGAGAAACCCAATTTAAAGCCATTCAAACCACGCATTTTTTTAAAAGGGCTATTGCGCCTATGGCTAAAAAGGCAGAGAGTATTTGGTTTGACAACAAAAAAACTGCTGAAATAGAAACTAAAAGTGAATTACTGAAATCTTCTTTCAAAATAGCTTTCAAAGACCTTACGGATGGTTTTGGAACTGATCCAAAACAATGGAAATGGGGAAAAATACATACCGTAGAACACGAACATCCTATTGGTAAAATTGCAGCCTTAAGAAGTTTTTTTAATGTAGGACCTTTTCCAATTAGTGGTGGTAAGGAAGTAATTAATAACACTGGTTTTAGTTACACAGAGGCAGGTGGGTTTAAAGCGAATCAAGGTCCTTCTACCAGAAGGGTGATTGATTTCTCAGACATAGAGCATGCACTTGGAATATTGCCTACCGGGCAATCAGGAAATCCGTTTAGCGCTCACTATGAAGATCAGGCACAGCTTTACAGAAATGGTGGTTTTAGAACCCTGCTGCTCAATAAAGAAGAAATTATTAGTCAGTCTTCAAAATTGGTCTTAAAGCCCTTTAGATAAATTCAACTTAAAATTCATTTATCCCAGTCAGTTTGCTTTTTATAGAACTGCTTCTTACCCACAGATACTTTTAGCTACCTTATAAAAAAAATATAAGATGCTTACAAAACTGTATGGGAGTGCTGTATTTGGTATTAGCGCTGTAACCATTACTATAGAGGTCCATATAGCCCTTGGTATTGGGTATCATCTGGTTGGAATGCCAGATAATGCAGTCAAAGAGAGTCACTATAGGATTGCAGCAGCACTTTTAAACAATGGATATAGAATACCGGGTAAGAAGATTACGATTAATATGGCTCCTGCAGCCTTGAAAAAAGAAGGGGCAGCTTACGACCTCACACTGGCTTTTGGCATATTATTGGCTTCTTCCCAGTTAAAAGGAGTTGATTCAAAAGACTACTTAATTATGGGAGAGCTTTCCTTAGATGGAAGTATTTTACCTGTTAAAGGTGTTTTGGCAATGGCCATTCAAGCTTTGGAAGAAGGCTTTAAAGGGTTTGTAATCCCCAAGGAAAATGAGGCAGAAGCAGGGCTAATTGTAGGGATAGCAATTATTGGGGTGTCACACCTTACTGAAGTAGTTCACTTTTTTAGCCATGCGTCTCATCAGTTGTCATTTTCTAGCCATCAGGCCTCTAATCACAACATTAAAGGGGAGGGTCTAAAAGATCAAAAGTCACTGTCTGGCCTAACAAATAAGCCCTCGCTTTGCTTTAGTGACGTTAAAGGGCAGGAAGGGATTAAGCGCGCCATGGAAGTAGCTGCAGCAGGAGGACACAATATTTTACTCATTGGACCTCCTGGGGCAGGAAAAACGATGATTTCTAAAAGACTTCCATCTATTTTACCAGAGATGAATTTTCAAGAGGCCTTGGAAACCACAAAAATTCATTCTGTAGCAGGAATACTGGAAACCCATGGATTATTATGTCAGCGTCCATTTAGAAGCCCACATCATTCTATTTCAGACGTAGCCTTAGTAGGAGGAGGGAGCTTTCCCCAGCCAGGTGAAATTTCTTTGGCCCACAATGGAGTGCTTTTTTTGGACGAACTTCCAGAATTTAAGAAAGGTGTTTTAGAGGTTTTAAGACAGCCCTTGGAAGACCGTAAAATAACAATATCTAGGGCCAAATATACCATAAGCTATCCAGCCAGTTTTATGCTAGTGGCTAGCATGAATCCTAGTCCATCGGGTCATTTTTCTCAACAAAACACACTGTATGACTCTAACGCTCAAGAGGTCCAGAGGTATGTTTCAAAGATATCTGGCCCTCTTTTAGACAGAATAGACATTCAATTAGAAGTTCAGGCGGTTTCTTATGAAAAATTGTCTGACACTTCTTTTTCTGAGAAGAGTGCTGTTATCTTGGAAAGGGTACAGAAATCTAGAGATATTCAATTGAAACGTTTTAAAACCATAAAAGGGGTTTTTCACAATGCACAAATGGATGTTAATGAAATTCAAGATTTTTGTGTTTTAAATGATGAAAGTCAATTAATTATTAATGCAGCCATGAAACGTTTGCGCTTTTCTGCCCGGGCATACAGCCGCATTATTAAAGTGGCTAGAACCATTGCAGATTTAGAGGGCGCAATTGATATTCAAAGTGTACACATAGCGGAAGCCATTCAATACAGAACAATGGACAGGAATACGTATTAAATAATGACTTGACTTAAATGGAGGGCCACTCTTTTTAAGTATTAAAACATAGTTGCATTATTTTAATGATTTATAATTCTCCTTAATTGTATTGGTGTTTTCATGAAATAAATAATACAGTTAATTTGCTTTATTGAATATGATAAAAAAACACACTTAAACAGTTCTTATTCAGCATTTTAAATTACATTTTAAGTGCTTGAATACAGCCCAATACATTAAGACCACTTCTCTGAGAGTGAGAATAGGTTAAATTTGATAATAATATCAAATAGAATCTTATAATCTGACGCTCTAATGGCAAAAGAATTAAATAAATACAGTAAACACGTTACCCAAGATCCAACCCAGCCTGCTTCACAGGCAATGCTTCACGCTATTGGTCTTTCTAAAGAAGACCTTAAAAAACCTATGATAGGAATTGGGAGTACAGGATATGAGGGAAATCCTTGCAATATGCATTTGAATGATTTGGCTAAAGAAGTAAAGTTGGGGGTCCAGAAAGCCAATCTTACTGGACTTATCTTTAATACCATTGGGGTAAGTGATGGTATTTCAATGGGGACCTTTGGAATGCGCTATTCGTTGCCTTCTAGGGATATTATTGCAGATTCTATGGAAACAGTAGTTCAGGCAATGAACTATGATGGTTTGGCTACCATAGTAGGCTGTGATAAAAATATGCCCGGTGCTTTAATGGCAATGATAAGATTAAATAGACCTTCCATAATGGTTTACGGAGGAACCATAGCCTCAGGCTGTGCAAGAGGGAAAAAATTAGATGTTGTCTCAGCTTTTGAAGCATGGGGAGAGAAAGTAGCTGGCACTATAGATGAAAAAGCGTATCAGGAAGTAATTGAAAATGCCTGCCCTGGAGCTGGTGCTTGTGGTGGAATGTATACTGCAAATACAATGGCTAGTGCTATTGAAGCTTTGGGGATGACTTTACCGTATAATTCTTCTAACCCTGCCACAGGCAATGAGAAACCATTGGATTGTGTAGCGTCTGGCGAAGCCTTAGGCTTACTAATAGAAAAGGATTTAAAACCATTAGAGATAATCACAAAAAAGTCTTTAGAAAATGCGGTGAGATTAATCATCGTTTTAGGAGGTTCTACCAACGCGGTATTGCATTTTTTGGCTATTGCAAAAACAGCAAATATAGATTTTACGCTAGAAGACTTTACCAGAATTTCTAGTGAAACCCCGTTTCTCGCAGACCTTAAACCTAGTGGTCAATATCTTATGGAAGATTTACACCGTGTGGGAGGTATACCTGCGGTAATGAAATTTATGCTTCAAAATGACATGCTTCACGGTGATTGTATGACGGTTACTGGAAAAACAATTGCAGAAAACCTCCAATCTGTTCCGGATCTTATAAAAGACCAAGATGTCATAAGACCCCTAAATGCACCAATAAAAGAAACTGGACATATTAGGATTCTTTACGGTAACCTTGCGGAAGAAGGTGCAGTAGCTAAAATTACAGGAAAAGAAGGGGTTTATTTCAAAGGGCCTGCTAAAGTGTACGAAGGAGAGTTTTTAGCCAATGATGGTATAAAAGCAGGAGAAGTTAAAAAAGGAGATGTGGTGGTCATTCGTTACGAAGGCCCAAAGGGAGGACCAGGAATGCCAGAAATGTTAAAGCCTACAGCAGCCATTATGGGTGCGGGTCTTGGCAAAGAGGTCGCTTTAATTACAGATGGACGTTTTTCTGGAGGTACCCACGGATTTGTAGTAGGACACGTGTCTCCTGAAGCTCAAGTTGGAGGAACCATTGGATTGGTTCAAGATGGAGACATTATTACTATAGATGCTAGCTCAAACACCATTTCGTTAGATATAGATATAGCAGAACTCAATAAGCGGAAAGCATTATGGGTAGCCCCTGAACTTAAAGTCAGTAGTGGTAGTTTATATAAATTTGCGAACATAGTTTCTTCTGCATCTAAAGGATGCGTAACAGACGTTTTTTAATTAATTATGCAAATGACAACAACGACAAATTCATCTAAACAAATGAATATAAGTGGAGCAGAGGCCATTATTCATTGTCTCTTGGCAGAAGGTGTAGATCTTATATACGGATACCCTGGTGGTGCTATTATGCCAGTATATGACGAATTATACAAATTCCAGGACAAACTCACCCACATACTGACCAGACACGAGCAAGGGGCTACTCATGCAGCTCAGGGTTATGCAAGAGTGAGTGGAAAGGTAGGGGTGGCCATTGCTACCTCAGGACCAGGAGCAACTAATTTAGTCACTGGATTGGCAGACGCTCAAATAGATTCTACGCCAATGGTTTGTATTACTGGCCAGGTGGGAAGACATTTATTGGGTACAGATGCCTTTCAAGAAACGGATATTATAGGTATTTCTACTCCAGTGACTAAATGGAACTATCAAATCACTGAAGCGAGCGAAATACCTGAGATTTTAGCCAAAGCCTTCTATATTGCCCGATCTGGAAGACCAGGACCGGTACTCATAGACATCACTAAAAATGCGCAATTTGAGTCTTTAGATTTTATCTATGAGAAATGTACTAAGGTAAGGAGTTATATTCCTACCCCTGTGGCCTCCAAAGAAAGTTTGTCTGAAGCAGCAGCCTTGATTAATACGGCTAAAAAACCATTCATCATTTTTGGACAAGGGGTTATATTGTCAGAGGGTGAAAAGGAATTTAAGGATTTTGTAGAAAAATCTGGTATACCAGCCGCTTGGACTGTGCTAGGATTGTCTGCATTAGAGACCAGTCACCCGCTGAATGTAGGTATGGTAGGAATGCATGGAAATTATGGTCCAAATATGCTCACCAATGAGTGCGATGTATTAATCACCATTGGGATGCGTTTTGACGACAGGGTGACAGGAAATTTAGAGACTTATGCCAAGCAAGCTAAAGTGATTCATTTTGAGATTGACCCAGCAGAGATAGATAAAAATGTAAAGACTACTGTAGCGGTTCTAGGAGATGCTAAAGTAAGTTTAAGAAATATACTCCCATTAATCAATAAAAACACTCACGAAGATTGGTTGAAAAATTTCCATGAGCACTATGAGATTGAGTATGAACAAGTGATTAAAAACGATTTATACCCAACCAAGCCCGGCCTTACAATGGGAGAGACCATAAGAATACTCAATGAAAAGAGTGGAAACAAGGCTATCATAGTTACAGATGTAGGACAACACCAGATGGTCGCTTGCAGGTATGCCGGCTTCTCTCAAACAAAAAGTAATGTAACTTCAGGAGGCTTAGGTACTATGGGCTTTGCACTTCCTGCTGCCATTGGCGCAAAAATGGGTGCTCCAGACAGAGAAGTAGTTGCTATTATTGGAGATGGAGGCTACCAAATGACCATCCAAGAATTAGGAACTATTTTCCAAAATAAGACTGCCGTAAAAATCATGGTACTCAACAACGAGCATCTCGGTATGGTTAGACAATGGCAAGAATTGTTTTTCGAAAGTAGGTATGCTTCTACTGTAATGAGTAATCCTGACTTCGTTAAGATTGCTGCAGGTTATGATATAGAGGCAGCAAGAGTCAGTGAAAGAGATCAATTGGCTGGGGCCATAGAAAAAATGATGGCACATAAGGGACCTTACTTTTTAGAGGTATGTGTAGAAAATGAACATAACGTATTTCCAATGATACCCACTGGAGCATCCGTTTCAGAGATTAGACTAAAATAGCACAAGATGGAGAATGCATGGTATACCATCTCTGTTTACTCAGAGAATAACGTAGGATTATTGAATAGAATATCAGGAATATTCTTAAAGCGACACATCAATATAGAAAGCTTAAATGTCTCTAAATCAGAGATTGATAATGTATCTAAATTCACAATAGTTGTGTTTACTACACCCAAATGGGTGCATAATATTGCGGGGCAAATAGAAAAGCAGATAGAGGTGATTAAGGTTTTTTCTCATACAGATGATGAAATTATCTATCAGGAGGCTGCTCTATTTAAAGTAAACTCAAGTTTGCTATTTGACGAAAGAGAGATTCAAAATATTATAAAAGACAGCAATGCTCAAATTGTCACTGTTTCCAGAGACTTTTTTGTAATTTCAAAATCTGGAAGAAGGTCAGAGGTAGACACGCTTTACGATCAGCTAAAACCATTTGGTATTATGCAATTTGTGCGGTCTGGTAGGATTGCTGTGTCAAAATCAGAAATGCAGATATCGTCCTTGTTAAAGGACTTTTAATAAACAATTAAATAAATTATAACAAGAAATTTTTATCATGGCAAATTATTTTAATACCCTATCTCTAAGAGAACAACTGACCCAATTGGGAAAATGTAGGTTTATGGAATCTTCTGAATTTTCAGATGGGGTGGAAGCCTTAAAAGGAAAGAAAATTGTAATTGTAGGCTGTGGCGCTCAAGGGTTAAACCAAGGTTTAAACATGAGAGATTCTGGTTTAGATATTTCTTATACCTTAAGGGCTGAAGCGATTGCGCAAAAAAGGGCTTCTTTTATAAATGCTACTGAAAATAATTTCAAGGTAGGTACTTATGAGGCGTTAATTCCTCATGCAGATGTAGTCATTAACCTAACTCCAGATAAACAACACACCGCTGTGGTGACTGCTGTAATGCCACTCATGAAGCAAGGGGCTACATTATCTTATTCTCATGGATTCAATATTGTAGAAGAAGGAATGCAAGTACGTAAAGATTTGACCGTTATTATGGTTGCACCTAAGTGTCCTGGTTCTGAGGTGAGAGAAGAGTACAAGAGAGGTTTTGGGGTACCTACACTTATTGCAGTGCACCCAGACAATGACCCTCAAGGTGTTGGTTTAGCTCAAGCCAAAGCCTATGCAGTAGCTACTGGTGGGGATAGGGCAGGTGTGTTAGAATCTTCTTTTGTTGCTGAGGTTAAGTCCGATTTAATGGGAGAACAAACCATTTTATGTGGTCTGCTTCAGACTGGGTCTATTTTGTGTTTTGACAAAATGGTTGAAAAAGGAATGGATAAAGGATACGCAGCAAAATTAATTCAATACGGGTGGGAAGCCATTACGGAAGGATTGAAATACGGTGGTATTACTCATATGATGGACCGTTTGTCTAATCCTGCAAAAATAAAAGCCTACGAATTGTCTGAGGAATTAAAAGACATTATGAGGCCTTTGTTTAACAAGCATATGGACGACATTATTTCTGGTCATTTCTCTAAAACAATGATGGAGGATTGGGCTAATGACGACAAAAATCTTTTAGAATGGAGGGCTGCTACAGGAGAAACTGCTTTTGAAAAAACACCTATTTCTTCTGAGACTATCACGGAGCAGGCGTTTTACGATCACGGTGTTTTAATGGTTGCCATGGTTAGGGCAGGAGTAGAATTGGCTTTTGAGGCCATGACTGCTTCAGGTATTATTGAAGAGTCTGCTTACTATGAGTCGCTTCACGAGACCCCATTAATTGCCAATACAATTGCAAGAAAGAAATTATTTGAAATGAATAGGGTTATTTCTGATACAGCGGAATATGGTTGTTATTTGTTTGATCATGCTTGTAAGCCTTTATTGGCAGATTTTATGACGCGTATTGACACAGATGTGATTGGAACGGCTTACGGGAGAGGGACTGACAATAAGGTGTCTAACACACAATTGGTGACTATAAACGCAGCACTAAGGAATCATCCTGTAGAAATAGTAGGTGCTAGATTAAGGGCATCTATGACTGCAATGAAACCTATCGTTTAATATTGTATTAATAAATGGTATTAAAAAGCCCCGCTCATAGAGCGGGGCTTTTTTTATTGTATCAATGGGTGTTATAGTTCTTTATTAGGCTTCTAATATTTTAGCGGCCAACCAATCGCCTACGGCCGATGTCTTTTGAGGGGCCACGCCTTCTGCTAAGTCTTCAGTGACAAAACCAGCCTCTAGAGATTCATTGACTACTTTTCTGATTAAAGCAGCTTCTTCGTTTAGCCCAAATGCGTCTTCAAACATCATGGCAGCAGAGAGTACTGTAGCCAATGGATTGGCTATATCTTTTCCTGCAGCTTGAGGGTAAGAACCGTGAATAGGTTCAAATAAAGAAGTTTCTGTTCCAACAGAAGCAGAAGGCATGAGTCCCATAGATCCAGATATCACTGAAGCTTCATCTGTAAGAATGTCTCCAAATAAGTTTTCAGTAATGAGTACATCATAGGTATTAGGCCATTGTACTAATCTCATGGCCACAGCGTCTACAAATTCATAGGAAACAGTCACTTCTGGATAATCTTTTTCCATGGCTTGAACCGTTTCCCTCCAAAGCCTGGAAGTTTCTAATACATTCGCCTTGTCTACACAACACAATTTTTTAGTCCGAGTCATGGCCAATTCAAAGCCTTTTTTCGCCAGTCTTTGTACTTCTGGTCTGGTATAAGTACAAGTGTCATAAGCCGTATTACCATTGTCTTCTCTACCTCTTTTTCCAAAATAGATCCCACCAGTAAGTTCTCTGAGAAACACCAAATCCGTTCCTTCTATACGCGCTCTTTTTAGTGGAGATTTATCGATGAGAGAAGGGAAGGTAAAAGTAGGCCTTACATTGGCAAAGAGCCCTAATTTTTTACGCATTTTTAACAAGCCCTGTTCTGGCCTTACTGTTGCGGATGGGTCATTGTCGTATTTTGGATCCCCAATGGCACCAAATAACACCGCGTCTGCTGCGAGGCATATTTCATGAGTAGCATCTGGATAAGGATCACCAACGGCATCTATAGCCGCTGCTCCTGTGAGTGCTGGTTTCCAGCTAATTTCATGGTTAAATTTCTTGGCAATAGCGTTAGAGACCTTTACTGCTTGATCAATGACTTCAGGGCCTATGCCGTCTCCGGCCAATAAGGCAATAGATAGTTTCATAATTATATAATATTGAGCATTTTTTCGGTGGCTTTAATAGCAGAAACAGTTTGATCTGAATCTAAGCCACGTGTAATAAATTCTTTTCCGTTATGTTCCCATGTAATAATCGTTTCACAAAGTGCGTCTGAAGTACTTCCAGGGGGTATTCTAACTGCATAATCAGTTAAAACAGCCAATTGTTCTTTTTCATTTTTATAAATACGTTTCAGGGCATTCATAAATGCGTCAAATTGGCCATCGCCATTGGCGTGTTGCTCATGACTTACCGTGCCTATGGTTAAAGAAACAGTCGCCGAGGGCTGTAAACCTTTGGCATGCGTGAGTACATAAGCGTCAATTTTCACCCTATGGATGTATTTCCCAGCATCCAAAACATCAGAAATAATATAGGGAAGGTCTTCTTTGGTGACCTTTTCTTTTTTGTCTCCAAGATTAATAATACGCTCGGTCACCTTCTTTAATTCTTCAGAATTTAAGCTAAGGCCCAGTTCTTGAAGGTTTTTTAAAATATTTGCTTTTCCCGAGGTTTTTCCAAGTGCGTACTTTCTTTTTCTACCGAATCTTTCCGGTAGTAAATCATTAAAGTATAGGTTATTTTTACTGTCTCCATCTGCATGTATTCCAGCAGTTTGTGTAAAAACATTTTCTCCTACAATAGGTTTGTTGGCTGGGATACCAAATCCAGTAAATGTTGAGACCAGCTTACTAACTTTATATAATGATTTTTCGTTGACATTTACCTTTACCTCAGGCATAAAGTCATTGATCACCGCTACCACGCTAGCTAAAGGGGCGTTTCCTGCGCGTTCTCCCATGCCATTTACGGTAAGGTGCAATCCATTGACACCAGCCTTAACAGCCTCCATTACATTGGCTACACTGAGATCATAATCATTGTGACCGTGAAAATCTAGGTGAATTTGAGGGTGTTTTTGTCTAATCTGCTTGAGAAAATCATAGGTTTCTCTGTGGGTTAAAATGCCCAATGTGTCTGGAAGCAGCACTCTTTTAACAGGTTGAGTGGCTAAAAAATCTAAGTATTGGAAGACATAATCAGGGTCATTGCGCATGCCATTACTCCAATCTTCTAAATAAACATTGGTCTCAATGCCTTTTTTAATGGCATCTCTAATAGTCGCTTCAATATCTTTGAAATGCTCCTGAGGTGTTTTTTTCAGTTGGTGGGTCAGGTGATTTAAGGAGCCTTTGGTTAAAAGGTTTTGCACTTTAGCACCCGCTTTTACCATCCAATCTAGGGAGACACCGCCATCTACAAAGGTGAGTACCTCAATCTTTTGGGTTAATTGTTTGCTATTGGCCCAATCCATGATTAGTTTCACCGCATTAAATTCTCCCTCAGAAACCCTGGCAGAAGCCACTTCTATTCTATCTACCTTGAGTTCTTCCAATAGTAATTTGGCTAGAGTAAGTTTTTCAGAGGCAGAAAATGACACACTAGAAGTCTGCTCACCATCCCTTAAGGTAGTGTCCATGATCTCTATGATACGTTGTTTTTTTGGAGCCATTAGGGGTGTATTTAAGGCTTTTTATAAGGGTGTATTGTCTGCAAAAGAGCTAATCTCTTCCTCCATACTTCTCAAATAATCTATGTCGTCAAAGCCATTGAGCATATTGTCTTTTTTATAGACATTAATGTCAAAAGATTCTTGATCTCCTGTACTAGGAATTCGAATGGTTTGTGAAGGTAGGTCTACGACTACTTCTGTAGTAGGGTCTTTAAATACCGCCTCCAATATAACTTCCAAGAAAGCGGGACTTACTTGAACTGGTAGCACACCTATATTTAAACAATTGTTTTTAAATATGTCTGCAAAAAAACTAGAAACTACACATCTAAACCCATAATCATATACGGCCCAAGCAGCGTGTTCTCTTGAAGATCCAGATCCAAAATTCTTACCACCTATTAATATTTTTCCGTTGTATTTTGGGTTGTTGAGCACAAAATCTTCTTTGGGGGTGTTGTCTGAATTGTACCTCCAATCACGAAATAAATTATCTCCAAAACCAACCCTTTCTGTGGCTTTTAAAAATCTTGCTGGAATGATTTGATCTGTATCTACGTTTTCTATAGGCAGTGGGACTGCAGTTGTAGTTAGGGTAGTGAATTTATCGTATGCCATGGTGTGGTAAATTTATTGTAAAAGTGTTCTTGGATCAGTTACTTGTCCTGTTACTGCTGCAGCTGCTGCAACTAATGGACTGGCTAATAGGGTTCTTGAACCTGGCCCTTGTCTTCCTTCAAAGTTCCTGTTGGAGGTGCTTACGGCGTATTTTCCTGCTGGAATTTTGTCGTCATTCATGGCCAAACATGCAGAGCAACCTGGCTCTCTGAGCGTAAATCCTGCTGTTTCTAAAATTTCCAAAATTCCTTCATCTTTTATGGCTTTCTCCACCTGATGAGATCCTGGTACCAGCCATGCAGTGAGATGTTCTGCTTTTTTTCTTCCTTTTACAATGCTTGCAAAAGCCCTAAAATCTTCTATCCTTCCATTGGTACAACTTCCTAAGAATACATAATCAATAGACTTGCCAATCATGGTATCTCCCTCATTATAATTCATATAAGCCAATGACTTTTGGTAAGTGGCTACGCCACCTTCCAGGTCAGTAGCTAGTGGAATATCCTTTGAAATGCCCATTCCCATTCCTGGGTTGGTTCCATAGGTGATCATAGGCTCAATATCAGCGCCTTCGAATTCGTACACTTTGTCAAATGAAGCGCCTTCCTCTGTGTATAATGTATCCCAATAGCTCATGGCTTTATCCCATGCAGCTCCTTTAGGCGTAAACTCTCTGTCCTTTATATAGTCAAAAGTCTTTTTATCTGGCGCCATCATTCCACCGCGTGCACCCATCTCAATACTGAGGTTGCAGACAGTCATTCTACCTTCCATACTCATCTCAGTGAATACATTTCCAGCGTATTCAACAAAGTATCCAGTTGCACCAGAAGTACTGAGTTTAGCAATAATATAAAGGGCCACATCTTTAGGTGTTACCCCATTTTGTAGACTTCCATTAACCCTTATCACCATTTTCTTAGGTTTGGGCTGCATAATACATTGCGTGGTAAGTACCATCTCTACTTCTGAAGTTCCAATTCCAAAGGCTATAGCACCAAATGCACCGTGGGTAGACGTATGTGAATCTCCACAAACAATAGTAGCTCCTGGTTGTGTAATCCCATATTCAGGTCCTACCACATGAACAATACCATTTTTTTCATGTCCAAGGCCCCAATATGAAATACCGTGGGCAGTTGCATTCTCTTCTAGCGCCCTTAATTGATTAGCAGACAAGGGGTCTGCAACAGGTAAGTGTTGGTTTATAGTGGGTGTGTTATGGTCTGCCGTGGCAAAAGTGCGTCCTGGATACAATACCTTAGCACCCCTGTTTTTAAGCCCTAAAAAGGCTACAGGGCTAGTAACTTCATGGACCATATGGCGATCAATAAACAGAACATCTGGACCGTTTTCAATGCTTCTCACTACGTGTGAATCCCAAACCTTGTCAAAAAGTGTTTTTTTCATAGAAAAAATGATATTAAAAAAAAGGCGACAAAAGTGCCTGTTAAATATGATGCAAGTGGTAAAAATAAATAAAAAATAAGTGTTTGCAGCTATCTTTATATTGGTGAATTACGATGTTCAACTGATATAATTCCAAATATTTTTATGTTTTACGAGTGCTCTATAAGCTAGTAAAATAGGTTTATTTTCAATTGAATCCAGTGAAGGGTCTGATTTTAAAACAGTTACAGCAACCTCTCTGGCTTTTTTGAGTAAAGCAGCATCCTTAACTATATCTGCAATTTTTAGTTGTAACACGCCGCTCTGTTGGGTGCCCATAAGATCTCCAGGACCCCTTAATTTTAAGTCTACTTCTGCTATTTCAAATCCGTCACTAGAGGCTACCATAGTTTCTAGCCTCGTTTTACCCTCTTGAGACACTTTGTTTCCAGACATAAGGATACAAAAACTCTGTTCCGCGCCCCTACCCACACGACCTCTTAATTGGTGTAGTTGCGACAGTCCGAATCGCTCTGCACTTTCTATAATCATTACAGAAGCGTTAGGCACATTAACCCCAACTTCAATCACGGTAGTCGCTACCATAATTTGAGTTTCTCCTTTTACAAATCGTTCCATTTCGTAAGCTTTTGCGTCTGCTTTCATTTGTCCATGAACAATAGAGACTTGGAATTCTGGTGCAGGAAACGACCTAGAAATACTGTCGTATCCATCCATGAGATCTTTGTAGTCTAAAACCTCGGATTCATTGATTAATGGATAAACAATATAAACCTGTCTGCCTTTTAAAATCTCTTCTTTAATAAATTTAAATACACCAAGCCTGTGGGAATCTGATCGCCAAACAGTTTTAATTTCTTTTCTCCCCGGTGGAAGCTCATCTATCACAGAAATGTCTAAATCTCCATAAACACTCATCGCTAAAGTCCTAGGGATAGGGGTGGCAGTCATGACCAATACATGTGGGGGAAGGGTGTTTTTGTGCCATAGTTTAGCCCTTTGTGCCACTCCAAACCTGTGTTGTTCATCTATAATGGCAAGTCCAAGATTCTTGTATACCACGTTGTCTTCAAGTAGGGCATGGGTGCCTATCAAGACTTTTAATTCTCCCTCCTCTAGACTTTCTAGCAAAGGTTTTCTAGCGCTTTTTCTGACGCTTCCAGTCAGTAATGCAACATGGATACCTAAGGGAGCTAAAAGCTCGGAAACCCCTTTGAAGTGTTGGTTGGCAAGTATTTCAGTAGGTGCCATTAAACAGGCTTGAAAGCCATTGTCTAAAGCAAATAAAATAGCCATTACAGCCACAATTGTTTTCCCTGAACCAACATCTCCTTGCAGTAATCTATTCATCTGGGCATTGCTTCCCACATCTGTTCTAATTTCCTTAACCACCCTTTTCTGAGCGTTGGTCAGTTCGAAAGGCAATTGGTTGTTGTAAAAATCATTAAAATACGCTCCTACATCACTAAATGGCAAACCTTTAATCTTCTTTTTCCTTACAAGATTCTTTCTAATAAGCTGTAATTGTATAAAAAACAATTCTTCAAATTTTAATCTAGCTGCTGCTCTGCTAAGCATTTTTGCGTCCTTAGGAAAGTGTATGTGAAATAATGCCGTGGACCGTTGTAATAATTTCAAATTTTCTAAAATACTAGCGGAAAGGGTTTCCTCAAAAGCACTACCACACTCGTTAAAGAGTTGTTCCATAGCTCTGAGCATAAACCTGTTGCCCATATTCGCATTGGAAAGTCTTTCTGTACTTGGATAAATGGCTTGCAATCCCATTCTGTTGTTGGCCTGGTAATTTTCCAACAGCTCCATATCTGGATGGGCCATATTAAACCTCCCTTGGAATACGGAAATTTTACCAAATATGACATAGGGTGTATTGGTTTTAATACTTTCTTTTATCCATTTGGCACCTTTGAACCAAACCAATTCCATAGCCCCAGTATTGTCTAAAAATTTAGCGACCAATCTACTCCCTTTTTTTTGGGTTATGGTTTCTATTTGGGTAATTACACCTACAATTTGAACTTCTGCTTGAGAGGCTTCCAATTGATTAATATGGTGGAATTGTGTTCTATCTACATAGCGATTTGGAAAAAAGTGCAATAGATCTTGATAGGTATGTATGCCCAGTTGCTCCTTTAAAAGTTTTGCTCTGGTGGGGCCCACCGTTTTAAGATAGGCAATAGGGGTTTGGAGCAGGACTGAATTCATGGTATAAATGTAACTTTTAAGTGTGATTTTTCCAATAGAAATTCATTTGAATCCTTTATTAAGCACCTTATTTTATTACATTTATAGACTGGCAAAAACAAAGCGTATGAAAAAAGCATTGGTGATTTCTGGAGGAGGTAGTAAGGGCGCTTTTGCTGGAGGTGTAGCCCAGTATCTCATGAGAAATCAGGGAAGAGAATACGATATTTTTGTAGGCACTTCTACAGGGAGTTTACTCATTCCTCAATTGGCTTTAAATAATTTAGAAAAATTGCATCACGCCTATACCAACGTTAATCAGAGAAGCATTTTTGATGTAAATCCTTTTGTGGTTAAAAAGAAGGGAGATAGGGAGTACGTGACCATTAATTACATCACTACTTTATTTCAATTTATAAGAAGGAAAAGAACTTTTGGAGAGAGTAATAACCTGAGAAAAACCATTGCAAAAAATTTCACTAGGGCCTCTTTCGAAATGTTGTTAAAAGGGAATAAAGAAGTTGTAGTGAGTGTATCTAATCTCTCCAAGAATAGGGTAGAATACAAATCAATACACGATTATGACTATGAGACCTTCATAGATTGGATCTGGATGTCTTGTAATTATATTCCATTTATGTCATTAGTAACCAAAGACGGTTTTGAATATGGAGATGGGGGTTTAGGGTCTGTTGTACCCATCAGAGAAGCCATTAGAAGGGGCGCAAAAGAGGTCGATGTGATTATTTTAGAATCAGAAAACATGGACCACAATAAAGTATTGGGGAAAAACCCATTTTCACTCATGATCAGTATTTTTGGATTCGTATTAGATCAGATAGAATATCATGATATTTCCGAGGGCATATTAGCAGCAAAGCACAATGGGGTACAACTCAATTTATACTATACGCCAACAAAACTAACAGAGAACTCACTGGTCTTTAATAAGAAGCGAATGACAGAATGGTGGCAGCAAGGTTTTGCCTATGCGCATGAGAAATTTAATTCAAATTCTTCTCCGCTACCACAAAAAAAGGAATTGTATTAATCCAATAAAAAAAGCCTCGATAAAACGAGGCTTTTAAAAATTAGTTTGGGATATAAAGCGATTAAACACTAATGAGACAGATAGTCTAAGGCCATTTCAGAAAGTGTTTTCACGCCCAACAACATTCCAGCGTCGTCTATTTTAAAGTCTGGAGTATGGTGGGGGAAAGCCTCTTTATTGCCCGGTGTATTACCTCCTAGGAAGAAATAGAATCCAGGTACTTTTTCTTGAAAAAAAGAAAAATCTTCTGCTCCAGTGATGGCTTTCATAAGCATCACTTGTTCTTTACCTGCAGTTTTCTGAAGTGTGGGTAACATTTGCTCTACCAAATTAGCGTCGTTATAGGTAATAGCCGCACCGTTAACAATATCTACTGTAGCAGTACCTCCATAGGCAGCAGCTATAGCAGAAACCATTTCTTTCATGCGCTTACCAATATGATCCCTCATTTTATAATCAAGTGTTCTAATAGTACCCACCATTTCTGCAGTCTCGGGAATAATATTAAAACGTACTCCAGCCTTTATTTTACCCACAGTAATCACTGCAGCCTCGTTGGTTAGATCAGATTCTCTAGAAATGATGGTTTGTAAACCGTCAATAATTTTAGCACTGATCAAAATAGGGTCTACACCACCCCAAGGTTGCGATCCGTGGGTTTGTTTTCCTTGCACCTTAATTACAAATCGATCAGAGGCAGCCATTGCGCCAAGGGGCTTATAACCAATCATACCCACGGGAAGTACTGAGTTAATATGAAGCCCAAAAATAGCATCTACTGAAGGATTCTCTAAAACACCTTCTTTAACCATTAAGGATGCACCGCCTTCTTCTCCTGGAGGAGCTCCTTCTTCAGCAGGTTGAAAAATAAATTTTATAGTCCCTTTTATCTTGTCTTTGTGTTTACTCAAAACAGAAGCTACGCCCATAAGAATGGCCGTATGGGTGTCGTGACCACAGGCGTGCATTACGCCAACTTTTTCTCCCATAAAAGTGCCTTTTACATTAGATTTAAAGGACAAATCATTGCGTTCCGTAACAGGCAATGCATCTATATCTGCACGAAGTGCCACTACTTTCCCGGGAAGATCCCCTTTTAAAATACCCACAACCCCTGTTTTTGCCACTCCTGTAGTTACTTCTATGCCCAAGCTTTTGAGATGGTCCGCTATTTTAGCAGCTGTTTTAAATTCTTGGTTCGAGAGTTCAGGATTCTGATGAATATCATGGCGCCAAGCTATGACCTGAGATTCTATTTTTTCATAATCCGATATAGGTAATTGCATTTGTGCTTGGGTAAAAGTACCTACACATAAAAAAATGGCTGCTAGTGTTTTTTTCATAAGTTGATTTAAAAAAATTAATTATCTGTTTTAAATATACTCATATTATTAAAACCTTTGTTTCTAGGGCGCTTTTTTGTTTATAATTATTAATTATTCCCGGCTATGAAACGCATATTAATAGTTAATTTTATAGCCTAAAGACTGCATATTGAAAAATTATATAGAAAGCTTGAATGAGGCGCAAAAAGCCCCGGTACTTCATAAAGATGGTCCTCTGATGGTCATAGCTGGTGCTGGTTCTGGAAAGACCAGGGTGCTCACCATAAGAATTGCCCATCTCATGTCTCTTGGGGTAGATTCATTTAATATTCTCGCACTGACTTTCACCAACAAAGCAGCCAGAGAGATGAAACACAGGATTTCCAGTATAGTGGGTGGGGCAGAGGCTAAGAATCTATGGATGGGTACTTTTCACTCTGTATTTGCCAAATTATTGCGCTTTGACGGAGATAAGTTGGGTTATCCTAGTAATTTCACCATATATGATACGCAGGATTCACAAAGGCTCATTGCTTCCATTATTAAAGAAATGGGACTGGACAAGGATATATATAAGTACAAGCAAATCCAAAACAGAATATCTTCTTATAAAAACAGTTTAATAACGGTTAAAGCCTATCACAACAATCCAGACCTTCTTGAGGCAGACGCTATGGCCAAAAGGCCTCAAACTGGCGCTATATATAAAGCATATGTGGACCGCTGTTTTAAAGCTGGTGCTATGGATTTTGATGACTTACTCTTGCGTACCAATGAACTTCTAACCAGATTTCCTGAGGTACTCATGAAATACCAAAACAGGTTTAAATATATCTTAGTAGATGAGTACCAAGATACCAACCACTCGCAGTATTTAATCGTAAAGGCCCTTTCCGACAGGTATCAGAATATTTGTGTGGTGGGAGATGACGCCCAAAGTATATATTCCTTCAGAGGGGCAAACATAGACAACATTTTAAATTTTCAAAAAGACTACGATCAGGTAGCTCAATATAGGTTAGAACAGAATTATAGGTCAACAGATACCATTGTAAAGGCAGCCAACAGTATTATTTCTAACAATACCAATCAATTAGATAAGGTGGTATGGACCTCTAACGATCCAGGGGAATTAATCACAGTGCACAGGTCTCCTACAGATGCTGAAGAAGGAAGGTTTATTGCAGGAAGTATCTTGGAAACTAAGATGCAAGAACAACTTCCTAACAGTTCTTTTGCAGTGCTTTATAGAACCAATTCGCAATCTAGAGCCATAGAAGACGCCCTTAGAAAGCGAGATATTGCCTATAGAATTTTTGGTGGTTTGTCTTTCTATCAAAGAAAAGAGATAAAAGATGTCCTGGCATACTTAAGGCTGGTCATAAATCCCAAAGATGAAGAAGCGCTAAAACGTATTATTAATTTTCCAGCAAGGGGAATTGGTCAAAGCACTGTAGATAAATTGGTGGTTGCTGCAAACCATTACGGCAGGTCTATTTTTGAAGTCATGGAACATTTAGACACCATACCACTGCAAATAAATAGCGGAACCAAACGCAAATTAGAAGATTTTGTGACCATGATTAAGAGCTATCAGGTACTCAATGAAACGGCAGACGCATTTGTACTCTCTGAACATGTGGCCAAGAAAACCGGTTTGCTCTTAGAATTTAAAAAAGATGGTACCCCAGAGGGAATAGCCAAAATGGAAAACATTGAGGAGCTTCTCAACGGTATTAAAGACTTTGTTGAGGGCCAGCAGGAGCTGGCCGATGCCACTGGGGGTATTGCGGAATTCCTAGAAGATGTATCTCTTGCGACAGACTTAGATAAAGAGGTGGGAGATGAAGATAGGGTAGCGCTTATGACCATTCATATGGCGAAGGGATTAGAATTTCCAGTGGTCTATGTAGTGGGAATGGAAGAAGACCTTTTTCCTTCTGCAATGAGTATGAATACCAGGTCTGAACTAGAGGAGGAGCGCAGGCTTTTCTATGTAGCCCTCACTAGGGCAGAGAAAAAAGCTTACCTCACTTATGCGCAAACAAGGTATAGGTGGGGAAAACTCGTAGACGCAGAACCTTCTAGATTTATTGAAGAAATAGACGATAGTTTCTTAGACATGCAGGTGCCCATAGATTCTTACCGTTATAAACCCATGATAGATGCAGATATTTTTGGCAATATAGACAAAAGTAAACTGCGTCAGACCAAACCTGTTTCAACTGCTCCACCGAGTTCTTTTAGACCCAAAGAGAACCAATTGAGAAAGCTTAGAAAGATTAAACCAGATTTGTCTAATCCAATTGGAAATGGAGAAGATAGTATAGAATTGATAGCTGGCACAGTCGTAAAACACAGTAGGTTTGGTAGCGGAAAAGTAACGGCTATTGAAGGGGTAGGTGCAGATAAGAAAGCCACTATTGATTTTGAAATTGGTGGGCTTAAAAAGTTGATCCTTCGTTTTGCAAAACTAGAAGTAGTGTCTTAAAAATATATGGGACAATTAATTAAAATATATCCAAATAATCCGCAGGAGGCTGCTTTAGAGAAAGTGGTTCGTGCGCTTAGAGATGGTGCGCTTATTATTTATCCAACAGATACTGTTTATGGGATTGGTTGTGATATTACCAATAATAAAGCCTTAGAGAAGCTGGCTAAATTAAAAGGCGTAAAGCTAGAAAAAGCCACTTGGTCTTTTATTTGTGCAGACCTCAGTAATATCTCTGACTATGTGAAACAAATAGATACGGCTACCTTTAAAATTTTAAAACGATCCTTACCCGGACCATATACTTTTGTGCTTCCGGGGAACAACAACCTTCCAAAAGCTTTTAAAAAGCGTAAAACTATTGGAATCAGAGTGCCCGATCATTCTATTCCAAAAAAGATAGTAGAAATGCTTGGTAACCCCATAGTATCTACCTCTATTTATGATCCAGATGTGGTACTAGAATACACGACAGATCCAGAACTTATTTTTGAAAAATGGGCCCCACACGTTGCCTTTGTTATTGATGGTGGCTATGGAGATAATGTGCCGTCTACTATTGTAGATTTATCAGGAGACAGTCCAGAACTCATTCGTATGGGTAAAGGAGACTTTGACTTGCTGTAGCTAGTTTTCGGTACTAGATTAAAAATTTGGTTTGCTATAAAAAAAATGCCACCCGGAGGGTGGCATTTTAAATATCACATCTAAATTAACTTAGTTAATTGCAGCGTCTTTTAATCCTTCTTCGATCATAGTGTAAAATTGATCAATTTTAGGAAGTACAACTATTCTAGTTCTTCTGTTCTTAGAAAGTTCTGAAGAAACTGGCATATACTCAGCTCTTCCAGCTGCAGTCATACGCTTAGGATCTACACCAAAATCTTTCTGAAGCATACGAACCACTGAAGTAGCTCTCTTAACAGATAAATCCCAGTTGTCTACCAAGTCTCCTTTTGAGAAACTTCTTTCATCTGTGTGACCTTCAACCATAAATTCAAAATCTGGTTTGTTGTTAACCACTTTAGCTACTTTTTCTAATACAGACTTAGCTTTATTAGATACTACATAGCTGCCAGTGTTAAATAATAACTTGTCAGAGATAGATACAAATACAACGCCTTTTTCTACGCTTATCTCAATATCTTCGTCATCTAAATTCCCCAAAACACCTTTTAAACTTTGAACCAATGCAAGGTTCACAGAATCTCTTCTGGTAACAGCATTGTTCAATTTACGGATAGTCAGGTCTTTTTCTTTTAAACTCTCTAAAGAACGCTCTAAATTATCTGCTCCTTTAGAGGTTAAAGTAGTTAAATTTCCAAGGTTATTGATCAACTCTTGATTGTTTGCTTTTAAATAAGCATTTTGATCTTCAAGTAGCTGTAAACGAGCAGTGTCTTCTAAACAGCTGTTCAATTTTACAGTAGCAGAATTGAGCAAATCTTGGGTTTCTTTTTGTTTTGCTTCTAAATCAGTGAATTTCTTTTGTGATACACAAGAAGAAAGTAATAGTGTGGCGCCTAAGCAGCCAAGGATGATTTTTTTCATGGGTTGGAAAAATATAATTAGTATATCAAATTTATCTTTTATTCTCTTTATTTAAGTATGTAAGTTAGTTAATCTTTTGCTAAAAGCGAAAACTTTTTTAAACCCCTCATATAATGAGACCAGACTATTGAAGTGGTTTTGTAGTATTTTATGTACTGTTTTGGACTAGGATATTTTTTAAAAGCGCTACGCGCTCCTTTATAAAAACTAAAGTGGGCATGAATGATTGCCAAACAATGGCTAAATTTACCTTGAAGAATGAATCTCAGCCCAGCAATTCCATCTAAAATAAGTCTGACTAGAATTACTCCTAAAGCCCTATGTAAAGGCATATTCTTTAATATAGAAAAAAGTGAGTTTCTGAAATTTAAAAAAGTTTTTTTGGGATTCATATTACTCAAGGTAGACCCACCCAAATGATAAACAGTGCTATTGCCAAGGTACATGACTTTATATCCCAGGTTTTTAGCCCTCCAACAAAGGTCTATTTCTTCTTGGTGTGCAAAGTAAGATTCATCAAACCCATTTAAGCGGTTAAAGACTTCATTTCTAATGAACATACAAGCTCCAGTAGCCCAAAAAACCTCTATAGAATCATTGTATTGCCCAAGGTCTTCCTCAATATCTTGAAATATTCTTCCCCTGCAAAAAGGGTAACCCAGCGCATCTAAATAGCCCCCTGCAGCTCCAGCATATTCAAAATGTATTTTTTTTAATTCATCCAAAATTTTTGGCTGCGCTATGGCTAATTGTGGATCTGATTTAAAAGCCGTAATAATAGGATTCAACCAGTTTTCGGAAGGAGCAACATCTGAATTAAGTAAGCAAAATAGGGGTTCATTTAGATCTTTCAAGGCCAAATTATAGCCTCCTGCAAAACCCTTATTAAAGGGCATTTCTATAATGGAAACTTGAGGGAATTTTGTATTTAAAAGTTCTTTTGAACTATCTGTAGAACCATTATCTGCTACATAAATATGGGCTATTTCCCCACTATTTTTAATCACAGTAGGCAGGAATCGCTCTAAAAGAGCGGCCCCATTCCAATTGAGTATTACTACGGCTATTTGTTTCACAGGTTTTTAAAATGGCAAATTAAGGGATATAATCAGGAATGCTTTCTAAAAAAGTATATTTTTCTGCATTTTTATCTACCCTACAATAAAAGTGAGACAAGCCATTAGACACCATAAGTAACTGGGCGTTAAGACTTAAGTTATACCGGGCAATTTGATCAAATGTTTGTTGGCTAATTTTTACTTCTGGTGACTTACATTCTACGAGTAAATAAATGCTACCATCCTTATTAAAAATGACCAAATCGACTCTTTTTGTCAATCCGTTTACTAGAATCTTTTTCTCAACATTAATAAGACTCTTAGGATAATTCTTTTCATAGATAAGAAACCACACTAGGTGTTGTCTCACCCATTCCTCTGCTTGTATCTGAACAAATTTTTTCCTAATAATATCAAAAACATAGGGCTTATTTTCCCTATTTTTGATTCTGAATGGATAGGTTGGAAAGTTTAAAACTTGCATGGTACAAATTTGATGAAATTAATTGAATGGAAGAAGCAAAGTTAATTGCTAGTGAAATAAATAAAGGAAATTTTAGCCCACTCTATTTGCTTTATGGTGAAGAACCCTACTACATAGATGCCATTGCTGATTTAATTGAGCAAAAGGCACTTGCTGAAGAAGAGAAAGCATTCAATCAATTAATTGTATATGGAAAAGATGCGCTTATTGAAGATATAGTTTCTCAAGCGAAACGATACCCCATGATGGCTGAAAGACAATTGATTGTTGTCAAGGAAGCGCAACACCTTTCCAGACAAATAGACGGCCTGCAGGAGTATGCTAAGCATCCCCTTCAATCAACCATATTAGTACTTTGTTATAAATACCAAAAGCCAGACAAAAGAAAAGGTGTTTTTAAAGCTTTTCAAAAAAATGGCACCACCTTAGAATCTAAAAAAATTTATGACAATAAAATTCCTTCTTGGATCAATGACTTAATTCATCGTAAGGGATTTACAGCACAACCAGCTGTTCCTCATTTATTATTTGAATTTTTAGGAACAGATTTAAGCAGGATTGAAAAAGAAATAGACAAGCTGTCTATTCACATAGAGAAAGGCGCTTTAATTACGCCAGATATAGTGGAGCAGCACATAGGTATTAGTAAAGATTACAATAATTTTGAATTAAAAAAGGCTATTGGTGAAAGAGATATTTTAAAAGCATTTAAGATTGTCCATTATTTTGCGCATAATCCCAAAGACAATCCTTTTTTAATGACAGTATCTATTTTGCATAGTTTCTTTACTCAAATCATGCAATATCATGGGCTTACAGACCACAATCCAAACCATGTAGCTGCAAGTTTAGGGATTTCTCCGTATTTTATTAACGAGATTAAAAATGCGGCCAAACAGTACCCAATGAAGCGGGTGAGTCAAATCCTAAAAGTACTTAAGGACTTGGACCTTAAAAACAAGGGGATGGGTGCTCCAACAGACCACCAAAATTTACTCAAGGAATTATTGATTAAAATACTATAATCTTTTAGCAGGCTGTTACTATGATTCATTTGAGCCATAAGTTGCAGTAGATTTTATCGCTATTTTAAAATAGTCTAATTTTCTGGGGATTACAGCCTTAGTAAGGACCTGAGATAGTTTACACTATGGTGAAACCTGTCTCAAATCATATTGCTGGATAAGCTTTCGGATCAGATTCGTGCATGATGTTGTAAATGCTTTCAAAAATGTCCTCTGCATTTGGCTTAGAAAAATAATCACCATCACTAGCGTAAGCAGGTCTGTGCGCCTTTGCAGTTAAGGTAGTTGGCGGTGTGTCTAAGTATTTAAAAGCCCCTTGTTTTTCTATGATTTCTTGCATTAAATACGCAGCACAACCTCCTGGAACATCTTCATCTATTATGATAAGTCGGTTTGTTTTCTTAACGCTTTCTAACATCTTATGATTTAGGTCAAAAGGCAAGAGACTTTGAGCGTCTATGAGTTCAACATCTATGTCATAATTTTGAAGTGAACCAACCACTTGTTCTACTATTCTAAGGGTAGAACCATAGGAAAGTACGGTAATATCTTTGCCCTCTTTTAAAACATCTACCACACCAATAGGGGTACATATTTCAGATAAGTTATTAGGTATAGGCTCTTTTAACCTGTACCCATTTAAACTCTCTATCACAAGAGCAGGCTCATCACTCTTCATTAGGGTATTGTAAAAACCAGCAGCTACGGTCATATTTCTAGGGGTTAAAATATACATCCCCCTCAGAAAATGAATAAGACCACCCATTTGAGATCCTGAATGCCAAATACCTTCTAACCTGTGTCCCCTTGTTCTTACAATCAATGGGGCTTTTTGTTTTCCAAAAGTCCTATATCGTAAAGAGGCTAAATCATCACTCAAGGTTTGTAAGGCATACAGCATATAATCAAGGTATTGAATCTCAGCAACAGGTCTTAAACCCCTGAGAGCCATTCCAATTCCCTGGCCTATAATACTGGCTTCTCTAATACCTGTGTCTGCCACCCTGGTTTCGCCATATTTTTTTTGTAAGCCTTCTAAACCTTGGTTTACATCTCCAATAGCACCACTATCTTCTCCAAAAATTAAAAATTCTGGATACTTTTCAAGCAGTTGGTCAAAATTATCTCTAATAATAAGCCTTCCATCTACCAAAGGAGCATCTTTGCTGTAAGTAGGAGGAATAGCTGGTATATTTGTGGCTTTATCTTCATGTTCACTGTACAAATGGGCACTGTACATAGGCTGCATTTTAGACATAAAGTTTAAAAACCAATTTTTAAGAATTTCACGTTCTTTAGTCTCCTCACCAATTAAACTCCTGAGCGCTAGTCTTGCTTTTACTGCCAAGTCTTTTTTAATCGGTTCTTCAATGGCAATTAAGTCGTTGAGAATACTTGTAATAGCTGCTTTATTGTTTGTGCTTTCTACTAAAAGTCTCAGTACTTTGACCAATTCTTTTTTATGCGCTAAATGAGGCATTAAGAATTCAGACCAAGCTTCTTTTTTAGCATTTCGAACATCTCTCTTAATATCTTTTTCAATCTCTAAAAGACTTTCTTCATCTGCAAAACCGCTCTCCAAAATCCAAGCCCTAAATTTCACATTACAATCTTGTTCTTTTTCCCAGATTAAACGATCATCTGATTTATATCTTTCGTGGGAACCAGAAGTAGAGTGGCCTTGAGGTTGTGTAAGTTCTTTTACGTGAATGATTACAGGTACATGTTTTTCTCTAGCAATCTGAGCCGCTTCTTGATAGGTTTTTACTAGTGCAGGGTAGTCCCAACCATTAACCTTGAAAATTTCATAGCCATTCGTGCCTTCTTCCTTTTGAAAGCCCTTAAGCAACTCACTGATATTTTCCTTAGTTGTTTGGTGTTTTGCATGTACTGAAATACCATATTCGTCATCCCAAATACTCACTACCATAGGAACTTGAAGCACTCCTCCTGCATTAATGGTCTCAAAAAACAATCCTTCACTAGTACTTGCATTTCCAATGGTACCCCATGCTACTTCATTTCCTTGAACAGAAAACAAATCACTGTCTATATTTTTCTCAGACCTATACACTTTTGAAGCCTGTGCCAAACCGAGTAATCTAGGCATTTGAGCAGCTGTTGGTGAAATATCTGCACTACTGTTATGTTGTTTTGTCAAGTTTTTCCAGCTACCATCCTTGTGAAGACTGTGGGTGACAAAGTGCCCGCCCATTTGTCTTCCTGCACTCATGGGTTCTTTTTCAATATCTGTAGTCGCGTATAAACTATGGAAAAGGTTTTTTGGTTTTAAAAGATCCAATGCCATCATAAAAGTTTGGTCTCTGTAGTATCCACTTCTAAAATCACCCTCGTTAAAGGCTTTAGCCATAGCTATTTGGGGAATTTCTTTTCCATCTCCAAAAATACCAAATTTAGCCTTACCCGTTAAAACTTCTCTTCTTCCAAGTAAACTGCATTCTCTTGAGGTAACGGCTATTTTATAATCAGCAATAATCTCAGATTTAAACTCGTCAAAAGAAATTTGTTTTTTAGAATTGGCAGTAGATATATCCATTAACTATTGGTATTTACTTTTATGGCATCGTAAAATCATTTACAAAAATATAGAAAAAAGATGGAATATTTGGGCTAATAAAAGCCTCAATTTGAGCAATGCAAAATAATACAGCCTTTTAAGCTATGTAATATTATTAATTCACAATAATTAGGTGTTTTGTTGCGGAAAACGCAATAATTAGAACCATCTTCTATTGAAGAGCCCAATAAGTGTTTTAGGACTAAGTGTAACTACAAATCTAATTTTTTCAGCATAATTTTCTTGTCTAGATTCCCATCCGTTATTAGAGTATAGCGGGAAATACAGTTCAAAATAATCAGTCACTAAATTAAGTCTAATCCCTGAATCATATACCAGTCGCTCTTTGTAGCCTTTGTTTTTGACAAAACCAAAGTCTGTATAAAACTCTATCCAACGGTATAGGTTTATACTGGCATTGGTGGTAGCCATCCATTGGTTAGCAAAGGGTCTGTCTAATTTGGATTTAAAACCACCTTCAGCAATGATAATTTGTTGTGAGTATAGTCCCTGATCTTCAGATCTGCCTAGAAAACTGTAATCAAATAAATAATCTGTTGGGCGGTCTAATGCAAAACTAAAAAAATCTCCCTTGGTTTCATTTCTGATAAAACTACCCGCAAAAAAACGAATATTGAACTGTCGGTTATTTTCAAACAACCTTCTGTATTCAATCTCAAAAGAGAGCTTGGTGAAATCTTTGGCTTGTTGTGCGTCTAAATTCCATGAAAAATACTTCAGTATTCCATTGTCATTTGACCCATAACGCATGTTGAGAACACCGTAGTTGGGTTCCTGACTCGGAGCGTCAATGGGCATGGTGGGGTTTGGATCTCGTTGTACCTGAACATACCTTAACTGTAAAAAGTCTCTCTTGTTAGACCTAAGGTCTTCTGGTCTCCATCCCATTGAAAATGAAGGTGTAAGGGTGGTGTATCTCGCATTTTCTGTATACTGATAACTAGAGGCTCCTAGGTTGTAATTGGTCACGTACAAGCTTTTGTTTTGGTAGTGCTTTCTATAGTTAAAACGCCCATAACCGACAAACTTTTTGCCTTTGAGCCCATAGGAAGGGGAGAAATCATAGGTAAAGGGTCTTTCTAGCACTGTTTTATTGTACAGTCTAATGCCAGGAGTTAATCCGTCGTAAATATTAAAATTGGCGATAGGCACATAAAATACTTGATTGTAATTAGGATCTTCTAGGTCTTTAAAAAATTGAAATTTGAGTTTTTTATTGCTAGAAAACCAACCATTAAGTGATTTCCAATTGTCTCTCTGATTGAATTCAGGAATCTTTTGATTGTAGTTTAGTACAAGTTTGTCTTCTGATTTATTGGGGATTTTAAAACTTCCAATACTGTCAATACCAGTGAACCAATACTGTGATACTACACTGTCTTTCTTTAAACCAAAAACGGAAATAGGTACTTTAGTTTTTTGTTTGTTTTTTATAGTAAACATTATAGAATCTGGCTGAGCAGAAGCTTTGGTTATTTTAAAATCAATTTTATTCTTGGTAGCTATATAAGTGTTAAAAAACCAATCTACATTTTTTGAGGTATATTTTTCTAAGGTAGTTTTAAAGTCTCCTGTAACAATACTTGTCCCTTTTTGTGCTTGATAAAAATCCCTAATGCATTGTTCCAATACCCCTTCCCCTAAATAATCTTCTAAATAGGCCAATCCCAAACCAGCTTTATATTTGTTGGCTATTTGCTGGTTAAATTTAATTAGAGAGTCGTTAGATGTGGTGAGTGGTTGGTCTAAGTTGCGTCTCGCAGTTAAATTATATAATAGTGCATACTGATCGTTAAAGTCCAATTCAGATAAATGAAGGCTTCTCACACCCCAGTAGGAGGCTATTTTTCCTAATAATTTTTGATCGGGATAATAGGTCTCCACATATTTAATCATATTGAAGTTTACCAACGCGTCTATAACCCATTGTTCTTTTCTAGGATTTATAAAGAAACTCTCTTTGAATATAGTGTATAATCCTGTTTTTAAAAGACTCAACTCCAGCTTAAAAGACTCTTCATAGGGGTTTACAAAACTGGGAAGTTTATTTAATCCATAGAGCGGATTTCTGTCATAATTCATTTTTGTCACTAGAAGTTGGTCTAAAGGAATAGCACCAATTTTGTCTTCAATGAATGAAAAAACTTTCATTACAGCAAGTAACTCAAGCCCTTTATCCAAGTTACCCCCTCTTAAATCAGTCACTAAGGTGGTGCTACTCAGTGGGTACCTCACGAAACTATTTTGATTGGTTAGGTACATTTCTGCCCCTTTTTTGTTTTGGGCCGTTAGGGTAGCCCATCTTTTATTGCCTTTGACCTGATCTAAAGTTTCTTTGTAATTTGAATTTAGCACCAATTCTTTGGCATAGTTTATTTTTATTTCGGTACTAGTAATATCTGTATAAAGGTCTTGTAGGTCTTTATTGGAATACAACAACCACGCTTTGTTTTTATACACTGCAGGAGTGAGGTACCAATCCTTGAGGAAATAGCCTCCCTCTGTGTCATAACCAAAAGAGGTGTATTTGTTTGGAGGAAGCTTAACGGTATAGGTAAAGGTAATTGTCTCAAAATCTCCTGGCGCAATGGGTTTGTTTAGTGAAATACCAATAATATCTTTTTCTTTGTTGCGCCACCAAGGTAAAGAATAGTAATTCTGATCTACTGCACCAATCAAATCAGTTCCTCCCCTGAGCTCTTTAGAGGCTAGATGGAGGTTTTTTTTAAAATCATCTGCAAAGCGACTCGCTAAAGGCGAATCTTTGTGAGCATATGCATTCGACCAATCATTAAAATATAGCACACTAAGGGTGTCTGCACTTTGATTTTTATAGGTGAATTCTTGTTGTATTTTAATTTCTTTGGTTTCACTATTGAGACTTGCACTAATTTTATTGACATGCTGCCCTAAGCCCAATAAGGGTAGCGCAAAAGTGAGGTATAAAAAAAAGTGCTTAAAATTCATGAGTTAATATACCTCATTAGAAGTTAGGGCTTAGTGATTTTCCTTTGTAGAAGGCGTTAATGTGATTGACCACTTCTTCCTCATTATCTGCCATTTGAAGTAAGTCTAAATCTTTTTCAGAAATGTTACCGTTTTCTAAAAGGGTGTTTTTTACCCAGTCTAAAAGTCCCGCCCAAAAAGAACGACCTACTAAAATAATGGGGAATTTCTCAATCTTATTGGTTTGAATCAGGGTAATGGCTTCAAAGAGTTCATCTAGCGTTCCAAAACCACCTGGCATGACCACAAATCCTTGTGAATACTTCACAAACATGACTTTTCTCACAAAGAAATAATCAAATTGTAGGTTTTTGTCATTGTCTATATACGGATTGTCATGTTGCTCGAAAGGCAAATCAATGTTGAGTCCAACCGAGGTGCCTTTTTCAAGATGTGCTCCTAAATTTCCTGCTTCCATAATACCTGGACCACCTCCAGTAATAACACCATATCCTTCTTGGGCTATTCGTTGGGCAATTTTTGTAGCGAGCTCATAATATTCTGTTCCAGGCTTGGTTCTTGCAGAGCCAAAAATTGAGACACAGGGTCCTATCATGCTCATTTTTTCATACCCATTCACAAATTCACCCATGATTTTAAACAGGGCCCATGAATCATTGGTTTTAATTTCGTTCCAACCTTTAAAATGTTTTTCTTTTCTCATAGTAATATGTGGCTATAAGTTATAAATCTAATTCTTTTTTTAAAAAACGAGCGGTATGACTCTTTTTATGTTTGGCAACTTCTTCAGGCGTACCCGTTGCTATAATCTCGCCTCCTCTAGCACCTCCTTCATATCCAATGTCTATAAGGTGGTCTGCTATTTTAATCACGTCTAAATTGTGCTCTATCACTAAAACAGTATTGCCTTTGTCTACCAATTTTTGCAGCACCCCTAATAAAACCCTAATATCTTCAAAATGCAAACCAGTGGTGGGTTCATCTAAAATATAAAGGGTATTTCCTGTATCTCTTTTTGACAATTCAGCAGCTAATTTTATGCGCTGTGCCTCTCCTCCAGATAAAGTGGTAGATTGTTGTCCTAATGAAATATAGCCCAATCCAACATCTTGGATGGTCTTTAGTTTCCTATAAATTTTAGGTATTGCCTCAAAGAATATTACGGACTCGTCAATGGTCATTTCCAAAACATCTGAAATGGATTTCCCTTTGAATCTGATCTCTAGGGTTTCTCTATTAAATCTTTTTCCGTTACAGGTTTCACAGGGGACATACACATCTGGGAGAAAATTCATTTCAATGACACGTAATCCGCCTCCTTGACACGTTTCGCATCGGCCTCCGGCCACATTAAAACTAAACCTTCCGGGTTTATAGCCCCTAATAGTAGCTTCAGTAGTTTTAGTAAATAGGCTTCTAATTTCTCCAAAAACTTCTGTGTATGTGGCCGGATTAGACCTTGGCGTTCTACCTATGGGTTGTTGGTTTATGTCAATAACTTTGTCAATATGCTCCAAGCCAGAAATTTTCTTATAAGGCATGGGCTTTTTAACACCATTAAAAATATGGGCGTTCAATATGGGGTAGAGGGTCTCATTAATTAGGGTAGACTTACCCGATCCAGACACCCCAGACACCCCAATCATGCACCCCAACGGCAGCTTTAGGGTGACATTTTTTAAATTATTTCCTGTACAGCCCTCTAAAACAATCGATTTGCCATTTCCCTTTCTTCTAATTTCCGGAATCTCAATGCGCATTTGATTGTTGAGAAAAGCGGCAGTTAGGGTGTTTTCCTTTAACAGTTCAGCTGGAGTTCCTTGGGTGAGTATTTCTCCACCGTTTTTACCTGCCCTCGGACCAATATCAATAACATGATCTGCACAAAGGATCATATCCTTGTCATGCTCTACAACCAATACGGAATTGCCTATGTCTCTGAGTGATTCTAAGGATTTTATCAGTCGCTCGTTATCTCGCTGATGCAGGCCTATACTGGGCTCATCCAATATATACAATACCCCTACCAATTGAGAGCCTATTTGCGTGGCCAGTCTAATGCGTTGTGCTTCGCCACCAGAAAGTGATTTAGAGGGCCTGTTTAGACTCAGATATTCGAGTCCTACATCTAGTAAAAACTGCAACCTGACCATGATTTCTTTTATAATTTCCTGGGCTATAATAGCTTGGTCTCCTTGTAGGTTTTTAGAAAGGTTTTCAAAGAAAACATAGAGTTGTCCAATATCCATTTGGGAAAGTTCAGCAATATGTAAACCGGCTATTTTAAATTGTAGCGTAGTCTCTAATAGCCTATTTCCCTTGCAGCTTTCACAGCTAATTTTATCCATGAAGTCTTTGGCCCAACGCTTTAATGATGTGGTATTGGCTTGGGTAAATTGGTTTTGAATAAATACAGAAATTCCTTCAAAATCAATGTGATAGTTTCTTTCTACACCGAGGGTTTTAGAAGCTATTGTAAAATGGTCTTGCCCACCATTTATTAGTATTTCAATCGCTTCTTCGGAGATTTTTTTTATGGGCGTGTCTAAGTCAAATCCATGCCTTTGTGAGATGAGTTCCACTTGCTTGAATGCCCAAGAATTTTTATAGGGCCCCAGGGGCGCAATACCACCTTCTTTAATACTGAGATTGCGATCTGGAAATATTTTATCAGTATTAACTTTATACATGACCCCCAATCCTTGACAGCTTGGACACATTCCTTTTGGGGAATTAAAGGAAAAAGTATTTGGTTCGGGAATAGGGTAGGAGATACCACTACTCGGGCACATGAGGTCTCTGGAAAAATAACGTGCTTTCTTTTCACCAGCTTCTAAGACCATGAGGACGTTTTTTCCCTGATCCATGGCTGTTTCTATACTTTCACTGAGTCTTTTATGAGTGCTTTCTTTGGAATCTACTGAGAGTCTATCAATAACTATTTCAATGTCATGGGTTTTATACCGGTCTACTTTCATTCCAGGCTGAAGGTCAAGTATAACACCGTCTACCCTTACTTTTACAAAGCCTTGCTTGCTGATTTGCTCAAAGAGCTCTCTGTAGTGGCCCTTTCTCGATTTTATGACTGGAGCAAGAACACTGATTTTTTTACCCTCGTAATCCTTTTGAATCAGGTCTTGAATTTGAGTATCGGTGTATTGGACCATTTTTTCTCCTGTTTCGTAAGAGTAAGCATCAGAGGCTCTGGCAAATAAAAGCCTTAGAAAATCATACACCTCGGTGATAGTACCTACGGTAGATCTTGGAGATTTAGAAGTGGTTTTTTGTTCTATGGCAATGACAGGAGAGAGTCCATCTATCTTATCTACGTCTGGTCTTTCTAATCCCCCAAGAAATTGTCTCGCATAGGCGGAGAATGTTTCAATATACCTTCTTTGTCCTTCTGCGTAAATGGTGTCAAAGGCGAGTGAAGATTTTCCGCTACCGGATAGACCAGTAATAACCACCAGTTTTTCTCTTGGAATATTAATGTCTATATTTTTGAGGTTGTGGGCTCTAGCTCCTTTTACCTCTATAAAATCTAAGGCTTTATTCATTTTCATAGCAAAATGGCAAGGTACAATTTTGACATTAATTTAGCACCCATACTTAGAGGCTATTTATGGATTGATTCGTTAAAATTTTTATAATAAATTACTGTAATCAATATTTTTTTAGGAAAATATCCTATTAAATATTTGGAATATTTCCAACTATTGATTAGGTTTGATTGTCTTTAATTGAAGTGCGGTAAAACCAAAACGATAGGAGAAGACAAAAAAACTATTGTTAACTTTCTTTAATAACTGTTATATGGACATTGATCGTTTTATATCACTGAGAAAATCCTTAGGATACACACAAAAAACCTTTGCGGCTTGTTTGGGTATTCCAAATACTACTGCAGATATTGAACGTGGAAAAACAAAGCTATCTGGGAAAATTGTGGTGGAACTCATCAAACAATTTCAGGTAAACCCGCTTTGGATTTATGGAGAAAGCAATGTCCAATTTATTAAAAATACTGTCGTTAATACTATCCCTAAGGTAGTGACAATAGATGCAGAAGGAAATGATAATATGGTATTAGTCAATGCGAAAGCTGCCGCTGGATACCCACAAAATATTAGTGATAGTAGTTGGTACAAGCAGTTGCCCGCATTTGATTTACCTATTCCAGAATTCAGAAATGCTACTTATAGGGGGTTTCAAGTAGATGGAGATTCCATGCTTCCTAACCTAAGGCCTAAAGAGTGGGTGTTGGCAAAATCTGTTGAGAGTATAGATCATATCAGTCCCAATAAAATTTATGTAGTGGTATTATATGATTCTGTGATGGTTAAAAAAATCCAGCGACATTCTTCTGGCAATTACTTGAGCTTAATTTCAATCAACGAATCTTATGAGCCTTATGAAATTAGTTCAGACCAAATTCAAGAGATTTGGCAGGTGAGTAGTAAAATTAGTTTTGGCGTAGAAGAACCTGCAGACAATGGGCTTTTAAGACAATTACAAGCGTCTATGGAAGATTTAAAAAAACAACTTCACTTAGCTAGTTTATCCAACAACAAGGGTGTAGCCTAATTGTTATTCGGTTTCGTGTGATTAACAATAATCTTGAAATATTTGGCGGTTTTTGCAGGTTTAAATCAGTAGTTATTATTTAGAAACCTACAGCAGCGTCGTCTCCTCTAGGATCTGCTCCTGCTTCTAATTGCCCGCTTTTAAGTACCCTTATAGCGTCTACTTTTCCTATAATCCTACTGCGTTCTTCATTGATTAAATAACCTTTTTCTTTAAGTGTAGCTAGGGTGCTTTTAGAAAAACCTTCTGGTTCAAAAACCACGGTATCTGGCAGCCATTGGTGGTGAAATCTTGGGGCGTTAACTGCGTCCTGCATGGAGAGTCCATGTTCATAAGCGTTGAGAATGGTTTGAGCTACTGCCGTAATAATAGTAGAACCCCCAGGAGTTCCTACGACCATCCATAGTTTCCCTTCTTTCTCTACAATAGTAGGTGTCATGCTACTGAGCATTCTTTTTCCAGGCTCAATACTATTGGCTTCAGCCCCAATGAGTCCAAACATATTTGGTACGCCTGCTTTAGCAGAAAAATCATCCATTTCGTTATTGAAGAAAAAGCCCAATTCCTCTGAATAAAGTTTAGAACCAAAAGCACCATTTAAGGTGGTGGTTACGGAGACTGCATTTCCATCTTGATCTACAATAGAGTAGTGGGTTGTTTCTTCACTTTCAATGATTTGAACGTCTCCATGAGATACCTCAGAAGACAAGGTGGCTTTATCAAAAGAAAAGTTGGTCATTCGTTTTTTTAAATAAGCGTTGCTCAATATTACATCTAAGGGAATTGGACTGTAATCCGGGTCTCCTAAAAAGAAGTTTCTGTCTGCATATGCACGCCTTGAAGCTTCGGTAAATAGCTGTATGGCCTCAGGAGAGTTGTGCCCAAAACTTTTAATGTCGTAGGGTTCTATCATTTTAAAAATCTGATGCATTGTAACGCCTCCACTACTTGGAGGGCTCATAGAAATGATTCTGAGGTCTTTGTAATTAAATATTACAGGTTGTCTCCAGACAGCTTCATAATTGGCCAGGTCTTCTGTAGTGATGAATCCACCCCTTTCTTGAATAAAAGAAGCTATTTTTTCTGCCATTTCCCCTTCGTAAAAAGCTTTCCTTCCAGCTTTAGCAATTGCGGTTAATGTGTTGGCTAAAGCAGTGTATTTTATGGTGTCCCCAGCTACATAATTTTGAGCAAACAAAGATTGTTCGCCACTAATTTTGGCAATAATCTCACGTTGGCTAGCCATTGATCTGGCTTGTTTTTCTGTAACAACCACCCCTTTTTTGGCCAAGGCAATGACTGGAGCTAAAATTTCTTCAAAGGGCAAAGACCCCATTTTAGCGTGTACTTCCGTTATTCCAGCAATGGTTCCAGGTACACCCACAGCGGTAGCACCCAAAGTGCTCATTCCAGGAATGACATTTCCCACTTCATCTAGATATAGATCTCTGTGCGCACTAGCTGGTGCTTTTTCTCTGTAGTCAATACTACCCACATCTCCATTGACTTTTCTATAGACCATAAAGCCACCCCCTCCAAGATTACCTGCAAATGGGTATGCAACAGCAAGGGCCAGTTCTGTAGCGACCATTGCGTCAAAAGCGTTTCCACCCCTAGCCAAAATGGCACTCCCTATGGCAGAGGCTTCCTGCCTAGCAGAAACGACCATGGCATTTTCAGTGACCAATCCACCTGGTGGCACCTCTGTTTTACAACAAACGTTTAAGATTATAATAGCAAATAATAGGGGTAATTTTAAATATGACTTCATAGTATGGTGGTTGATTTAAACTCATTTGAGTGTTTCAAAACTTGCCTCTGAAAAGATAATCAATTCTTCGAAAAAAGTCTCAAAATCATTTTCTAAATCTGTGTAATGCATTACTAGGTCTTTACTGGCCTCATCTAATTTTGCAGTAAACTTTGTTCGGCGCTGCATTCCTTTTAGAATTTGGTCAATACCTTGTATACTTTTATAGGCTACCAGCCAATTTTGATTTTTCATATAGGGAAAAAGATGCTGGGTTTTTAAGGGCAATTCCTCGAAATGATTTTCTAAAAGCGCATAAAAATTTTGAGAAAATTTCTCTAAGGGTAGCCGGTGGTAGTTGGCCCATTTAACGGCCAGAAAATGGTCGTAAAAGATATCAATTATGACCCTGCTGTAATGACCGTGCACTTTGAAAATTCTCTTACAGCTTCTTTTAAAAATAGGGTGTTGGTCTGTGAATTCATCAATGGCTCTGTGCAGCTTAACGCCTTTTTGGAAATCTAAAGGAAAATGTTCCAAGCGTTGTCTCTTTAGGCCGTCTGCCATAAAATTACCGATGCTCATTCCAGGGTGGTCAAAAGATAAATATATATGGGCTAGAAAATTCAAATAATCAGTCTTTAAAGATGATAGGCCACTAATTTACAAATTGCCCGTTGCAAAACCCATAGCAGGTCTTATATTTGTATTATAAATAATTCACATGACACTCATTAAATCTATATCTGGTATAAGAGGTACCATCGGAGGTGCTGTTTCAGAAAATTTAACTCCGCTAGACGTGGTTAAGTTCACTGCAGCTTATGCCACCATCCTCAAAGAATCATTTAAAAACCAAGCCGTACATGTTGTAGTAGGAAGGGATGCAAGAATCTCAGGTCCTATGGTGCAGTCTTTGGTACAAGCCACCCTTGTTGGAATGGGGGTAAATGTAATAGATTTAGATCTTTCCACCACGCCCACAGTAGCTATATCCGTACCATTGAAAGGTGCTCAAGGAGGAATAATTCTTACTGCAAGTCACAATCCTAAGCAGTGGAATGCACTTAAATTACTGAATGAAAAAGGAGAGTTTATCTCTGCAGCGGTAGGACAAAGGGTCTTAGAATTAGCTGAAGAAGCGGCTTTTGAATTTGCAGAAGTAGATCATTTAGGTAGTCATATTACAGACAATTCATTCCTAGAAAAACACATTGAAGCGGTATTAAAATTATCCCTTGTCAATGAAACAGTGGTTAGAGCAGCCAAATTTAAGGTAGTAGTAGATGGGGTTAATTCCTCAGGAGGGATCTATATTCCTGCATTGTTAGAGGCAATGGGGGTAGAGGTAGTGAAATTATTTTGTGAACCTACAGGTCATTTTCCACATAATCCAGAGCCGTTAGAAGCACATTTAACTGATATAAAAGCCGCTGTTTTAGCCCATAAAGCAGATTTGGGTATTGTAGTAGATCCAGATGTAGATCGATTGGCATTTATTAGCGAAGACGGCAGTATGTTTGGAGAAGAATACACCTTAGTGGCTTGTGCAGACTATGTGCTCTCTAAAACACCAGGCGCTACCGTGTCTAATCTGTCCTCTACTAGAGCACTCAGGGATGTGACCCAAAAATACGGACAAAAATATACGGCATCTGCAGTGGGAGAAGTTAATGTAGTGACTGCCATGAAAGCTGGAAATGCAGTAATTGGTGGAGAAGGAAATGGAGGTATTATCTATCCTGAAAGCCATTACGGAAGAGATGCTTTAGTTGGTGTAGCCTTGTTTTTAATGCTTTTAGCAGAAAAAAAGACCACAGCTTCTGCACTCAGGGCAAGTTACCCCGCCTATTTTATGAGAAAAGATAAGATAAGCCTTACGGAAGACATTAATGTAGACGGTATTTTAGCGTCAATGGCTATTTTATATCAATCGGAAGAAGTCAATACTACAGATGGTGTTAAAATAGATTTTGACAGCTATTGGGTGCACTTAAGAAAGTCTAACACAGAACCAATAATCCGGATTTATACAGAGGCCACTTCCCTAGAGTTGGCCACTTCCGTGGCCGATGCCATGATGAAACAAATTTTAGACCTCAGTAAAAAAGTTTAAAAGTCTTCCCGATATTTCTCTTACAGAGGAATTAATGATCCGTTTGTTTTTTACCTCGGTGTTTCCAGCGTTTGTGGGTCCATAAATAATGGGCAGGTTCTTCTTTAATTTGAGACTCTGCTTTCAGGAAAAATTCTTTGGTTATTTCTCCTGGAGCAGTATGAGCGCCACTGGTGGTAATGGTTTCAAAAGTAGCTTGAAACACCCCTCTTTTTACTTTTTTAACCCTTAGAAATACCACTGCTAAGTCTAATTTTTGTGCCAACACTTCTGCACCATTATATACAGGAACATTTATGCCCATAAAGGAACCCCATGCTTTTGCTTTAGACATTGGAGGAGATTGGTCTGCTACCATACCATAGACTGCTTTTATGCCTTCTTTTTCATTTTGCATAATTGTTCTAAAAGTTTCTGCTTGCGTGATAGGTGTTGTATTCCACCTACTTCTCAATTTTTTGATCCAAGCGTCAAAATAAGGATTGCCAATCTTCTGGTATACGGCATATCCTTTTTCTGAAATGTAATTGTTAATACTCACATTCCATTCCCAATTGGCATAATGTGAACACACCAATAATACAGATTTAGTTTTTAAGACCTCTTTAAGGTAGTCTATATTTTGAACCTGATACCGCTCCTTAACACCAGCCTTACTAAGGTTCATGGTTTTGACCATCTCCATAAATAAATCACATAAATGGCTGTAAAATTGTCTTCTTATAAGCTGGAGCTCTTTAAGGTCTTTATTGGGAAAACAAAGTATGAGATTCTCCATCACTACTTTTTTTCTATAACCAAAAAAATAAAATAATTTGATAAAGAAGATATCCGATAATAGATAGAAAAGTGGTCTAGGTAATTTAGACACTACCCATAAGTGAGGATAGATGAGAATGAATACCAGTAAATGCATTGTATTTATTTAAAGCGTAAATGTAGGGATATTTTAGTTTTTAATCCCATGAAGTGTATCTTCGTGATCAATCTTTTGATTTATAACAATGGACATGCACCCAATAACAATTTTAATCATGGCACTTAATGGTTTGGTGTCTTTCAAAGGTTTTAACGATAGTTCTTTTTTTGATCGTTTTAAATTTCAGGTAAAGCCTATTCAGCAAGGAGATTATAAAAGGTTATTTACGTCTGGCTTTTTGCACGTAGATGCAAACCACCTAATTTTTAATTTGTTTACTTTTTACTTCTTTTCAGATGTGATTGTTCAATTATTAGGTCCAGTTGCATTGCTTATTACTTACACCATTAGTTTGTTCTTGGGAAGCTATTTTGGTTTATTTATTCATAAGAAGGAACCCTATTACAGTGCTGTTGGAGCTAGTGGGGCAGTAACAGGTGTATTGTATGCCGCAATTTATCTTATGCCAGAAATGAGGTTAGGCATTCTATTTATTCCCATCCCACTACCTGCTTACTTGGTTGGATTGGGCTATATGATATATACTATTTACGGAATGAAAAAAAGAACAGGAAATATTGGTCACTCTGCTCATTTTGGTGGAGCAATTGGCGGTTTATTAATGGCCATTGTTTACGTTCCAAGTCAAATCACTGCAAATCCTATAGCTGCTGCTTGTTTGCTGGCGCCTTTAGCAGTCATGGGTGTCATGATTTACAAAGACACTTTTAAATAAAAAAATGGCTTTGTAAGAATAGATTCTCCAAACAAAGCCATTGAGGTGTATGGGTAAATTTTTAAGGAAGCATTTTAGCGATTTGAGCTCCTAATGCAGGCCCCCTAAGGTCTTTGGCTACAATGGTGCCATTTTCATCTAAAATAAACGTAGCTGGTATAGCATTAATATTGTACTGTTTTGCAATTGGATCACTAAAATAGGCCAATGAAGATATATGGTGCCAATCCATCTGATCAGCTGCTATAGCTGCAATCCAATCTTCTTTTTTCTTATCAAGAGAGATGCTTATAATTTCAAGACCTTTGTCATGGTATTGGTTATAAACCGCAACTACATTTGGATTTTCTGCCCTACATGGTTTACACCAAGCTGCCCAAAAGTCAATGATAGTCACTTTGCCTTTTAAATTAGATAGAGAAATGATTTCTCCATTTGGATTGGGTCCAGAAAAATCTATTGCATTGCTTCCAATGGCTGTACTTAAATTAGCTTCCCACAAAGTCATTAATTTTTTTCCGGCGTCTGATTCTTTAATTTCAGGAGTAATTGCTTCAATTAATTCTTTGATTTTCAGTTCCTCTACCGCTTTAGAGGCAAACATTCTTTCAATCAATAATACAGTGATTAATGAACCAGGATGTTCCGCCGCAAAACTAATCTCATATGACTTAGCTTCTTCTTGTAACTCCAAATATTCCTCTCTTAAAGATTCAATAAAGGCCTCTTTTCCATTCGCCCTAGCGTTCTGTAAATCTGTGGCTATTCCATTGGCTCTTTCAGAAAAACCTTGAGATGTGGTCACAAATTCTGAAAACCATGTATTCTGATCACTACCACTCAATTTAGCCGCATTAAGACTGTCCTTTTGGGCGGCAACTTCAATACTGGCATTTTCAATAATTACTGGAATATTGCCATTGGCATTTTCGAAAAATAAGTAATGCATGGCAGGAAAATTTTGGCTTCCTTTAAAGTTTGCTAGACCATTTGAGGTAAAAGTTGAATCTACCGTAATAGGGGAGTTGCTCGCGTCTATATATTTTAAAAATACCTTAGATCCGTCTGGTAAATCTTTAATATCAACTTTCAGGCTGTAGCCCGCTTGATTGCTACAGGAAATGAAAAACGCACATCCAAATAAAATTGCGGCTATTTTGATGAATGGTTTTTTTAATAAAACAGTGGTATTTAATATCATTTGAAATTATTTTTATGACATCAAAGGTAAACTTATCTGTCATGATTCAAAAAAGCATTGAGGATTTTTAATTATTCTTTAAAAATAATTCAAAATTGTTTGATTTCACTAAATCAGATCCACTAAGAGCGTTAAATAAAGTATTTTAGCTTAAAATTCTATCCATGAATGCTGCTTTAGAAAAATTATCACAAACCATTAATGGAACAGTTCAGCTAGATCCTTTAAGTAAGGCATTGTATGCTACAGATGCATCTGTTTACAGGAAAATACCATTAGGCGTTGCTTTTCCAAAGGACCTTAATGACCTTCAGCGCATTATTCAATTTTGCAACGATCACAGCGTTGGTTTAATTCCTAGAACTGCTGGAACATCTCTTGCAGGTCAATGCGTGGGAGATGGTTTGGTGGTAGACGTATCCAAACATTTCACTGAGATTATTTCATTGGACCTAGAAAAAAAGCAAGTTACAGTTCAGCCTGGAGTCATTAGAGATGAACTCAATGATTATTTAGCACCTCATGGATTATTTTTTGGTCCAAATACCTCTACTGCAAATCGTTGTATGATAGGTGGCATGGTTGGAAACAACTCTTCTGGCACAACCTCAATAAAATATGGTGTTACTAGAGAGAAAATTGTCTCTATGAAAGCAGTGTTGTGGGATGGAAGTACTGCGGAATTTAAAGATCTAAGCAGTGATGCTTTTAAAGATAAAATGCTTGAGGCGTCGGCCGAAGGCCAAATATATAAGGGCATATACAATTTGTTGTCGCCCTTAGAGATTCAATCTCAAATTACAGACGCTTTTCCAAAAAAAGAAATACACAGAAGGAATACTGGCTATGCAATTGACCTGTTACTAGAGGCAGACATTCTGGGAGGAGACGCCCCTTTTAATATGGCGCATTTGCTCTCAGGAAGTGAAGGCACGCTTGCCCTAACCACTGAAATCACCCTGCAATTAGACGATCTTCCACCATCTTACGCTGCTATGGTAGTGACACATTACAACAGTCTTGAAGACTGCTTAAAAGATGTAGCTCCTGTGATGAAGTGCAATTTGTACACCTGCGAAATGATGGATAAAATTATTTTAGACTGTACCAAAAGCAATAGAGAACAATCTGAAAATAGAAAGTTTGTTGAAGGGGATCCTGCTGCTGTTTTAATGTTAGAAGTAAGGGCGTTTTCTGAAGAAGCCCTTCAAAAAAATCTTTTACAACTTCAAAATGAGATTAAAACATCTGGATTGAGTTATGCTGCCCCCATTTTAAGCGGGTCTGATATTGGCAAAGCTGGGGCGCTTAGAAAAGCAGGTTTAGGGCTTCTTGGAAATATGGTTGGAGATAAAAAAGCAGTGGCTTGTATTGAAGACACTGCGGTGGCATTAGAAGACTTAAAAGATTTTATTGGCGAATTCACAGCTATTATGAAGCGTTATGATCAAGACGCTGTTTATTATGCTCACGCAGGTGCTGGAGAAATTCATCTGAGGCCTATTCTAAATTTAAAAGAATCTAATGACGTCTCTTTATTTAGAGCCATTACTACAGATGTAGCACATTTAACTAAAAAGTATAAGGGGTCCTTTAGTGGGGAACATGGAGATGGTATTGTTAGGGCAGAGTTTATTCCTATGTTAATTGGCGCTGAGAATTATGCGCTCTTAGAGTCTGTGAAACAATTGTTTGACCCTAATGGCATTTTTAATCCAGGTAAAATTGTTAAGGCTTTCGCCATGGATGCTTCACTGAGGTATGAAATTAATAGGGAGGAACCAAAAATAGACACCTTATTAGATTTTTCAGACAAGCAAGGAATATTAAGGGCTGCAGAATCCTGTAATGGAAGTGGAGACTGTAGAAAATCCCACCAATCAGCTGGTGGAATGTGTCCAAGTTACCATGTGACAAAAAACGAAAAAGACACTACTAGGGGTAGGGCCAATGCACTCAGAGAGTTTTTGACACACCCTAACACATTAAAGGAGCAAACAAATGCTTTTGACAATAAAGCTTTAAAGGAAGTTTTTGACCTTTGTTTAAGTTGTAAAGCCTGCAGTAGTGAATGTCCGAGCAATGTAGATATAGCTACTTATAAAGCAGAGTTTTTATACCAGTATCAGGAAGCGAATGGGTATAGTTTTAGATCAAAGTTGTTTGCGTATAATACGCAATTAAACAAACTGAGCAGTTTGGTGGCGCCTTTAACTAATGCGGTATACAAATCGCCTTTATCCAGTGTAATTAAGCGTTTGAGTGGGGTGTCTCAAAAAAGATCTCTTCCAGAGGTGGGTCGTTTTAATTTTCAGAAATTTTTAGACCATCAATCAAAGAAATTTGTGTTGACCAAGCAAACAGTTGTTTTGTATATAGATGAGTTTACCCGTTATATGGATATTGAAATAGGTAAAGACGCTATTTCATTACTTTTAAAATTAGGCTATAAAGTACAATTGTGGCAAGCAGAAAGCGGCAGAACTTTTATATCTAAAGGATATTTAAAACAAGCCAAGGCCATTGCAGAAAGAAATTTAAATGAAGCTGCTCTGTTCCTTGACCAGCAGTGGCCCATTTTAGGGATTGAACCTTCTGCTATCTTGAGCTTTAGAGACGAGTACAAGCGTTTGTGTCCTGATCATGCCATGCTAGAGAAATTGGCAATAAATTCATTTTTAATAGAAGAATTCTTAGTGGCTGAATTTAATCTTGGCCATATTAGCACTAACATGTTTCACAGTAAAGAAAAACAAATTAAGGTTCATGTTCATTGCCACCAAAAATCTCTGGTAAATTCTAAAGTGACTTTTGACCTATTAAATATTCCTGCAAAACACAAGGTCACTCTAATCCCTTCAGGATGTTGTGGTATGGCTGGTTCCTTTGGTTATGAAGAGGAACATTATGACTTGAGTATGTCTGTTGGTGCATTAACCTTGTTTCCTGCTGTCTCAAAGGCTGCTGAAGGTGTAGTGATTGCTGCAAACGGAACTTCCTGCAGACACCAAATAAAAGATGGTGCCCAGAGAGAGGCCAAGCACCCAATAACTATTTTAAAGGAATCCCTTCTTTAGATAATTTGTTTTCTTTAGGCTAATTGAGAATTATAAAACCCTAAATTTTGATAGGCACCCATTAAAAAGTATATTTGATTTTATTTTTTTAATATGGCAGGTAATAGTTTTGGCACCCTTTTTAAACTCAGTAGTTATGGTGAATCCCATGGAGAAGCCATAGGTGGTGTTATTGATGGTTGTCCCTCAGGCGTGGCTTTAGATATGGAAGCCATACAGAGGGATTTGGATAGAAGAAAACCTGGGCAATCTGCTATTGTAACCCAGCGAAAAGAACCGGATGAAGTAAAGATACTCTCGGGTGTATTTGAAGGCAGAACTACTGGAACACCCATTGGTTTTGCTATTTTTAATACCAACCAAAAATCTGCAGACTATTCCCATATAAAGGATTCTTACAGACCTTCTCACGCAGACTATGTATACGACCAAAAATACGGTTTCAGAGACTATAGGGGTGGAGGAAGAAGTAGTGCTAGAGAGACAGCAGCAAGAGTTGTTGCTGGCGCCATAGCCAAACAATTTTTAACACCAATGTCTTTTCAGGCTTATGTTTCTCAGGTGGGAGAAATTACTTTAGATAAGCCTTATGACCAATTGGACTTGTCTTTGGCAGAAACAAACGACGTAAGATGTCCGGATAGCGAAGTGGCTGCTAGAATGGAGCAACACATTAAAGAAATTAAAAAACAAGGAGACACTATTGGAGGGGTTATTGATTGTGTGATCAAAAACGTGCCTGTTGGCCTTGGAGAGCCTGTTTTTGACAAATTACACGCCCAACTCGGAAAAGCAATGCTGTCCATAAATGCTGTAAAAGGCTTTGAGTTTGGGAGTGGTTTTCATGGTGTGACTATGAAAGGCAGTGAACACAATGACGCTTTTAATACAGACGGCAGTACTCAAACAAATTTCAGTGGAGGTATTCAAGGAGGAATAAGCAATGGAATGGATATCTATTTCAGGGTTGCTTTTAAGCCTGTTGCTACAGTATTACAATCTTATGACACCATAGATAAAGCGGGAAATGCTGTTAAAACTCAAGGAAAAGGTCGTCATGATCCTTGTGTAGTGCCAAGGGCAGTACCTATTGTTGAGGCTATGGCTGCTATGGTACTAGCAGATGCTTTTCTTTTTAATAAAACTCAATCAAAATAGCTATGCGCAAATTAGAATTGCATTGGAAAATACTTATTGGAATGTTCTTAGGGGTATTATTTGCCTTTATAATGGTTAATTTTAGTTGGGGACCAGAATTTGTATCTGACTTCATAAAGCCTTTTGGAACTATTTTTATCAATGCGTTAAAGCTCATTGCTGTTCCCCTTATTCTAGCTTCGCTGATCAAAGGAATATCGGACCTTAAAGATATTTCTAAGCTCTCTAAAATGGGCGGAAGAACCATTGGTATATATATTTTAACAACAGTTATTGCGGTAACTATTGGGCTTGGAATAGTTAACATTATTAAGCCAGGTAATTCAATTTCTGAAGCCACTCGATTAGAATTGGTGGAAAATTATTCAGGTGACGCCAATGAAAAAATCATGGCTGCAGCCAAACAACAAGAATCTGGGCCTTTACAAGCCTTAGTAGACTTAGTACCTTCCAATATATTTAAGGCCGCTAGTGACAATGGTAATATGTTACAAGTGATATTTTTTGCCATATTTTTTGGGATAGGTCTTATCCTCATTCCAGAAAAACAAGCCAAGCCGGTGAAAGATTTCTTTGATGGGTTTAATGAAGTCATCCTAAAATTAATTGATCTAATCATGCTTGCTGCTCCTTACGGAGTATTTGCACTATTAGCAGCATTGGTTGTTGAAGCACCAAGTGCAGATTTGTTTAAAGCACTTGCTTGGTATGCAATATGTGTTCTCTTAGGTTTAGCCATTATGATTGGTTTCTATATTTTAGTAGTCTATATATTCACTAAGCGTTCTCCTTCATTCTTTATCAAAGGTATTTCGCCTGCACAATTATTGGCATTTTCAACCAGTTCAAGTGCCGCTACACTGCCTGTAACTATGGAAAGGGTAGAAGAACACCTTGGGGTAGAAGAAGAGGTGACCAGTTTTGTGCTTCCTATTGGCGCAACCGTTAATATGGATGGTTCCAGTTTATACCAAGCTGTAGCTGCTGTATTTATTGCGCAAGCTTTTGGTATGGATTTAGATTTATACACCCAACTAGGCATTATTGTTACAGCTACTTTAGCTTCCATAGGAAGTGCTGCTGTGCCAGGAGCTGGAATGGTTATGTTGGTAATTGTTTTGGCTCAAGCAGGTATTCCAGAGGCAGGATTGGCTTTGATCTTCGCTGTAGATAGGCCCTTAGACATGTGTAGAACAGTGGTTAACGTTACAGGAGATGCAACGGTATCTATGCTAGTGGCTAAATCTATTGGTAAATTAAAAGAGGAGCCCGTAGAAAAGAATTGGGACGACAACCTTCCTTCTTAAACCCCTTTATTGTCTGTAGTATTTCTTAAATATCTGTTTTAAAGCAGGTATTTTTAGGGAAATCACTTGGCGAGCAACTTTGCTTAGTGCCAAACCATTTTAGCCTATTTTTAGCGGTATAATCATAGCAAAAATCTCTTATTTTAATTGGGATAAATTTCATTATTACCCCCAAAAAATACCAGCTTGGCAGTAGCTTAAGTATTTTAATTACAGCTTCAGATTTTGTGTAATACCCTTTATTGGAGTCAATAAAAATTACTGAGTTTAAAAGATGGTCGGAATTGATATCCTTTGGGAAATACAAACCCCTTTCTTTGAGTAATTGAATACCAAAAGGGGAATTTAGTGGCACAAAGCAACAATTTTTGCTATGATCTTTTGGAGCAATAAAACGAACAGACCAATGGCACAATCCACAGCTCCCGTCAAACAAAACCCATTTTTTGCCAGATACATCTTGTGATTTCAAGGAATGCTTTTCAGTCATTTAGGTGAACTTAAAATGATGGTTTGCTTACAAATTCTCATTATGATTTACTGACAAATTCCAGTTGGTCTAAACTTACGTTTGTAGTAAACATTCCATAGTTAACAATGGCTTTGTTTTTCTCTATAGCGTCTATGCTTCCAACTGCTTTTCCATCTTTTAAACGTACCCTATAACCTATTTGAAGGGCTATTTTTGGGGCAGGAGGTGGGGTAGGTTTTTTCTTTTCCGCTTTTTTCTTTTCTCTAATTGCAGCCACTTTTACAGCGACTTCTTCCACCACAGCTTTTTTCTCTACTTTTTCTTTTTTGAGTACTTGAGCGGTTTTTTTCTTTCTTTTACTATTTTCAATTTCTACCACTTTGATTAAGTCAGAAACAAGCTGTCGTTTCTTGTGGTGAATAAAGTATTGCTCCGCTAAGTCATTGACTTTATTACCCAACTGAATCATACGTTTGTCTTGATCGTACAATTCTTGATATTTAACAAGTTTGGTTTGTATTTTTTCATTTAAAACTTCTAGTCTAGAAGCTTCATCTCTCGCTTTAGATTCAACCTCTTTCAGCTTAGTACCCGTAACCGCCATTTGTGAACGCTCTTTTTGAAGCTTTGCAATAGTGGCATCAAATCTAACTTTTCCTCTTTCAATTTTCTTTTTAGCCTTATTGACTAAGCTATAAGGAATACCATTTTTTTGAGCAACCTCAAAAGTAAATGAAGCGCCTGCTTGTCCCAAGATAAGCTGAAAAGTAGGGGCTAAAGATTTGGCATCAAAAAGCATATTTGCATTAGACATAAAGGGCAGGTCATTGGCCAACATTTTTAGATTGGCATAATGCGTAGTAATTACACCAAAAGCCTCACGTTCATAAAAGACTTCTAAAAATGTTTCTGCCAAAGCGCCCCCCAATTCAGGATCAGTTCCAGTACCAAACTCATCTATTAAAAACAATGTTTTATCATTACATTTTTTTAAAAATGAATTCATGTTTTTTAACCGGTAACTGTAAGTACTCAAATGATTTTCAATAGATTGGTTGTCGCCAATGTCTGTCAATATTTTTTCAAAAAGAATGACTTCACTTCTTTCGTGGACAGGAATTAGCATACCACTTTGAAGCATTAATTGGAGCAATCCAATAGTTTTAAGGGTAATACTTTTCCCTCCAGCATTCGGACCAGATATGACAATAATTCTATTTTTTTCTTCTAATTTAATGGTTTGCGGATAGGTTAGGTCGCCACTAAATTTGTTTGATAAAAATAATAAAGGGTGAAAAGCGTCACGCAAATACATTTCCCTTTTTGTATTAATTTTGGGCAACACACCATTCATCTCTAAGGCATATTTAGCTTTTGCAGCAACTATGTCAATATCTCTAAGATATTCTTGACAAGCTGCCAGATCTGCTCTGTACGGCCTTATGTCATTTGTAAGTCTGTTTAAGATCTTAAATATTTCTTCCTGCTCTTCAAAATTTAGGTTACTTAATTGTGTGCTGTAAGCCAAACTGGCTTCAGGGACAACATACACAATACTGCCTGTTTTTGAAGCACCAAGAACGGCACCTTTGATTTTTTTTCTATACATGGCCTTTACAGCCAAAACCCTTCTGTTGTCTACTATTGACTCCCTAATTTCATCTAAAAATTCAGCTGCTTGATACCTTTGAAGTGCTGCGCCAAAACTTTGATTTATTTTAGATTTTAGGCCCATCATCTGCCTTCTTATAGACATTAAGTTGTCAGAAGCGGCGTCTCTAATTTCTCCAAATTTGTCAAATATTTGATTGGTGCGCTCGGGAATTTCTTTCTGATAACTAAGCGACAAAGTGTTTCCATAGAGTATGGGATAGTATTCCTTAAACTTTTCAAAAAACTTTTTGTGTGCGTTGATGGATTCACAAATGACCACTATTTTTTTAAAACCATTGAGTTCAAGTGTGGTGTTGTCAATCTTGAGAAGCTTAAGTTCTTCAAGAATACTTTCAAACCCGTGGTTTGGTATTCTGTTGTCACTGGTAAATGATGCCAAATACTCATTGGTTTCACCTAGCGATTTTGCAACTATTTCAAATTGTAATTTGGGTGTTATTTCTAGCGCTAGTTCTTTACCTAAAGTAGTATTACACCGATCAGAAATATGAGCTAAAACGGCATTAAATTCTAAATCCTGTAGGGTTTTTTGAGAGATATTCAAAGTGACATATATTAGCAACAATTAGTTGGTTTAATTGAATAAACCCTTTATTTTAGTAACAAAAGTACAAATAAATGTTTCTAGATTGTCCTAGTGATTGGAAGGAATTCTTTCATAAATTATATTCTGCTGAAAAATTCAAAAAGCTCTCTCATGAAATTAATGCTCTTTACGATGAGATGGTGTGTTATCCTGCAAAAGAACAGCTTCTAAATGCATTCTTTCAATGCCCTTTTGTAGGGCTTAAAGTGGTTATTATTGGACAAGATCCCTATCATGGGCCACATCAAGCCCATGGCTTGTCTTTTTCTGTACCCATTGGTATAGCTCACCCACCTTCATTAAAAAATATTTTCATTGAACTTTCTAATGATTTAGACTGTGCCTACCCAATCTCTGGTGACCTTTCATTATGGGCCAATCAAGGCGTATTATTATTAAATGCAGCACTAAGCGTTAGGGCAGGGGAGGCGGGAAGCCATTTAAAATATTGGGATTCGTTCACAAAATCTATAGTTCAAGGTCTCAATAATGACAAAAGACCTATCATTTTTGTTTTATGGGGAAATTTTGCTCAAAAATACGAACGTTTTATCACGGAGGACCACCACAGGGTTTTAAAATCCGGGCATCCATCTCCTTTAAGCGCCAACCGTGGCTATTGGTTTGGAAACAAACATTTTTCTCAGGTAAATAATATTTTAGAACAAAGGTCTGAAAAACCTATAAATTGGTTAATTTAAAGATCGTTTTTAACCATTAGGTCTAAGGTCATTTTAATGGCTTTTTTAACCACTTCATTTGGATGCGCTGAAAATGTTTCATTAGCTCTATTGGCTAAAATGCAATTAACAGACACAGCTTTATGTCCAAGTAGTGCTGCTAAGCCATAAATACCAGAGGTTTCCATTTCTAAATTAGTGATCAATTGATTTTTAAATCTAAATGATTCTAGAGAATCTTTCATCTTTTTATCAAAGAGAGGGAGTCTTAACATCCTTCCTTGAGGGCCATAAAATCCAACATTAGTTAATGTAATTCCTTTTAATACATCCAATTCATTATAGAGATTAAGTAAATCTGTTGAAGCGCTAACCACATAAGGACTTGACTTATCTACGCTCCAATTCATGTGTTTTATAAAGGCTTCAGAAAAAGGTTTATCTAAAAGATGGTTTGCATCATAAAAATGAAGTAGGGCATCTAAACCTATGGCTTTTTCTGAAATTAAAATACTGTCTACTGGAATGTTGGCTTGGATGGCTCCAGAGGTTCCTAATCTAAAAATATTTAACTGTGTGAATTTTTCTTTTAACACTCTATGGGAAAAATCGATATTTACTAAGGCATCTAATTCATTGAGTACTATATCAATATTGTCCGTTCCAATACCTGTTGAGATCACACTGATTCTTTTGTTTTTATAGGTACCTATATGAGTTACAAACTCTCTTTTTTGTTTCTTAAGCTCAATAGCATCAAAATGAGCGGAAACTTCAGCCACGCGATCAGGGTCACCAACAGTGATAATATTGTTAGATATTTCATTGGGTTTCAAATGCAAATGATAAATACTTTGATCTGCATTTAGTATTAACTCAGAAGAGGCTAAGGACATACTATAGTTTAAAAAAGCTGTTGTGTTCTTTATCGTAAAGATACGCATACTTTAAAGCGCCTCCTAAATAGAGCCCATCTTGTTTAATTTTACTGTAATAATTGTGCTCTCCATTTAGTATTTTAGGGGTATTCCTTTTGAGTTTGACGGGTTTTAAAGAGGTAAACAAGGGTTTAAGGCTTTCTAGTATTTTATAATATTGAGTGTCACCAAAGCCAAAATTTCCTTGGTTTTTTAACAGGGTATCTATAAGGGCCTTTTCATTGTCCAATGAAGTTGTATGCGCTGTATTAAGCACATTTATTTCCGGAATATTTAACCCATTTTTAAGGGAGGGAAAACGAGATAAATGAAGCTTAAATGCCTGCTTTAGAAAAGGAAAATTAAACGATTCATAATTCGACAATTGGGCAATTCTAACGGGATTGTCGCTGCAGTACAATTGCCAGGCATAGTCAGCAAATTCAATATCGTCTTGATTTAATAGAGTTCTATTTTCATAAAGACCTAGCAACTCATTTAATGGCATTTCACAAAATCCTTTTGAAGAAACAGCATTTAGACTTAATGAATTTGAAACTACAGAAACTTCCGCATATTTTCTATGTGTTTTAAGCCAACTCAACACACCTAACATATTTATTTGACAAAACAAATCTGATTCAAACCACAAAACAATTTGTTCTTGGCGTTTTTGATTACACAATTTCCTATACTCTTTAAGGGTATAGTCAATAAAAGTTCTTTTAGATATATTGTAATTTTTGTGAAGAAAATCAAATCGTTCTTTCCAGAAATCTTCAGTACCTACGGTGTGAAGTGTTCTACCCTCACAGAGCATTTCTCTCCAAGTAACAACAGTGCCATTGATAGGAAGGTCCTTAAAGAAATTGGAGAAAGAATCTCCATTCGTGATATGAAGGGCTGGTGTCATATGAATTGGATTGGTTAATAAATTTATACTTTTCCTACTAATAAAAAAAGTATTTGAGTCAATTAACCTCCTACTCGTTTTACTTTAAAACCCATACTAACAAGTAGTTGCATGATTTTGTCTCTGAAATCACCCTGCATGATTAAGCTTCCGTTTTTAACGCTCCCTCCAACATTCAATTCTTTTTTTAATTTTTTTGCCAAAATTTTAAATTCTGCCTCAGTACCCATGAACCCTTCGATTAGGGTTGTGGCTTTTCCCTTTCTTTTTTCGTACTTACACACCAAAGGTTCTTGTTGCAGGGGAACATCACCCTTTGGCTTTAAACTGTCTGTTGAAACCTCAGACGCTTCATGATCAGGGAAAAGATTTTTTAATTGGTCTTGCAAATCCATTATTTCTTTAAACCTAATTCAATTAATCTCTCTTCTAGATAAGCGCCAGCTGAAATATCTTCAAATCCTTTTGGGTGTTCTTTTGAAATACAATTTTCAAGACAATTTAAAGGCATTGAAGAGACCGGATGCATGAAAAATGGAATTGAATATCTTGAGGTTCCCCAGAGTTCCTTGGGGGGATTAATGACTTGGTGTATGGTAGATTTAAGCTGATTGTTGGTTAACCTAGAGAGCATATCTCCCACGTTTATCATTAATTCGTCCTCATTTGCAATGGCGTCTACCCATTGTCCATGATGATTTTTAACTTGCAATCCACGGCCATGAGCCCCCATCAAAAGTGTTATGAGATTAATGTCTCCGTGTGCTGCTGCACGTACTGCATTTTTTGGTTCAGATGTAATAGGAGGGTAGTGTATGGGCCTCAGTATCGAATTTCCAGCAGTAGCGTATTGTTCAAAATAATGCTCCTCTAAGCCAATATGCAATGCAAGTGCTTTAAGTACCTCCTGGGCTGTTTTTTCTAAAGCTATATAAACCTCTTTGCCAATTTCATTAAAGTGAGGCAATTCTTTGACATGAATATTATCAGGGTAATGGTCTCCAGACCCCTTAGGAGCGTCTTCATATTGTCCAAAATGCCAAAATTCCTTTAAATCGCCTTCTTTTTTTCCTTTAGCATGCTCTTTACCAAAAGAGGTGTAGCCTCTTTGACCCGCAAGTCCAGGAACCTCATATTGGTCTTTTATATTTTGAGGAAGCTCAAAAAAAAGTTTAATTTCTTGGTATAATTTGGCCACCAATTCATCTGATAAGAAATGACTTTTCAAGGCTACAAAACCAATGTTTTCAAAGGCTGATCCTATTTCGTTTATAAATTTTTGCTTGCGAATCTGATCTCCAGAGACAAAGTCTTTTAAATCTACACTTGGAATGGCGCTCATAATAAAGTATTTATAAAACAAAGTTAATAAATCTAAGCCACACCTAATTGGGTAAAATTTGAAAGTTTGTGTACATTTATAACTAGTTAGATTACTCCAATGACATACCGTACAAAAGGACTATCAGACCAACAACTGATAACATTATACAAGGCACTATTAAAGCCGAGAATGATAGAAGAAAAAATGCTTGTGCTACTCAGGCAGGGTAAAATATCAAAGTGGTTTAGTGGTATTGGTCAAGAAGCCATATCCGTAGGAGTGACTTTAGCCCTCAATACAGAGGAATATATATTACCCATGCATAGAAATCTAGGTGTTTTTACCAGTAGAAATATACCGCTAAACAGGTTATTTGCTCAGTGGCAAGGAAAAAAATCTGGCTTTACTAAAGGTAGGGATAGGAGCTTTCATTTTGGCTGTCAAGAAAGTAAAATTATTGGAATGATTTCTCATTTAGGGCCACAACTTGGTGTGGCCGATGGCATTGCGCTAGCTTCCAAATTGAAGCATAATAACGAAGTTACTGCTGTTTTTTCTGGTGAAGGTGCCACCAGTGAGGGAGATTTTCACGAAGCACTGAATATTGCATCAGTTTGGGATTTACCAGTATTGTTTTGTATTGAAAATAATGGTTACGGATTGTCTACGCCCACTAGCGAACAATACCGTTGTAAAGCAATTGTAGACAAAGGGCTTGGATATGGCATGGAAGCCCACCAAATTGACGGAAACAACATAGTAGAAGTTTATCAAAAAATAAGTGAAATAGCCGCAAGTGTTAGAAAAAATCCTAGACCTGTTCTCATTGAATTTATAACTTTTAGAAGACGTGGGCATGAAGAGGCCAGCGGCACAAAATATGTCCCAAAAGAATTAATTAGTGCGTGGGAAGAAAAAGACCCTATAACAAACTTTGAAAATTATCTATTCTCAAAAAATATTTTGAATGATGGGATGCTTAAATCTTTCAAAAAAGAGATAAAAACAGACATTCAAGAGGGTTTAGACTTCGCTTTTAAGGAAGAGCCCATAGCCTATGAGGAAAAATCATTTATTGAAGATGTCTATAGCCCATTTAATTTTAAAGCAGTAAAAAGTGGTGTTAATACAAGTTATATTAGATTTATTGACGCCGTTCAAGAGGGCCTAAAAGAAGGCATGTCTTCTATGAAAAACACGATTATCATGGGCCAGGATATTGCGCTATATGGAGGTGCATTCAAAGTGACAGAGGGTTTTGTAGATTTATTTGGCAGTGAACGGGTGAGAAATACCCCAATTTGTGAATCTGGAATTGTAGAAACAGCCATGGGATTGTCTATTGGTGGTTTTAAAGCCATTGTTGAAATGCAATTTGCAGATTTTGTAAGTTCAGGATTCAATCCCATTGTTAATTATCTGGCAAAAAACCATTTTCGGTGGGGAGAAAAAGCAGATGTTGTCATTAGAATGCCTTGTGGTGCAGGGGTAGGGGCTGGTCCTTTTCATTCACAAACCAATGAGGCATGGTTTACTAAAACCCCTGGTTTAAAAGTCGTTTACCCTGCTTTTCCCTATGATGCTAAAGGCCTATTAATTACCGCAATTGAAGATCCAAATCCAGTACTTTTCTTTGAACATAAAGCACTGTATCGATCAATCTCTCAATCCGTTCCAAATGGGTATTACAACCTTCCAATAGGTAAAGCTGCTTTGGTTAAAGAAGGTACAGAGGCTACAATTATAACTTATGGTGCTGGGGTACACTGGGCACTAGAGACCCTTGAAAAGCATCCTAAACTAAGCGTAGATCTTATAGACTTAAGAACCTTAATGCCATTGGATTGGGAGACTATTTATGGCTCTGTAAAAAAAACTTCTAGGCTAATCATTCTTCAAGAAGATTCTTTGTTTGGTGGTATTTCAAGTGATATAGCAGCAAGTGTTCAAGAGGAATTATTTGAGTATTTGGACGCTCCAATCAAAAGAGTCGCAAGTTTAGACACCCCTATTCCTTTTGCAAAATCCTTAGAGAATGAATATCTACCAAGAAAAAGATTTGAAAAAGCCCTCCTAGAATTAATAAACTTTTAAATTTGTTTTTTTTTAAAAGATCTAAGTAGGCTCATTAAACTTTCCCACTAATTAAGGGTCTTACGATAGTTAACATCAATCTTGTAAATGATGAATAGACCATTGAATACTTTAAAGTAATTTTTGGTTTTAAGAGGGTTCAGGATTAATTTTATACCATAATAAATACAAATTTTAAGAATAAATGAATAACAGAAATTTAAGTAACAAAGTCAGGGTCATTCACCGCTATTTAGGTTTTTTTCTGGCTGGTATTATGTTTGTTTATGCGCTTTCAGGAATCACATTAACTTTTAGAGATAAAGATTATTTCAAGAAACCTATAGTAGTAGAAAAAACCATAGAAAAAGGTTTAGAGAATCTACCTAATATAAAAGGTGCCTCTAACGTTGAATATAATAGTGAAACAGGTGGTTTGTCTTATACACAAATGCAACCACCAAAAATATTAGGAGCGCTTGAAAAAATGCATAAAGCCACATCATCTACACCTTTATATTTTCTAAATGTTTTTTTTGGTATCTCTTTACTTTTCTTTGTTTTTTCTGCCTATTGGATGTTTCTCCCACAGACAGATGTTTTTAAGAAAGCCATTTATTATACTGTTGCAGGAATTGTATTGACTTTTATTATGATTTTAGTTTAGTCATAGGTGTAAGGGTTCGTAAAGTTAATTATTATTGACTGATTCTATTTTACATAATATAAATTATAGAACAAATGCGTTTGTATTCAAACACTTTACTAGTTCAATGATTGATACCAAAGAAATTATAACACAAAAAACTACTTTCTTTTCCCTTTGTTGTAATTCTTATCGCCGCGAGTCTTTGGCTTTTTGTATTTCTTAGCTATGATACGTTTGTATGAACCTCCTTGATTTTCTTGTTTGTTCTTCTCTGACTTTTCATGGAAACCGGATCCTAAAGACGGATCTCTTCCTTGTAATTTATCTGAATCTGGTTCAAATGTATGGGGTTGTTCTTCAGGAGCTAATTGAATAGAAACAGGCACTTCTTTGGGAAATTCAAGGTCAGGTACAGCAATTTGCATGAGCGTCTCAATGGCTTCCTTATATGCCAACTCTTCTGGATTGTGTAGCAATATGGAATTTCCATCTGCGTTAGCTCTACCCGTTCTTCCAATCCTGTGCATATAGTTTTCAGGATATTTGGGCGTATCGAAATTTATTACATGGGATATTTGATCTATATCTAAACCTCTAGCGACTAAATCTGTAGCAATTACAATACGGATCCTTCCTGCGTCAAACGCACTCAGGACCCTATTCCTGTGGTTTTGTGTTTTATTGGCATGAACAATCCCTATATTCTTCTCAAAAACAGGTTCTAGTTGTTCGTAAATTCGGTCTGCTATTTTTTTATTAGATACAAAAACCAATACCTTTTTAAAGGTTTCCTCTTGTTCCAAAAGATGTTGTAATAGATTGACTTTTGTATAATAATTAGGGACTGCATAGGCAGTTTGTGCTATATTTTTGAGTGGTGTACCACTCATAGCAATATAAATCCTTTTTGGCGCAATGAAAAAGTCTGAAATAAGGCTTTCAATTTCATCCGTCATGGTGGCAGAAAACATAATATGTTGCCTTTTTTTAGGCAAAAGGTCAAAAATGTTGGTGAGTTGAAACCTAAATCCAAGGTCCAACATAACGTCTACTTCATCTATGACCACTTTCTTTATGGCAGCATATTTTATGACTCTAGCTAAAAATAAATCGTACAACCTTCCTGGAGTTGCTACAATGATGTCGGCGCTTTGCGCCAAAGCATCCCGGTCTTTTTTCATGGAATTACCCCCGTGTACCCCACAAACACGAATAAAGGTATTCTGACAGATTTTCTCCGCTTCCTCAACAACTTGAGAAACCAATTCTCTTGTAGGCACAATCACTAAGGCGCGAACTGTCTTTTCTTTTGCAAATTTAAGGTCGTTTAAAATAGGTAGTAAGTACGCCAAGGTTTTACCTGTTCCAGTTTGTGCTAATCCCAGTACATCTTGACCTGACAAGACTGAGGCATAAGTGGCTCCTTGTATGGGGGTCGGTACTTCAAAACCAACCTCTGATAGGTTATTTTTTAAGGGGGTATTTAGATTAAATTCCTCAAATGAGGTGGTTAAAGGCGCGTCCATAGTAGAATTTGTACAAAGATACGAGTCTTTATTGGTACTCCCCTATTTTTATTTAAGCGGATTCTTTTTAGTCCTGAAACGATTAAATAAGACCAACTGTTTTTTTGTGTTTACAAAAAACACTCCTGTTAAAAGAACCGCTGAAGCAATAATGGATTGTTGCGTAATCTGCTCATTTAAAAAATACCACCCCATAAGTAGCGCAATAATTGGATTTACATAGCTATTGGTAGCTACTTTTTCAGGAGAAACAACCTTGAGTAAATAGTTAAACGAGGTAAAGGCTATAATACTTCCAAAAATCACTAATAGTACCATAGACCACTGCACCTTTACGGACCAATTTATGGGGTTGCTCCATTGTTCTCCAATCGCAATACTCGCTAAAGCTAATATGGTACCACCAAAAATCATTTGGTAACCTGTGTTGACAAAAAAGTTTTTTGGGAGGTCTGCTTTACCCACAAATAAGCTTGCGCTGGCCCAACTGACCATACAAAAGAAAATCATTACCATTCCAAGAACGGAATTTTCTTGGTTTAAAATACTTTTCTGGCTGACCAAAAGATATATTCCTATAAATCCCAAAAACACACCAAGCAGAGACATTGGAGAAATTTTTTTCCCCTGGAATATTCTCATTAGTAAAAGTACAATTAAGGGTTGTGAGGAAATTTCTAAAGCGGCAAAACTTGTGTCTACGTATCTCAATGCCCATACCACTACCCCATTTCCAAAGCTCAAAAATAAAAACCCAGCAATGGCCGTATTAACAGCCTGTTTTTTTGTGATTGCTATAGACCTACCTGAGATTATTGCAATAATAAATATAAGACAACCAGATACTATAAAGCGAATCGCCGCTAACATAAATGGGTCTAGTTCAGTTACCGCAATTTTATTGAGTAAATAAGTAGACCCCCAGATTACATATATAGCAATAAAAGCAAGTATAACGAGTACTGGGTTTTTAGAATTCTGGTCCATTAGGCTAATTTATGATCATATTAGGTGGCAAAGAAACGCCTATTATTTTAATTGGACGCTACTCTTTTTACTGTTTGGCAAGTCTTTTTAAAGCCACCCATTGTTTGAGCATTTCTCTAGATTCAGTAGCAGGATAGCCTAAAACAGAACCTTTTGGAGGCACGTCTGCAATAACACCAGAACCTGCGCCCACAGTAGCACCACTACCAATGGTTACATGGTCTTTAATAGAGGCACTACCGCCTATAATAACACCGTCTCCAAGGGTTACTGAACCAGCTAATCCAGAACTACCTGCCATAATACAGGACCTTCCCAATACACAGTTGTGGGCTATTTGTACTAGGTTGTCTATTTTGCATCCATCTCCAAGTATGGTGCTATTAAATTTGGCCTTATCTACACATGAATTTGCACCAATTTCTACATGATTGCCTATGACCACATTGCCAATGTGTGGGATTTTAATGAGACCACTACCATCCGGCGCTGGTCTGTAACCAAAACCATCGGCACCTATACTCACATTATTATGAAAAATACAGTGGTGTCCAATTTGGCTATTTTCTCTAATAACTGTCCCAGACCAAATGGTGCAATTCTCTCCTATTTTACTGTTGTCAAATACACTTACATTCGCGTATATCTGAGTTCCTTTTCCTACAGATACGCCTGGACCTATATAAACAAAAGCACCTACCTTTACCCCTTCTCCCAATACTACAGAATGATGAATACTGGCTGTTGGGTGAATATTTGTTTCAAATTCAGGCCCCTGCTTTGGAGAAAAAGCTTCTAATAGTTGTGCCATAGCTAAATCTGCATTTTTTACATACAATAAGGGTATGCTTGGGTTTGTGATTTCTATGCCATGACTCACCACTACAGCTGCCGCTTTAGTTGTTTCTATAAATCGTTTGTATTTAGCACTGCCAATAAAAGTAATTTGATTTACAGTGGCATTAGCCAAATCATTCACTCCAGAAATCACTACTTCAGATTGAATGTCATTAGTCGCGTGAATTAGCTGGGAAACTTCATTTAAGTTCAAACTGATCATAATGTTACTTTTTACGAAAATAGTCTATTTGGAGGAATTGTATTTTTGATCATAAAAAAAAGATGTCCAATTTCTCGGACACCTTTCTCAAAATAAAACAACAACTAACTGTTTTTCTTTTCCTTTTAAACAAGCGCTACAGCATTATGTAATCTCAAATAGATTACTACTCTTTAGTTCCAATTAAAAAGGGTGCTTTTCCATCAGTGATAATCACCTTTGAATTTACAGAGTTAGAAAGTTTCATAAACGCTTCTATACTTCTAATTTTGATGATTTCTTCTGTTAAACCTTCTGATAGTATTTTTTGAGCATCTCTTTCTCCAGTAGACTCAATGATTTTTCGCTCTGCCTCTAACCTGGCTTGGTCCAGTACGAAAACCATTCACATAGCGTCTTGCTCAGCCTGAAGTTTCTGCTCTATAGAAGAAGATAAGCCCCTTGGCAATTGAATACTCTTCATTAGAACTGCTTCTATTACAATTCCTTTTTCAATGAGGTTATTGGCCATTTTTAATTTTATAGCTTCTTCTATATCTGACCGCTTTCCAGAGTGCATGTCTTTTGCAAAGAACTGAGAACAAACATCTGCAGATGCGGATCTAAATACACTAGTAATAATAGTTTTGTAATTAGGACCTAGTGTTTGTAGAACTTCTGGTACTTTTTCTGTCTCTAGTCTGTATAAAATAGAAATTTCAGAATCTACGCTTAACCCCTCTTTGCTAGGCAGATTTAAAAACATTTCTAAATTATTGGTTTGAATAGATTCTTTTACAATCTTTGAGGTAATTGGATTGAAAAAAACAATACCGTCTGTCCTAACACCAGCTTGGAAATTTCCAAAACGCTGCTTCACTCCAGCCTCTCCCGACCGAATAACAGCACAGCTAGTAAAACTAGCTACCAATACAAATAATAAAAACTTTTTCATAGCATTTTTTTATTTCAAATTTAGGCCAGATTAAACATAAGTTTTTATTTAATTATTTAATAAAAAACATAAATATTTAATATGTGTTTTATTATCTTTCTGTATTACAGCATTTTACACATTAAATTTATTTAGATTAACGCTTTCTTAAATAATAGTTAAATTAACAAAATTAAGAGTATTACTATTATATTTGTAAAAAAAATACAATGGATCAACTCTTATCTACTTTTAAGATTACTATTCCTGAAGGGGTATTCATAAAAGATCCCGAGACCTCTGTTTTAGGTAAAAATATAATCACTCAAGGAATGGAACTCATTCATGAAATGGGTTTTGATGGCTTTACTTTTAAAAAGCTTGGGACTCATATTGGCTCAAATGAAAGCTCTATTTACCGTTATTTTGAAAATAAGCACAAGTTTTTGTTATATCTATCTTCATGGTATTGGGCTTGGGTTGAATATAATCTAGTGATGGAGACCCATTCTATTACTGATCCAAAGGAAAAAATAATTCAAGCAGTAACCGTGCTTACAAGAAAAGTAGATAACGACTCTAGTAATACCCCTATTAATTTAGTGTTGATACATAAAATAATGATTAGTGAGTTTTCAAAATCATTTTTAACCAAGTCTGTAGATCAAGAGAATGAGCAAGGCTTATTTGTTGCCTATAAAAGAGTTCACAGTCGTTTACAAGGATTTATAAAAGTAGCTAATCCATCTTACAACTTTTCAGCAAGTCTGGCCAATACAATCTTAGCTGGTGTATTACAGCAATATTATTATAAAGATCATTTTCCATCATTAACTGACTGCTCAGATATAAATGAGCCTTGTAACTACTATATAAATTTAATTTATAAAACCCTATACTAATGGATCCTAATAAATTACTTAACCCATGGAAACGTTTTGTTGGCCTATTGAGTTTAGAGAAAAAAGACATCCTTCAAATTACATATTATGCTATTTTTTCAGGTTTTATGACGCTAACATTGCCTTTGGGGATCCAAGCAATCATCAATTTAATTCAAGGAGCTCAAATAAGTACTTCTTGGGTAGTTTTGGTGATTTTGGTTACTCTTGGTGTTGCTTTTAATGGCGCATTGCAACTTATGCAATTAAGGATTATTGAGAGTCTACAGCAAAAAATTTTCACCAGAGCTTCATTTGAATTAAGCTACAGGTTTCCTAAAATCAAAATGGAAGCTTTAAGGGCCTATTATCCACCAGAACTGGCCAATAGATTTTTTGACACACTCACCATACAAAAAGGCTTGTCAAAAATATTAATAGATGCACCTGCTGCACTCTTACAGATTTTATTTGCCTTAATATTACTCTCTTTCTACCATCCTTTCTTTATAGTTTTTGGATTTATGTTATTGGCATTAATTTATACTGTTTTTAAATATACTGCAGTTAAAGGTCTTGAAAGCAGTTTAGAAGAATCCAAACACAAGTATAGGGTTGCTCACTGGATTCAAGAAGTGGCTAGATCTATTGTCAGCTTTAAATTATCCGGTAAAACCCAATTGGCTTTAGACAAGAATGATCATTTGGTTAAAGACTATCTTAATGCAAGGGAAAAGCATTTTAAAGTTTTGGTGCTTCAGTTCATCCAAATGATTGGTTTTAAGGTGCTTGTTACGGCTGGTTTATTGCTCATTGGTGGGGCTTTGGTATTAAATCAAGAAATGAATATTGGACAATTTGTAGCTGCTGAGATTATTATCATTTTAGTGATCTCCTCCGTGGAAAAATTAATATTGGGGCTAGAGTCATTTTATGATGTGCTGACCTCTTTAGTAAAGTTAGGTCAGGTAGTAGATAAAGAACTTGAGTCACAAAAAGGCGATACTATTTCTGCTGAAACCTCTTTTAATTTAATTTTAAGCAAAGTGTTTTATAGTGTGCCGGATAGAGATACACCAATCCTTTCAGATATAAATTTAGAAATCTCTAATCAATGTAGGATACTTGTACGTGGAGAAAGTGGTTCAGGTAAATCTAGTTTATTAAGATTATTAGCGGGCATTATAGATCCTACCTCTGGAAGAATATTTATAAATGATGCAGCACTGTCTAGTTTGCATCTCAATAGTTATAGAGCACTTTTAGGACTTTCACTTTCAGAGGAAACCCCTTTTGAAGGCACCATTAGAGAAAATGTAAGTTTTAATAACTTAGAGGTTACTGACCAAAGAATTAGAGCGGTTTTCAATGAAATAGGCCTTAAAGAGTTTTTAAAGGACCAGCCAAACGGTTTAGACACTTATCTAAAACCTGAAGGAAAACAAATTGCCTATACTGTTGCCAAAAAAATCATTTTAGCAAGGGCGATTATTAAGAACCCTAAACTCCTTATTTTGGAAGATCCTTTAGATCAATTTTCTATGGAAGAGGCTGCCAATATTATCACTTATATTACAGATCCAATACATAATTGGTCCTTAATTGTTGTGAGTGCAAACAAACAGTGGGAATCTTCCTGTAATACTATTGTAAATTTAGATAACGGTAAAATTCAATAAGCAGATGTTAAATATATCTAATAACAGCATTAATAATGAAGTGCCTCTGAAGAATTTTATTTCAGGAAAGCATGTTTTAAATAAATCTTACTACAAATATTTCAATCGGTTTTTACTGGTTTTCGCGGTAATTGGATTAATTATTTTATTCCTCCCCTGGACACAAAATATTACAGGAAATGGATTTTTAACCACCCTAATGCCTTCTCAAAGACCACAAACACTTCAATCTCAGATACCCGGTAGAATTGAAAAATGGTTCGTGCAAGAGGGAGACTATGTTAAAAAAGGAGATACCATTTTAAAAATTTCTGAGGTTAAAAGTGAGTATTTTGACCCAGAGTTACTATCTAGAACACAAGAACAGATAGATGCTAACCAAGGATCTTCTGTGGCTTATTCCAACAAACAAATAGCCCTTGATAATCAGATTAAGGCCTTAGAGCAAGAACTGCTTTTAAAACGTTCTCAATTAGAAAACAAGATATTGCAAGCGGCATTTAAAGTATCTAATGACAGTATTAAATTGGTTGCTGCAAAAACAAACACTGAAATTGCTTTAAGCCAGTTTGAAAGGGTTAGAGACTTAGAAGTTTTAGATCTTAAAGCGGTAAGAGAAGTTGAAGATAAAAAATTGAAATTACAAGAGGCCCAGGCCAATGAGATAGCTCAAGCAAATGATTTTGAGAACAGTAAAAACCTGGCTTTGAATGTAGCCCTTGAGCGATTAGAGGTAGAAACATCTTATATGGATAAAATATCCAAAGCCCAGAGCGAGTTATTTACTGCCCAATCCAATTTCTATAATGCCAAAGAAAAAGGCAGTAAGCTGTCTAATACCTATAGCAATTACAGTAGGAGAAGTGATTTAATGTACATTACAGCACCTCAAAACGGATATATTAATAAAACAATTAAAGGAGGTATTGGAGAGACTTTTAAAGAAGGGGAAAAACTTTTAGGTATTATGCCTGCAGATTATGAGCTGGCCGTAGAAACTTTTGTAAATCCCATTGACTTACCCCTACTCCATATTGATGAAAAAGTAAGGATTCAATTTGACGGTTGGCCCGCTATTGTATTCAGTGGTTGGCCTAATGTTTCTTATGGTACCTATGGTGCTAAGGTTGTGGCTATAGAAACTTTCATTAGTGACAATGGAAAATACAGGGTTTTATTGGCGCCAGATCCAGATGACCACGATTGGCCAACAGCCATAAGAGTAGGTTCAGGAGCCAGAACATTTGCCTTGTTAGAAGATGTGCCAATTTGGTTTGAATTATGGAGACAACTGAACGGTTTCCCTCCTAACTATTACAATCCTAACTATGTTCCAAACAAAGAAAAATAATAAATTAATGAATACGTTTTTAACCTATCTATTTATTGTTTTTGGTCTGTCTTCTATTTATAGCCAAGACACTCCTTCGCTGAGTTATATTAAATATTTAGAATATGTCACTGACAACCATCCTTTATTAACTCAAGCCTATAACAGGGCACAATTTGGCCAAGCCAATCAACAAATGGCAAGGGGCGCATTTGATCCTAAACTTACTTTTGAAAACCAACAAAAAAAGTACAATGACCAATTGTATTATAACCAATCAGGAGGTAGTATTTCTATACCCACTTGGTTTGGTCTTTCACTAAAAGGAGATTATTCGGTCAATGACGGCGTGTTTTTAAATCCAGAAGATAAACTACCTACTGACGGATTGTATTCTGCGGGAATCAGTTTAGATGCTTCTGAAGGCTTATGGATTAACAAACGTATGGCCACTTTAAAAAAAGCGGCTATTATAATCAATCAAACACAAGCAGAAAGAGATTTATTGATCAACGAGCTGGTCACTGAGGCTTCTTTAGCTTATTTTAATTGGTTATTGGCATATGACAATTACCAAGTAAATGTTCAGTTCAGAAACAATGCAGCTAAGCGCTACGAGGGTGTTAGACAACGCGCACTAAGTGGTGATATTGCTATGATAGACACAGTAGAGTCGTTCACCAATGTTCAGCAACGTATTTTATCATTGTCGGAATCAGAAGTTAATTTAGTGAAAGCCCGATTAGAAGCTTCTAATTATTTATGGGGAGAAGACAATATACCCTTAGAAATATCTGAAAACTCCATTCCTATAAGTGTATCTGATCTTGAGATAGATGCATTTTTAGGTATAGAAAATGGAGGATTAGATAATTTTTATTTAGCCACACACCCAAAATTAAATATCCTAGAAGCTAAAGTGGGTACCTTAAAAATAGACCGTTCCTTAAAAAGGGCCAGTTTATTCCCAGATGTAACTGCAAACTTCAATGTATTACAAAGTAATTTGGACCAAATAACACCAATAAATACAGAACAATACAAGGCTGGAGTTAAGGTGCAATTGCCCTTATTTTTAAGGAAAGAAAGAGGCGATTTAAAAATAACCGCATTAAAACTTTCAGATGCACAATTAGATTTTAATTTTGAAAGTGTGCGAATTCAAAATAAGGTATCCCAAAGTGTTCAAGCGCAAAGAGCGCTTGTGGAGCAACTGGATCTTTCTACCGGATTAGTAACCAATTACAGTAAATTATTAATCGGTGAACAGCAGAAATTTAATGCAGGCGAAAGTTCTCTTTTTGTTGTTATCAGTAGGGAGCAAAAACTCATAGAGTCTAAAATTAAATTAAACACCACTTTTAATAAGTATTTGACTAACAAGGCCGTATTATTTAATGCTATGGGCTTAGTGATTCCTTCCTTAGAACCCTAATGGTATGGGCTTTTATTTCCTTTAATGAAATGAACTTGATAGGTCTTAATTTTTTTCTTCCATTATTTGTTATATTTAGTCAATAAACAAACCTAAAGTAATGATGAAAAAACAATTTATGAACTTCGCTATTATAGCCATTTGCTTTAGTTTTAGTGGCTGGGCACAGGACCAATCTGTTATAGAACAAATAGTATCTGAAGCCAATGAAAATTCTCAGTTAGAAATTCTTGGACAAGAACTCATGGATGGTATTGGTCCAAGGCTTGTGGGCACCCCTCAAATGAAACAAGCCCACGATTGGGCGGTAGATAAATACAGCCAATGGGGTGTTTCTGCTAGAAACGAATCCTATGGAACCTGGAGGGGTTGGGAAAGGGGCATTACACACATAGATATGTTGTCTCCTCGAATTCAAAGTTTAAAGGGAACACAACTTGCATGGAATCCATCTACTTCAAAGAAAGGGGTTACTGCTGCAGTAATTGTTTTGCCTACAGTGTCTAGTCCTGAAGAATTTCAAAATTGGTTGCCATTGGTTAAAGGTAAATTGGTCATGATTTCTCCCTTAGAGACCACTGGAAGGCCTGATTATAATTGGGAAGAGTTTGCTACAGAGGCTTCGTTTGAAAAAATGAAATCTGAAAGAGAAGCGGCTAATAACGCTTGGAGAGAAAACATGAAAAACACTGGTTTCACCTCAAGAAGCATCATTGAAGCCCTAGAAAATGCAGGAGCTGCGGGAATTGTAAGCTCCTATTGGTCCAAAGGTTTTGGCGTGAGCAAAATATTTAGTGCCAGAACAAAAAAAATTCCCACGGTAGATTTGGAATTAGAAGACTATTCTATGGTATATAGGCTGGCTCTTAGAGGAGAAAACCCAGTTTTGAATATTGTAGCACAATCAAAAGATCTAGGAGAAGTACCAACGTTTAATACAATTGCAGAAATTAGAGGGTCAGAAAAACCAGAGGAATATGTCATTCTATCTGCACATTTTGATTCATGGGATGGAGGTACAGGTGCAACTGACAATGGAACAGGTACTTTAGTCATGATGGAAGCGATGAGAATTCTTAAAAAAATTGTGCCAAATCCAAAAAGAACCATTTTAGTAGGTCACTGGGGCAGTGAAGAACAAGGCTTAAATGGATCAAGGGCCTTTGTTGAAGACCACCCAGAAATAGTTTCACAGGTTCAAGCAGTTTTTAACCAAGACAATGGTACCGGAAGGGTTGTTAATATTTCTGGGCAAGGTTTTCTTCATGCTTATGATTATATAGGCAGATGGCTTCATGAAGTTCCACAAGATATTACCCAACACATAGAGACTAATTTCCCCGGTACTCCAGGGGGGGGAGGTTCAGATTATGCTTCCTTTGTTGCAGCTGGTGCCCCAGCATTTAGCTTGAGCTCCCTGAGCTGGTCTTATTGGAATTACACATGGCACACCAATAGAGACACTTATGACAAGATTGTTTTTGATGACCTTAGAAACAATGCCATTCTAACAGCTGTATTGGCTTATATGGCGTCTGAAGACAACGAAAAGACTTCTAGAGAAAAGATAGTATTGCCGGTGAGTAAAAGAACCGGAAAACAAATGAAATGGCCTTCTACCAGATCTCCCAATAGAAAAGGAGGTATGTAATTAACCCCAATAAAACACAAAAAAGTCCTGTAAAAATAATTTACAGGACTTTTTTATGTTCAAACAAAATCTTATTAATTAAAGAAAGTATTTTAGTAAGATATTTAAAACTATTGCTTTGTAACTTTAACTGCGTTCATTCCTTTTTGACCACGCTCTAATTCAAAGCTAACTTTATCATTTTCCATAATTTCATCAATTAAACCACTTACATGAACAAAGTGCTTTTCTTGAGAAACAGCATCTATAATGAATCCAAAGCCTTTTGATGCGTCAAAGAAAGAGACTTTTCCAGTTCTTAATGGATCCTCTTCTTCTTCATCCCTATCTTCTTTTTTAGGAATTCCAATAACAATACTCTCTGCGTCTACCTTAACTTTTAAACTTGGATCTGGAGGGGTGTCTGTGAAGTGACCATTCTCATCTACATAAACCAACATGTCTTCTAAACTATTTGGTTTTTCAGCATTGGCTTTGCGTTCCAATTTCTTCTTTTGTTTGTCGTCACGTTTTTTTAGACGTTTCTTCTCTTTCTCTTTTTTGTTAAAGGTTTCTTGCGCTCTCGCCATTTCGATTGATAAGTTTTAAGAACCAAATGAATAAAGGTTCAATAGTCAGCAAATATACGTCAGTTCTGTCATATTTTATGTAAAAATGAATAATAATATCCCCTACCTCAAGAAAATAGCATTTCTAAAAGCGCTTGACTCCTTTTGTAAATCAATGAGATAACCATTTACCACAGCATGACTAATGACCCCATCTTTTGAAAGTAAAAAACTTGGGTTTAGTCCTACGTATAGCCTAAAGTCAGGTAACACAAATTTATTACTCACCACTTGCATAGGAAAATTAAATCCATTGTCTCCCATAGCTAATGGTCCTAGCCAATACACGTAGCCTTTTTTAAGCAGACTATAAGCCTTTTCTTTAGTTGGTTGCTCTCCTTTCTTTGGGGTGTATATTTTTCCAGGTATAATTTTATATCCTTTGGCACGCATTGTTTCATAGCCATAATAGGTGGATAAGTCCCCTAAGTCCATGATTTGTGCTTTAGTGAAATACTCAGAATGAGAGGCATTGTCTACCTCCAAATAATGAACACCAATATCTAGGGTGTAAGTATTTCCCAACAATTCATATTGTACGTCTTCAATTTTAAGATCAAACAATTTTCGATCGTTTTGCGGTATTTTTTCATAGGCTGCCAGGTCAATTTTTTCATATGATTTTGTAGCAATACTATAAAGAGCTGCCAGTATAGATACGTAATTTAATTTTCTGATTTCTTGTTTTTCAGCATCGTTTAAAAATCCGCCAGATTCAATTAAAATAGTAGAAGTACCCCATTTTTGAATATTATCTCCAAATGCCCTAGGTTCAAAATCATCATTATAGCGTCCCACCTGTCCAGGCGCAAAACCCTGTACCAATTCATTCATTAGTACAATTACTTTCATGGCATTTCCCCTCACTTCATTAATATCTTTTTCATAATTATATGCAGGGGCTAAATAAGACAAGGTCGCTGGCTTATCCGTCCTCTCTGCGTTGTAATACTTGCTCTGATCGTGTAAGTTAAATCCAAAATCTGCTTCTAAACTATCTCGAACGCTTTTCAAAGTACGCCCTTCAGGCGATGCCAAGTCTAAAGCATCTCTGTTTATGTCTATTCCCAAGGTATTCCTTCTGGTAAAAACCTCAGCACCATCTGGATTAAGCATGGGCAAAAAATGAAACCTCAATTTCTTTAAAAGCAATTTTTGGACGCTATTTTTTTGCCCTGATGAAAAATAATTTAATATATCAAAAATAGCTTGAGTGGCTGTAGGTTCGTCTCCATGCATTTGCGACCATAGAAAAACATCTGTATTTCCGCTACCTAAACTCAATAAAGACAAGCTTCTTCCCTCTATGGACTCCCCTACTTTAGTGACTGTTATGCCCTCTTGATTTTTGTACCGATCAATGAGTGGCTGAAGGTCTTCGTGTTTTATCCTTCTTTTATTTAATGATGGCTCTTTATAGCTTTCATACTGGGACACTAAATCATTGACCAATTTGTCTTGAGCCATTCCTGGCGTTGCATTTATAAGTAAGGTAATTGAGAATAATAAGGCTGTTTTGAGGCGTAATTTCATAAAAAGATATTTTAGAACTGTTTTAAAAAAAAATCAAATAGATTTAATTAAAATTACGGAATTAGAGAGGGATTGGCCTTAAACTTTAATTTTGAGGTAGCCCGTCTAATTTTTGCCATAAATGCTATTCCTGGATCGGTTTTTTCTGTTCTATAGCCTGAATCCACTTCCTTCCAGAGCGAATGGTTTTCAAATAATGTATATTCGTAATGACCTATAAGGTAATTGATTAAATGCTTTGTCTTCAAGTATTTAATCAATTTTATATTAGATTTTAATTGGGCTTTTGTCAAGGGCGTTTCTTTAGTGCCTCCTACATTTTCAATACCTATAGCTGCATGATTTAAACCTATTACATGTCTGGCCATATGGTTTTCTGGCATGAGTCTATAGATTGTGCCATCTTGATCTACTAGAAATTGAGCAGATACGTTTAAAGCGCTTTGATTCACTAGTTCAGGCCTCCAATTGGGGAGTGACTCATTGTAAAATGCTTCAAATGATTTTTCAAGTGTTGGAATAGCAGTCCAGTGCACCACAATCATTTGGGGCTTTATCAGAATATTATCCTGGCTCATACCATACCTATTCTCAAGGTAATCTTGGGTAAGCTTTACGCGCTTTTGTTTAAATACTATGGGTTTGTCTACAATGGGAACTGAAATGGCACAGGAATTTAAAAAAAGTAATCCAATAAAACTTATGAGTAATCGCATACGGGTTCATTTTGTTATAAAGCTACAAATATTTGATATTATATAAGATCTAATTGAATATTCCCTTTAGACTTTATATTTGACTTGACTTATTGTACTTTTGCATGGCTATGAAAGAATCTAAAAAACCAGATGCTGTTGTTTATGACAAGGACAAACAGCAATATAACGCCCATATTTTGCCTTATGCTACTGGTGTTGGCGCCCCACAGATTACTGCACCAGACGTAAGTAGCTGGAAAAACACCCAAGTGCAAACAGTCAATCATGAGTTTAAAGCCCAGTTTAATGCTTTAAAAGAGCAGTATGCTCAAATGATGGAATCTTATGATTTTAATAAGAGAATTTACAGTTCAAAATTTAGTTTTGAACCCATTATAGGAGAAACTTACTTCCTTTATTTAGACAAACAGGGCAGTGACTTTTTGTCTCTAATCCCTCCAACTCAATGCCGCTTTGAGTACTTAGCAACTTGCACCATAGGTCCTGATAAAATTTGGATAAAAAGAGATTAATCTAAGCTATTTCACTATTTTAGGGCAATTAATGCTACTGAGATGAAATGGTTTAAAAGAATTTCTGGAATTTTATTTTTATTGATTGTTATAGCCATTGGTTTTAATTACCCCAAATTAACATTAATATCCGGCTATAGTTCAAAATATGTAGCGAGTTCGGCTTTTATAGCGGGCCATTCTAAAAGCTACATTGAGGCGAATGACAATAATATCCCCAATATCAAATTGGCTACAAATGAGTTGGACTATCCAATGAAAAAGGCATCGGCGCGGGTTTTTGGTTTTCAAAAACGCGAAGCCATTTACAAAGAAGGCTTAGGGGCTATTCTTTTACCTAAAGGGGTTTCTGCTCTGGATTTAGATCATTTTCTAATACCCAGAAGAAATCTAACACCCATTGAAAAGCCTTACCCAATAGGGCATTTAGCGCCACTAGATACTGTGTTGCCTACTGTTGATTATTCTGCCATTCAGAATGCCTTGGATTTAGTTTTTAAAGACAACCACTTACAAAAATCAAGGTCTGCGCTCATACTCTACAAGGGGCAGCTTATTGGAGAGAAATACATAGATGGATTTGGTCCAGATACCCCCGTTCTTGGCTGGTCTATGACCAAAAGTGTTATAGCAACAATTTACGGAATCCTAGAATATCAGGGTAAATTAAGCGTGAGTGATCGTGTGGCTTTTGAAGATTGGGCCAAGGATGAAAGGGCTCATATTACCATTGATGATTTATTGAGAATGCAAAGTGGATTGGCTTTTGAAGAAGATTATTCAGTGATTTCAGATGTGACCAATATGTTGTTTAACGAGGCAGACATGGCACAGGTAGCTATTGACAGACCCAGTATTGCAATGCCAGGAAAAATTTGGTCTTATTCTTCTGGAACCACAAATATTTTATCTAAATATCTTAAATCATTTAGTTCAGATGCCCAGCAATATTTAGATTTCCCTTACGCGCAGTTAATCGATAAAATTGGGATGCATTCTATGGTGATTGAAACAGATATGGTACAGACTTTTGTAGGCTCCTCTTATGGGTGGGCCAGTACTAGAGATTGGGCTAGGTTTGGTTTATTGTACCTACAAAACGGAATTTGGGATGGGTCGAGAATATTTAGTGACCGTTGGGTGAATTATATTAGCTCTCCCACTAAATCCTCTAATGGAGCATATGGAGCGCATTTTTGGCTCAATGCAGACGGTCACTTAAAAGATGCCCCTAAAGACCTCTACAGTGCCAATGGACACGATGGACAACATGTTTACGTAATTCCTTCTAAAGACTTGGTGATCGTGAGGACTGGTCTGGGAGAGCGTCCAGATTACAGGGCCAATGATTTTATTGCAGCGGTTGTGGCTGCTGTAGAATAGTTATGCAATGTAACTGTCTTTGTCAAAATTTGGTGGTCTCTTTTCTAAAAAGGCATTTCTGCCTTCTTTAGCTTCATCTGTCATATAGGCTAATCTAGTGGCTTCTCCTGCGAATACTTGTTGTCCTACCATGCCGTCGTCTGTGAGGTTCATGGCGAATTTTAACATCTTAATACTCGTTGGAGATTTTGCAAGTATCTCTTGGGCCCATTCATATGCTGTTGATTCAAGCCTGTCATGAGGGATTACAGCGTTAACCATTCCCATATCAAAGGCTTCTTGTGCGGTATAGTTCCTTCCTAAAAAGAAAATTTCTCTGGCTTTTTTCTGTCCTACCATTTTAGCCAAATAAGCAGATCCATAGCCGCCGTCAAAACTGGTAACGTCTGCGTCCGTTTGTTTAAATATGGCATGTTCTTTACTGGCTAGTGTTAGGTCACATACTACGTGAAGGCTGTGGCCTCCTCCTACAGCCCATCCTGGAACAACCGCAATGACTACCTTTGGCATAAAGCGTATCAATCTTTGTACCTCTAGAATATTTAGGCGGTGGTTGCCATCTTCTCCTACATATCCTTTGTGACCTCTTGCCCTTTGGTCTCCTCCACTACAGAAAGAAAAAACACCGTCCTTAGGAGAAGGTCCTTCACCACTGAGTAATACTACACCAATGGAAGGGTCTTCATGTGCGTCATAAAATGCGTCGTATAATTCTGAAGTTGTTTTAGGTCTAAAGGCATTTCTTACCTCTGGTCTATTAAAAGCTATTCTAGCGATGCCATTAGATTTTTTATAGGTAATGTCCTCGTATTTCTTCACTTCTTTCCAAACGATATTTTCCATGACTATTTTTTTAGCAAGTTACGTATTCTTGTTTTTTTCTGTGATCCATAAAGACATATATTTTGACGCTTGGAATTGTTGTTCTTTTAATAGACTTCCCATGAAATTTTTAACCCTGTGGTCTGCTAAATTATTTAGTGTTTTAGAGAGGCTATCTAAGTATTTAATTTCATGAATACTGCGTTCAAAAAATTGGTCTATGAATTTATATCCTTCGCTTTTAAGTATTTGCCAGTTAAATTCATCATGATATAATGATACTGCTTTTTGTGCGAATTCTAAGGATTCATTGGCTACTTTACCAGGCCAATTCATGGTGTAATCCATTCCTTCTTTTCCTATAGCTGTTGTAATATGGGGACAGCCATAAACAAATCCTTCCAATATCTTCCCTTTAATTCCTGCACCAAATCTCAATGGAACTAGGTTAATCTTGTGTTTGTTAAATGGTGCTTTTACATCTTTTACAGCGCCAATAATATGAAACCCAATGTTAGGCTTATGAAGTTCCTTGATTTGTTGGGGTAAATAGGCACCATAGATATAAATCTCTGCCAATTTGTGCTGCTTTTTAATCAGTGGCCATATGCTGAAATACAAACATTTAATAGCATCTATATTGGGCTTATGAAGTCCGTTGCCAATAAAAAAATAGCCTGATCTTTCTTTGTAATCCCTACTTGCCCTATGGGCTAATAAGTGTTGTTTCTGATATGTGATGGGCAATAATAAACACAAATGAGGAGGGACTTTAAAATGATCTACTAGCACAGTCATTTCAAATGAAGAAACCACCAAATTTAGATCACACCTAAGTATACTGGACAATTCTCTTTTGGTCTGCCCTTTTGAATTTAAATGGACTAAATCTGTTGGATGATGAAATAAAGCGTAAGGTGCGTCTTTATGCTCATTAATATAAGATATGGTTTGTTCCTCCCTTAGTGTTCTTAAACAATGTAAGTCTTCTGTATCTAATATCGTAACGGCATTGGGTAATATATCGCGTACCCGCCAGCCAAACTGCTCTTCTGAAATAAATCTGTCAAAAAGCACAACATCTGGCTCAATTTCCTTTAATAATAGATCAAAGGAAGCGTCATTCACAAGAATTTGTTGGGTAATAATACCTTTTTCTTTTAAGGCTAGTTGTCCTTCTAAGTGGTTACTAGTAGCTAAAAAGGTAGTCTTAAATCCATGAGACATGAAAATAGCTAACAACTCATGCATACGAACTCCTGCAGCTGTAGCATTGGCTTCAGGCCAATTGGTGCTAATACAGAGAAGTTTTTTGTTCATATGTAAAGAAATGAAATTATGGCATTTTAGGGAAATGAAACTATAGCATTTTTAGAGAAATGAGGTCAGGTTGCTTTCAAGAAGTTCCAGGGTCCTAAATGCGTTTGAAGCTTACATCTTTTTAGCAAACATCTGAGATAATTTAAGCCTTAATTTTCTCTCATAGTCTTCTTCCAGCCACTCTTTATAGTTTTTGGTATTGTTCATGATACAATAAGAATACAATCTAATCCTGTAGGCAATTTCCTCTTTGAGTAATTTAGCTAACATGCGAGCGTCAAACACATCTTCGCTGTTTTCAAAACAAATTTGAGCATGTTGAGAAATACTTCGGTCTAATACCTCTTTAGATTTTAAACCCTGTGCAAAAATATCTTTATATACTGCTTTCACATCAAAATGAAGCACGCTAGATTTTTTAAATTTTTGTTTTAGAGCAAAAGGCATCTCATAGACAAATTCTCTTTCAATGTCCTCGTCATTTTTAATATTTTCAAGATAAAAATCTGGAAAGTGAAAAATTTCCTGCCAATCAATTGGGGCATTCCATGGTCCAAATCTAGCAATGTTGTTCCCCATATCTATGACATTGAAATGGGCTTTATGGTCTAATATTCTTGATCCTCTACCAATCATTTGAAAATATAAGGTCAATGATCTTGTGGCCCTATTTAAAATAATTGTTTCCACACTAGGTTCATCAAATCCAGTTGTTAGAATACTCACTGAAGTTAAAATGGCATTGGGTGTTTGGGAAAACCACTCTAATATTTCCTTTCGCTCTGCGGCACTATTCTTATTATCTAAGTGTCTAATGTCGTGCCCAGCTTTCTTAAAAGTTTCATATACGTATTTAGAAGTGTTTATACCATTATTGAAAATGAGGGTTTTGGACCCTAGGGCAATTTCTTCATAGGCCTCTAGAAGTTGAGACAACATGGAATGATTTCCGTAAAAAGCATCGGAAGATTTTACGGTGTAATCTCCATTAATACCTAATTTCAATGTTTTTAAACTTACATTTTTGTTGTACAGATGTGCCTGTGCTAAAAACTTTTTATCAATTAGTGAAGTGATAGACTCTCCTACAATGAGTTTTTTGTAGTGGTCTTTCATTGGTAGCTTAATATTTGAACTGAGCGGGGTGGCAGTAACTCCTAATATTACAGCGTGTTTAAAAAACTTCATCAGTTTTCTAAATGAATTATAATGGGCTTCATCTATAATAACCAATCCAATATTATCTAAGCTTACTTTCTCCTCCTGTAATCTGTTGTTTAGTGTTTCCACCATAGCAACAAAACAACTGAAGTCTTCTTGATCCTCAAGAGATTTTACGTCGGAGTTAATAATTTTATTGTGTACTCCAAAACCCTCTAACATTTTAGATGTTTGGGTACTCAACTCAATTCTGTGGGTAAGCACAACTACTTTTTTGCCTTTAGTGGCAATGTATCTTTTTGCAATCTCAGAAAAAACAACCGTTTTACCACCTCCTGTAGGTAATTGATACAACAAGTTTGTGTCCGTAGGGGCACTGTCTAGATAGTCAAAAATAGTATCTAAATCATTTTGTTGGTAATCGTAAAGTGTTTTCTCAGAAAATTTCGTTAAAACAGTCAAATAGGAGTATTTTTTATGGTTTTGTAAAATTATTTTTTAGCAACTCTCTAAAAAATGAAACGTACAAAATTAACAGATTTTTACCGCTATGCATAAGGAATCAAGCAAAAAGATTAAATTAATATCCCTTTGCAGTATCTACCTGATTTAAAAGCGGTTGGTTACTCATTAGTCTGTTATAATTAACTATTATTTGAGCCACTACAGATTCTGGACTTGAAATACTTGCGCAATGCGGCGTAATATAGATATTTGGATGTACCCACAATGGGTCGTTTTCTTCTAAAGGCTCTATGGGGAAAACATCTATTGCGGCACCGCTTAAATGACCTTGATCAATACTTTGAATTAAATCCTCCCGCACCAAATGTGGCCCTCTAGCTACATGAATAATGAAGGCACTTTTGGGTAATTTAGAAAAAAGAGAAAGATCTAAAATACCATTTGTTTCAGGTGTCAGTGGTAATAAACATACCAAAACATTGGTTTGCTGCAAAAACAAATCTAAATCTTCTTTCTCATAGGTTGTTACTCCTTCTATTTGCTTTTTTGAGTTAGACCAGCCAAAAACATTAAAACCCTGAGTTACTAATGCTTTAGCTGTGGCTGATCCCAAAACACCCATACCCATGATTCCTAAAGTGATATCTTTCTTCCTAAGGTATGGGTTTTGCTGCCAATGTGATTTTGATTGTTGGATCTGATACTGATACAAACCTTTCATATGAGCGTAAATCTGGGCCATAACAAATTCTTCCATGTCTGTAATCAACAATGGGTCCACTACCCTAGTCATTAACAAGCCATTATGAAAAGAAGGGTCTTCAAAGATAAAATCTACTCCAGCGCCCATAGAAGCAACACATTTTAAATTTTCATATTGACCAAGTAATCCATGGGGTTGTTTCCACACCAATGCCATCGTAATTTTTTCTTTAGGATGTGGTTCATTAAAGTTGTAGCATTCAATTTTAGTGTCTTGAAATTTAAAAGCATTTAACCATTGAGGTGTTTTTCCATCTTGTCTAATAAGAAGTAAGGCCATAGGATAGTTTATAAATATTTTTTTTTATATGTTTTGGCATTTTAATCTTCAATGGTTTGCAAACTCATTTCAAAATCATACGCGTTTTCCCAATCTTTACTGGCTGTATAAACAGCCAAAATTTGTGTTTTATATAGGGGTATTATTTGATGATAACTAGCAAACTGAAGCGCCTCTTTATAAAAATTACAAAAGCTTTTAAAAAAAGGTAAACGCTGGGGCTTTTCCTCACAAAATGTGTGCATTAGGCCAATGTTATACCACATAAATTCCGCAATTAACTCTGGAGACATGCCAAGCGTTTTGAAATGTTTTATGTACTTCTGAGCAACAGATCTCCTCGCTTTTGGTCTTTTCCTTTTTAATGGAAAAAATTCATTAGCCACTTTGACCCTAGCCTGCTCTAGCAATTTGTTTTCATTAGGGTTAAAGACAAAATTAAAATAGGTTTTAACTTCAGGAAATTTGTCATAGAGATCTAAGACCATTATTTCTAAATGTTCCTTTTGTAATTCAACTAAGTGCTTCTGAAGTAATTTTTTGCTCATGAGGTCTATTCTAAAATTAAAAATACAAATGATTGCTTAGATCCTGTAATCTTTTATGAAATATGCTTTAGAAAAACTTAAAGTTTTCTTAAAACACACCCGATACAAGCGTTGAATTTTGGTGAAATCTATTAAAATTCGTAATATGAAGGTTAATAAAATTCCCAAAAGAAAAACGCATAGATGAGGCAGCTTAAAATAGTAAAACAGGTTACCAATAGAGAATCAAAATCCTTAGATAAGTACTTACAAGATATCAGTAAAATAGACTTGATTAATGCACAGGAAGAAGTTGAATTGGCACAGAGAATTAAAGCTGGAGATGCCGTTGCGCTAGAAAGACTTACCACGGCAAACCTCAGGTTTGTTGTTTCTGTAGCGAAACAATATCAAAACCAAGGCCTCACCTTACCAGATTTAATTAATGAAGGCAATGTTGGATTAGTCAAAGCAGCAAAACGTTTCGACGAAACAAGGGGTTTTAAATTTATCTCTTATGCTGTTTGGTGGATTAGACAAGCCATTTTACAAGCACTAGCAGAACAGGCAAGAATTGTACGGTTACCACTTAATAAAATTGGATCTATCAATAAAATTAATAAAGCTTTTTCCTATTTAGAACAAGCCCATCAGCGTCCTCCTTCTCCAGAGGAAATTGCCAAAGAACTTGAAATGACGGTGAGTGATGTAAAACAATCACTCAAAAATTCAGGGAGGCATGTCTCTATGGACGCACCTCTTATTGATGGAGAAAATTCTAGTCTATACGACGTCTTGGATTACGGAGATTCTCCCAGACCAGACCAGGCACTCATTCAAAGTTCTTTACATACTGAAATAACCAGGGCCTTAGATACCTTATCTCCAAGAGAAGCAGACGTAATTAAACTTTTTTACGGTATAGGTGAACAGCCCCCTATGACACTAGCTGAAATAGGACTCACTTTTGATTTAACTAGAGAAAGAGTCAGGCAAATTAGAGAAAAAGCAATCAGGAAATTAAGGCATAGTTCAAAAAATAAATTATTAAAAACCTATCTTGGATAATTAAAAAACTGTCATTTATGAAACCCACCCTTTATATTTTAGGACTACTTGCTTTTAATTCTTGTAATCAAGCACAAAAAGAGACAGAAAGCCTTGAAGCTAAAATTGACAGAATACATTCTGAAGCAATTACCATAGACACCCACAACGATATTAATACCGCTAATTTTACAGACAGTATTAATTATACCCAAAGATTAGATACCCAAGTTAATCTACCTAAGATGAATGAGGGTGGTTTAGACGTAAGTTGGTTGATAGTTTACACAGGTCAAGGAGAATTAACTGAAGCGGGTTATGAAAAGGCAAAAACAAATGCTTTAGATAAATTTTCCGCTATTCATAAACTTACGGAAGAAATAGCTCCAGAAAAAATTGGGTTAGCTACAACAGCAGCAGAAGTAAGATCACTGATTAATTCTGGAAAAAAAGTAGCCATGATTGGAGTGGAAAATGCTTATCCAATAGGTATGGACATAGGTAATTTTGAAACCTATTACAACCTAGGCGCTAGATACATCTCATTGTCTCACAATGGTCACAGCCAATTCTCTGATTCTAATACAGGTGAAAAGGATGCAGTATGGTTGCACAATGGTTTGAGTGACTTTGGAAAAGAAGCAGTTGCTGAAATGAATAGACTTGGAATTATGATAGATATATCTCATCCATCTAAAGAAGCTATGATGCAAATGATATCCTTATCTAAAGCACCCATAATAGCTTCCCATTCCTCTGCTCGTGCTTTGTGCGATCACTCAAGAAATTTAGACGACGAACAATTGCTGTTATTAAAAGAAAATGGAGGTGTAGTTCAAACTGTGGCATTTTCTTCTTATTTAAATACAGAAAAACATGAAGCTAGTAATGAATACGCAAAAGAAGTCTATCAAAATATAGCCAAAGAAATGGGGGTTTTGTGGTATGAGAGAAATCAGTTTTCTTCCCTTTCTGATAGTGAAAGAGCTACTTTCATGGAAGTTTACCCTAAAATAGTGTCGTTGGGAAAAGAAACACTAGCCAATGACCCAAATGCTCCTGAGGCCGTATCTGTTTTAGATTTTGTAAATCATATCGATTACCTGGTTAATCTCATTGGTATTGATCATGTTGGGATTAGTTCAGATTTTGATGGTGGTGGTGGTATAGCAGGATGGTCGGATGCTTCAGAGACTAAAAATGTAACCGCAGCACTTGTTAAAAGAGGGTATTCCCAAGAACAAATCAATAAACTTTGGGGAGAGAATTTACTCAGGGTATTAGATGAAGTTCAAGCAGTTAGTCTAAAGTTAAAATCTTAAAATTTAAATACCTGCAAATTTATGGAAACTAGGACAAAATCATTGTTGTCTATTAGGCCTTCATTAGACCATATTAAAAATACTGATGACCCAGCAAGTGAAGCATATTTCCAAAATGAAGTGCTGAGGCCTATACTTAAATTTCAAAATGATTTGTTTGTTCAAGTGCTCAAAAACTATTTTTTAAAGCACAAGAATTCTTTTTACAGTTTGTCATTGGAAAAGCGGCTTTTATATATTGAAAATGCTTTACAAAAAGACATTAAATTTCGCAATGTCTTAAAAGGAATCATTATTGGTCAATTTACCCTAGAAGAGTATCATTCTTACAGAAGTAAATCTGCTGCTTTAAATAAAAGAATGATGCAAATGCTTATTCAGCGTTATCAGAGTCAAATACAATTATTTGAAATTCCATAATAAAAATCTACTTGTAACTACAATTTCTGAATCACTAAAATAAAACTTGTCTATTCTGAATCACTAGAATAAAGCTTGTCCATTTAGATCAGTAGAAAGTATATCACTCATCAAATTTAAAAAAGGCCTTGACACTTGAAAGGCTTTAACTGTATTTGAAACAAACTCCTCTGAGCATATATCACTATCAGGGATAGGATGAATAAACACAAAATTCTTTCTCCTGAGTAAATTAATCTCTGGATGATCTTTTGAAAATCCTTTTGGGGCAGTTTTAAGGGTCTCTCCAGAGAAATTACCCCAAGTTTTTTTAAACAATGGGTCCTTTAAAAAATCTTTAAAATCCGAGGCGTCAGTTTCAATTTCTTTTCTAATTCTAAATAAATCTTCTTTATTTGGATCCCAGAATCCAACAGCTAAAAAAGCATCTCCAGGTTTTAAATGAATGTAATAGCCACCTCTAAGAGAATTTCCCATACGCGTTAGAGAGGCTGAGAAGTAGTCTTTATAGGGTGTTTTGTCCTTTGAAAAACGAACATCCCTATAAATTCTAAACAGCTTCAGTTTTTCAATATCATCTGTTTCTCCCAAGCCATCTTTAATTAACTCCAACACTGATTTAACTGACAGCTGATGCGATTTAAAGGTTTCTTTGTGGGCTTCGAACCATTCCCTATTATTATTTACACTTAATTTATTTAGGAATTCTAGGCTGTCTTTTGAAATTTTCATTACGCTTATTATTTAATTGGATCTACTGTCCTTTCAAGCAGGTACTTAATATTTATAGGTAGTAAAACTACATCCATTTTTTTTTCTTAAAATAGAAGAGCATTCCTATAAGGCAACTGCCCATTAATATCCACACCATGGTGTAACCATACTTCCAATGAAGTTCTGGCATATGGTCAAAATTCATTCCATATATTCCAGCTATAAAAGTTAGCGGAATAAAAATAGATGCCATTATGGTCAGCACTTTCATGACTTCATTCATTTTGTTTCCCATAGTACTCATGTGTAAGTCCATGAGATTGGTACTTATTTCTCTATACAGTTGAAGGGTTTCATTAATTTCTGTACATTGATCAGATAAGTCTCTTAAGAATACTTTAGTTTCTTCTTTTATTAAAGGATGAGATGAATTTAATAGCTTTTGTACCAGGTCTTTTGTAGGGTATATATGCTGCCTGAGCTTGAGTATTTCCTTTTTCAATTTCTGAATTTCTTGTCCATGAGAAGCTTCTGAATTGTGATATACCATGTCTTCTAGCGAATCCAACCTCAATCCTAACTGTTCTATAGCAATGAAGTAATGATCTACTACGGCGTCTAGTAAAGCGAAAAATAAATAATCTGCTCCCCGTTGTCTTATTCTTGATCCTTCTTGAGAAAGTCTTGTTCTAACACCGTTAAAAACATCTTCCTCTACCTCTTGAAAAGTAATAAGTTTACCCTCCAAAAGGACCATAGCCAAATGTTCGTATTTTAAAGAGGCTTGGTCATCAAAATAGACCATTTTAAATATCCCAAATAAATAGTGATCAAAGTCATCTATTTTAGGCCTTTGATGTGTGTCTACTATACTTTCTAAGCTAAGTAAATTAAGGCTTAAAGAACTACCCAGCGCTTTAATAAAGGCTTCATCTGTAAGCCCAACAATATTGAGCCATTGCGTTTCAGATTCCTGTTTAAAAAAAGCCCCAACAGCCAAACTAGTGTCCACTTCAATTGAATTACAATGGTCTTGATCAAATTCAATGAGCGCTACTGAATGTGAGCCTTCTTTTTTGTCTCCAATATATTTTACGGTACCAGGGGCTAAGCCTAATTTCGAATATCTCCTAGATTTTTTATGAAAAGATGGGAAAGTCATGGTGGTTTATTTTTATCTATAAAAAGGTACTATTAAACTTTAAATAATAAGAGAATGATCGAATAATAATTCTTTGAGATGTAGTCCTGAGCCAGCAGCAACATATGGAATAAAGTCATCTAAATCACTGTTTAACAAACGCTTAATACCCTCTAGGTCTATTTCATTTCTTCCAAGACATATCAGGGCACCCATCATTAATCTAATTTGATATCTCAAAAACCCTTTACCCCTCACTTCCAACACATAGGAGTCTTCAGGAAAGAAACTTGCACTAATTGCTTTGTTTTTTTTTAGCTCACAAGAAGCAATCGTCCTAATAGTTTGGGAATTTTTTTTATCCTTTCTTGCTGTAAAGTTTTTAAAGTCATGTGTGCCCTCAAATAATTTGGCCGCTTCTTGCATGAGCGTAATATTTAAATCTTCCGGATAATTGGCCATGATGGGCGCACAAAAAGGATGTGCTTTGGATCCAAATGAAAAAAGATAGCAATAGGTTTTTTCTTTTGCGCTGTGAATGATGTTAAATTTCTCCTCAACAGCTGTAATGGATTCTACCCTAATATCTGCAGGAAGGTTTAGGTTAAATAAATCCAGTAGCGCGTCTAGGTTTTTTAGCGGCTCATGTTCAATAAATAATTCAAATGCTCCGTGAATAGAAGACACTTTGGCATCTGTTCTACCTGCACCTAATATTTTAAAGGAACGCGTTTCTCCTAAAACAAAACTAATTGTTTTTGTGAGCATACTCTCAATGGTTTTAACCCCTGGTTGTTTTTGCCAACCACTGTATCTAAACCCCAAATAAGATACCCGCACTAAATAGTAATACTTCTTCTTTTGCATTCCAATGAATATGCTTTAAAAATAAGAAATACAAGATTATAAGCGTCTACCCAAAGCTTAAATAATAGTAAACCCCATTAATTTAGCTAATAATAAGTGTCTTCTGTTATCTCGAGTACTTTTACTGGTCCAAACTTAGTCACAATTGGTGTAATTTCGGAAGCCTTTCCAATAAACACCATTTGTAAATTATCTTTAGGAAAGTAATCTTCAATTATTTGCTTCGCTTTTTTTGAATCTAATGAATTTACTGTTTCGGTGAATTTATCTATATAATCCATTGGAATTTCATACACAGTAGCATCAGTAAAAAATCTAGCAATAGCAGCATTGGTCTCATAATCCGGTGGAAATTGCCCCTTTACATAGTTTTTTGCAGATTCAAGGGTTTTAGTATCTATACCAAAATCGTGTATTTTTTGGTATGTTTTGAGGAGTAAATCTATTGTTTGTTCCGTAGTTTCATTGGCTGTAAATGTACTCATACTAAAACTTCCTCCATCCTTAAGTGCACTAAAACTACTTCTGGCACCATAAGTTAGTCCTGAATTAACCCTTAACTCGTCGTTTAACCATGATGTAAATCTACCGCCTAAAATGGTGTTAATTACTTGTATACCTATATAATCTGACACATTTCTAGGGACACCAATGCCTCCAACCAACATGGTTGTTTCCCTGGCATCTTCCTTATTCACCACCACTACACTGGCTTTATTTAAAGCTTTGATTTCAGGTGTTGTAGGGGCTAAAATGGTGTTGTTTTTCCAAGAAGACAGTAAGTCAGATAATTGAATTTTCATGACTAGTGGATCAAAGTCCCCAACTATAGCTAAAACACTTCCTTGTGGTTGATAATTTTGAGCATAAAAGTTTTTAAGGTCTTGTATGCCTATTTGCTGAAGGCTTTTCTTGGTCCCTGAGGGTATATTAGCATATGGATGGTCCCCATAAACCATCTGATTAAAATAATTACCAATAACACCTCTTGGACTTTCTCTCATTTGGTCTACACCTGCTATGGCCCTTTCTTGTAATTTTTCAAACTCTTGAAGATCAAATATTGGTTTTACAATCATTTCCGTTAAAATTGGCAAAACAACGGAAGCGTCTTTATTGACAAAACTACTTGAAATAACAGCGGCTTCAGAGCCTGCACTTGTATTATATGAAGCACCTAAAAAGTCTAATTGCGATTCAATGGTCGTTTTATCAAAAGACTGTGTGCCTGTAGACAATGCGTCTGCTGTTAAACCGGCCAAACCAGCCTTATCTTTAGTGTCTCGTCGTGTTCCAGCAGGTACTACGGCCCTAAAATGAACCAAGGGAACTTCTTTTTGAACCACCATAAAAATCTCAAGTCCATTGTCTAAACGAAAGCTTTCATAAGCAGGTAGTTTAAAATTGCTTTGAGCGTGTAGCAATTGTGATCCAATAATCAAAATAGCTAGATATAGATAGCATTTTTTAGTGTGTGATTTCATAAGTACTATTTTGTGTTGTTTTCAGGAGACATTAAGTAACCTACTGTGCTGTTGTTTTTTGTGAAATATTTTTGAGCAACCCTTTGAATATCTGCAACAGTTAATTGTTCATAGGATTGGGGTGCTGAGAACATTTTTTTATAATCTCCAAAATACATTTCGTAGGTTCCCAACGTGTTACTCTTTCCGTCAATGGTTTCTAAGCTAGAATATAAAGCCACTAACTTTTGATTTTTAACCTTTTGAAGTTCCCTTTCACTTACGCCATTTTGAGCTATATCACTAATGATTTGTACCATTTCAGCCTCTAAAATCTCAGGGGCTGTTCCTGGACTTGCTACACCGTAAAAATAAAAGAGGTTTGGATCTATGCTTTCAGGCATATAGGAAAAAACTGAGGTGGCCAATGTTTTCTGATCTACTAATTGACTGTATAACCTACTGCTATTACCGTCAGAAAGAATAGCGCTTAGGACATCTAAAGCATAATAATCCTCATGCTTAGTTTCTGGCACATGATAGGCCAACATAATATTTGGACTGCTGACCTGTTTCTCAACAACTACACGCTTTTGACCCAATTGTTCTGGTTCAATGGTATGAATTGGCCTAGCTTTGGGACCAGAGGGAATGGGTTCAAAATATTGCTTAGAAAGTCGTTTAACCTCTTTTAAGGTCACATCTCCAGAAATCACCACTACAGCATTGTTCGGGGCGTAATAAGTATCAAAATAAGTCTGAAGGTCCTCGATGGACCAATTTTTAATGTCTGACTCATAACCAATTACAGACCATCTGTAGGGGTGTGCTAAAAAAGCAGCCCCTTTTACCTGTTCAGATATATTTCTAAAATTACTATTTTCTAAACCGGTACTTCTTTCACTTATAACGACCCCTCTTTCACTTTCTACCATCTTAGGATCTAAATCCAAATGCCCTATTCGGTCTGCTTCAAGGTCAAAAATGGTTTCTAAGGCACTAATGGGAAACCAGTCGGTGTAAACAGTTAAATTTTCCGTAGTATAGGCATTATTACTTCCTCCAGCCGCTTCCATAGTTCTATCGAACATCTTAGGCCCGTATTTTTTAGATCCGTTGAACATCATATGCTCAAAGAAGTGAGACAATCCTGTAATACCTGGATATTCATTTCTAGACCCTACTTTCCAAAATAAATACATATTGGCATTAGGAATACTGTTGTCTTCTAAGACCAGTATTTTCATGCCATTAGACAATGTAAAAGTCTGAATATCTGTAGCTTTACTTTGTGACATTCCTTTTTGAAAAAGCACCAACAAAAGGGCGGTGAAGTAAAAGTTTATTTTCATGACATTTAAAATTATAATCCGTTAATGTATGACCCATAAAGGTCTTTAAATTCAGTTCCGTTTGAAAAACTGTGTTTACTTAATTTATTGTTAGCGACCAATCCCCATAATACCAACTCTTTTAAAAAGTAATTGGTTTCTTTGTCTACTCCAGGAGCATATTCCTTTAACAATGCTGTTAAAGGCGTTATTCGATCCAATTGATCCCTGTACATACTGTCTGAAAAATCTTCTAATAATTCAAACCCCTCAGATTCAAAGAACCATAATAGAAGTGGGTCGTATGGTCCCTCAGCATCTTTCTTCTCTAATTTTTTAATTTTAGGAAAACGGGCGTCAAATAAAGTTTTAATAGCAGATTCTAACAAGTGTTGGGCTACAAAATCTGCCCCTTCTTGTTCACCTTCATAAACCAATTCGACTTTTCCGGTAATGGCAGGATAAATACCGGTAAAGTCAGATAGTCTGATGGTGGTACTTTCTTCATCTGAGAGTAAAAGCCTTCTTTCTGCCGTACTCATTAAATTTTGAAAAGCAGTAATGCTCATTCTGGCACTTACCCCACTCTTTGCGTCAATATAATCACTTTCTCTGGCCTCAAAAGAAATTTGCTCCAATAAATCTCTAGCCAACTCAGGTACTTTAATAGGTAATATTTGCTGTCCTGATTCTTGGGCGGTAATTTTTTTAGCCGTTTCAATATCTTTAGGATAGTGGGTCAATATTTGAGAACCAATTCTATCCTTTAATGGCGTAACTATACTACCTCTGTTGGTATAATCTTCAGGATTTGCTGTAAAAACACATTGTATGTCTATGGGCAATCTCAATTTAAATCCCCTGATTTGAATATCTCCCTCTTGTAAAATATTAAACAGGGAAACTTGAATTCTAGCCTGGAGATCTGGTAATTCGTTAATGACAAAAATACACCTGTTTGCTCTTGGAATCATACCAAAGTGCAATACCCTAGGATCTGCATAAGACAATTTTAAGTTGGCTGCTTTAATAGGGTCTATATCCCCAATCAAATCGGAAACACTCACATCCGGAGTAGATAATTTCTCGAAAAAACGCTCTTCTCTAGCCAACCAGCTAATGGGTGTTTTGTCGGCCATTTCTGCGATTAAATCTATAGCAAATTTTGAGATGGGTTGCAGTGGGTCATCGTTAATTTCAGAACCACTCACTACAGGAATAAATGGATCTAATAAATTAACCATAGCCCTAGCAATCCTTGTTTTTGCTTGTCCTCTTAGGCCTAATAAATTAATATTATGCATAGATAGAATAGCGCGTTCTAACTCTGGAAGCACTGTGTTTTCATAGCCTATAACACCCGTAAAAGGGGTTGTTTTATTTTTTAAATGCGCAATTAAGTTCTCTCTAAGTTCTACTTTAATAGATCTTGAAGCATAGCCAAATTGCTTTAATTCACCTAAGGTTTTTATAGTCGTTACTTCCATTTATCGAATTCTTTTTTTTCTGTTATTTTCGTAGTCTTCAAATATCATTCCTCCAAGTCCTTTCAATCCTGTGTAAAAGGCTTTTCCTTTATTTGCTGCAGTAAATTCTTGAATAAACTGCATGAGATACGGATCTTGTGCAATCATAAATGTCGTAATAGGTATGTTGACTTTATGGGCTTGACGTGCCATTTTATAACATTGGTCTACGATATGTTGGTCTAGTCCAGCAGAGTTTTTATAATAGGAACCATCCTTGAGTTTTAAGCAACTCGGTTTCCCGTCTGTAATCATAAATATTTGTTTGTTGGTATTTCTCTTTCTCCTTAACATATCCATGGCTAAAGACAATCCAGCAACAGTATTGGTATGGAATGGCCCCACTTTAAGATAGGGTAAATCTGCCACAGAAATAGGCCAAGCGTCATTGCCAAATACAAGAATTTCTAAAGTATCTTTAGGATAGCGGGTGGTAATCATTTCCGCTAATGCCATGGCTACTTTTTTGGCTGGAGTAATCCTATCCTCACCATAAAGTATCATGCTATGGCTAATATCAATCATTAAAACAGTACTCATTTGAGCGGCATGATGGGACTCTTTGACCACAAGGTCTTCTTCTCTTAATTCAAAAGAACCAACCCCATTATTGATCTGTGCGTTTTTAAAACTCTCCGTAATATCTATACTAGACATAGGATCTCCAAATTGAAAGGCACGCAGGTCTCCAGAAGGCTCCTCGCCCATTCCAATTTTTGGTGTTTTATGATTTCCAGAACCTGCTTTTTTAAGCGTGCCAAATATTTGATCCAAAGCGTGTTGTCTAATTAATCTTTCCATCTTGGCTGTGAGTGAGACAACCCTCTTAGCAGATTCATCTGCATTTTCTCCAGGATTATCTGGATCAGAGGGTTCTAAGGCTTCTTGAACATAACCTTTAGATTTAAGTTCCTCAATAAAATCATCAATAGAATAATCAGGCGTAGTGAGCTCATATTCTTTATCGAGCTCTCTGAGCCAATCAATGGCTTCATCAAAATCACCAGAAGTATGGGTGATGAGTTCTTTGAATATGTCAAAAAGCCGCTCAAAAGGAGTTAGATGGGGCGCTTTATAGGGCGTAAAACGGAATCCATTATTATTGCGATTTGTCATATCTAAAAATACTACAAATCCTACATATTATAAAGGCTTTTGATAGGAATTAAAAAGCGTTTAAGATCATTTCTGTCTAGAGGCTAAAAGTTGAACAACTTCATCTAGACTAGTCTCTTTTGCATGCAGCAGCATGAGGTAATGAAACAATAAATCAGCAGATTCTTCTAAAAATAATTGCTTATTATTATCCATAGCTTCAATCACTACTTCAACAGCTTCCTCTCCTACTTTTTGGGCAATTTTATGAATACCTTTATCAAATAAACTCGCTACATAACTATCCTCTGAATTTCCATTAGCTACTCTTGTGACAATGGTATTTTCTAAAGTGGACAAAAATCCATAAGATGGCTTGTTCTCTTTATTCCAACAAGTATCTGATCCAGCATGACAGGTCGGTCCCTGGGGATTTACCTGTATCAATAAGGTATCACTATCGCAATCTAAAACAATATCTACCACATTCAAGAAATGCCCACTCTCCTCTCCTTTAGTCCATAGTCTTTTTTTAGTGCGACTATAAAAGGTGACTTTATTTGATTGCTGGGTTTGCACCAAGGCAGATTCATTCATATAACCCAACATCAATACATTTTTTGTTGTGGCATCTTGTATAATCGCGGGAACTAAACCGTCTGTGTTTTTTGAAAAATCTACTTTCATAACATTCTTTTATGACCTAATTGGTATCTTTTTATCTTTTAGAAATGCTTTTAATTCAGGGATTTCAACTTCCCCGTAATGAAAAATACTGGCTGCTAGAGCGGCATCGGCTTTACCAAAGGTAAAGGCATTATAAAAATCTTCCATGTTCCCAGCACCTCCAGAGGCAATAATAGGAATATTTACGCATTCTGCCATTTTTGCTAGGGCTTCATTCGCAAAACCACCTTTTGTACCATCATGATCCATGGAAGTAAATAGAATTTCTCCAGCACCGAGTTGTTCTATTTGCTTGGCCCAGTCAAATAAATCTAGCTTGGTAGCCTGTTTACCCCCCACTAAATGAACCAACCATTGACCCCCAATTTTTTTTGCATCTATGGCTACTACCACACACTGCGCACCAAAAGCTTGCGATAATTCTTTAATAAGCTCTGGGCGCCTCACGGCCGACGAATTAATGGATACTTTATCTGCCCCATTCTTAAGGAGTATGTCTACATCTGCAACACTGCTTATTCCTCCCCCAACAGTAAAAGGAATGTCTACCGTAGCAGCTACTTTTAGCACTAAATCTGCCATGGTTTTTCTTCCCTGCTCTGTAGCAGATATGTCTAAAAACACCAGCTCATCTGCACCAGTAGCAGCATATTTGGCAGCCAATTCAACTGGGTCCCCTGCATCTCTGAGTGAAACAAAGTTAACACCCTTTACGGTGCGTCCATCTTTAATATCCAAACAAGGAATAATTCTCTTTGTTAACATGAGGAGGTATTTAAAATGAACTGTTCTATTTCTTTTAAAGAAATCCTGTATTCATAAATGGCTTTTCCAACAATGGCTGCGTCACAGCCAACAGCTTTAAGATCATGCAGGTCCTGAAGCTCCGCTACACCACCACTTGCAATGAGTTTAATTCCATTGAGTCTACTGATCATTTTCTCATACAATGCAATAGAAGGACCTGCCAACATACCGTCTTTAGAAATGTCTGTACAGATGACATCAGTAATACCCCTTGCCATAAAATTACTTACATATGGGATTAAATCTTCTGAAGAGGTTTCTAACCATCCAGAGATGGCTATTTTTTCATTGGCAGCGTCTGCGCCTAATATAATACGATGGGCGCCATAGGTTTCGATCCAAGACAAAAAAGTAGCTGGATCTTTAATAGCTATACTGCCACCAGTAATTTGTTTTGCTCCAGATTCAAAAGCAATTTTAAGGTCTTGATCTGTTTTTAGTCCGCCACCAAAATCAATTTTTAAATTTGTTTTTGTGGCTATTTTTTCCAATACTTTATGATTGACAATGCCCTGAGATTTAGCGCCATCAAGATCTACCAAATGAAGGTATTCTACCCCGTGGTCTTGAAAGGCTTTAGCCATTTCTAAAGGATCGTTAGAATAAATTTTTGCGGTGCTATAATCTCCTTTTGAAAGTCTCACACACTGACCATCAATAATATCTATAGCGGGTATAATTCTCATATTAAATGGCTAAAAAGTTTTTTAAAATTTTATTTCCAATCACACTGCTTTTTTCAGGGTGAAACTGTGTACCAAAAAAATTGTCTTTGGCCAAAGCGGCACTGTATGATACATCATAATGACAAACCGCTATGGTTTCACTAGATAAAGCGGCGTAATAAGAATGCACCATATAAATATATGACCCATTGTCAATCCCCTTAAAAATAGGTCCTTGCAGTTGTTCAATACTATTCCATCCTATATGAGGCACCTTTAGATTCTTTTCAAATGCTATCACTTCCGCATCAAAAATCCCTAAACCATTGGTATTGCCCTCTTCTGAATGGCTGCACATAAGCTGCATGCCCAAGCATATACCCAACAGTGGTTGCTTCAATCTTGGAAGTAAAATATCTATACCGCTAGCTTGTAACTTTTCCATGGCTGCCGCAGCATGTCCTACGCCTGGGAAAATTACTTTGTCGGCTTTTTCAATGACTTCTAATTCATTGGAAAGCACCGCCTTGACCCCTTGTCTTTCAAGGGCAAATAATACACTTTGAATATTCCCTGCGCCATAATCTACAATCACTACATTCATTACAATACGCCTTTAGTAGATGGTAAAAATAATTTGTCGGGGTCTCTTTTTATAGCCATTTTAATGGCCTTAGCAAAAGCTTTAAAAATAGCCTCTATCTTGTGGTGTTCATTTTGTCCAGTCGCTTGAATATTCAAATTTGCTTTTGCACCATCTGAAAAGGATTTGAAAAAATGCATAAACATTTCTGTAGGCATTTTACCGATCATTTCTCGGTTAAATTCAGCATCCCATACCAACCAGTTTCTACCACCAAAATCTATAGAAACTTGAGCTTGACAGTCATCCATAGGCAAACAAAAACCATATCGCTCAACCCCAAGCTTGTTTCCTAATGCCTTATGGAAAGCTTCTCCTAGCGCAATAGCGGTGTCTTCTATGGTGTGGTGCTCGTCTACGGCCAAGTCCCCTTTGACTGTAATATCTAAATCTATCAGTCCGTGTCTGGATAATTGGTCTAACATATGATCAAAGAAATCAATCCCTGTTTGGATATTTGAAGCACCTTTGCCGTCAAGATCTATACCAATAGATATTTGGGTTTCATGCGTATTTCTTTCCAGCGTAACCTTGCGTTCCCCTGCCCTTAAAAAAGGGTATATCTTACTCCATTCTGTTGTTTCAAGTGCAATAAAATCTTCTAAGTCTTTCTGGCTCTCAGCGAGTTCTTCTCCTCCAAGACCCACTTCCTGACGCATAAAAATAGCTTTGGCTCCAAGGTTTTTTGCCAAAGCCACATCTGTTATTCTGTCACCAATAACAAAAGAATTCCCTAAATCATAAGAGCCATCCATGTAAGCAGCAAGTAAGGCCGTACCTGGCTTTCTGGTAGGTGCATTTTCACTGGCAAAGGTTTTGTCTATAATGACCTCAGAAAACACAACGCCTTCCCTTTCAAAACTGTCTATTATAAAATTTTGAACCGGCCAAAAGGTATTTTCTGGAAATGAATCGGTTCCCAAGCCATCTTGATTGGACACCATTACAAGCTCAAAATCCAGTTCTCTAGCAATCTTAGCCAGATATTGAAAAACATATGGATAAAAGACCAATTTCTCAAAAGCGTCTATTTGATAATCTGCAGGTTCCTTGATTAGGGTACCGTCTCTATCTATAAATAGTAATTTTTTCATCACAATTTATTAAGGGTTTCTATGAGTGTATTATTTTCATTTGGAGTACCTATGGTAAACCTTAAAGTATTTTCACAATGGAGTTGTTTGGACCTATTTCTAACCACAATCCCCTGATCTAGTAATTGGGCATAACTTTGGTCTGCCTGATCTACTCGGACCAAAACAAAATTGGCCTCTGAGGGAAATATTTCTTTTACAAATGGCATGAATTTTAAAGCATTTTCAAGACGCTTCCTTTCAACAATAATTTCACGGACCTCTTTTTGGATGCGTTCTTTTTGAGCCAATCGCTCCAACGCTTTCAATTGGGTGAGCTCATTGACGTTGTAAGGCGGCTTTATTTTCTGTAAAATGCTAATGATTTGATCTGAAGCCATGAGCATGCCCAGTCTTATCCCTGCTAAGCCATAGGCCTTAGAAAGTGTTTGTATCACCACAAGATTTGGGAATTCTAAAAGTCTATTGGACCAACTTTGGGATTCTGTAAAATCTATATAGGCCTCATCTACCACAACCAAACCATCAAAAGTCTGAAGAATCTCTTCTACATGCATAGAATCCATAAGGTTACCGCTTGGATTGTTAGGGCTGCAAATAAATAATATTTTAGCCTTCGAATACTGCTTTTTTCTATACCCTTCTATGTCTATGTTAAAAGAGGTGGTCAGTGGTATTTCATGAACCTGAACACTATTAATAGCTGCAAGAACCCCATACATGCCATAAGTTGGTGGAAAAGTAATTACAGCGTCTTTATTTGGCTCACAAAACGCACGAAACAATAAATCCAGTACTTCATCACTACCATTACCAAATAACAATTGATTTTCAGTTACATTTTTTAAAATAGCTATTTCTGTGCGAAGTGACCTTTGCAATGGGTCTGGATACCTGTTTACGCCTGTTTCATTTGGATTCTCATTAGCGTCTAGAAATATCATCTTATTTCCATTAGATACATATTCATCCCTTGCAGAGGTGTAAGGATCGAGTAATTTCACATTCTCTCTGCAAAGATTTAAAGGGTTGAATTTGTTGTTACTTCCCATCTCTCAAATCATTTAAGCGAATAGTTACCGCATTTTTATGCGCATCTAAACCTTCTGCAGCAGCCATAAGTTCAATACTAGTGCCCAACGCTTGTAATCCTTGAGCACTTAGTTTCTGAAAGCTAATACTGTTTAGAAAGGCGTCTAAATTAACCCCACTATATTGTCTTGCGTATCCGTTTGTAGGTAAAGTGTGGTTGGTGCCTGAGGCATAGTCACCTGCACTTTCAGGACTATAGTTTCCAATAAAAACAGAACCTGCAGCTGTTAAATGATCTAAATAAAAAGCTTCTTCTGACACGCATAAAATATAGTGTTCAGGTGCATATTGATTAATTAGTGTTACCGCGGCTTCTTTGGTTTCTAGTAAAATCATCTTACTGTTCTCTAGGGCTTTACTCGCAATATCTTGTCTAGGCAAAAGGGCACATTGCTTTTCTAATTCAAGCGTTACAGCTTCTATTAAAGGCGGGTATGTTGTAACAAAAATTACCTGGCTGTCGGTTCCGTGCTCTGCTTGTGATAGTAAATCTGAAGCTATATAAGACGCTTTAGCCGTTTGGTCTGCCATGACCAATAGTTCACTTGGACCTGCCGGCATATCTATAGCCACATCATATCTAGTGGCCCATTGTTTGGCTACAGTAACAAATTGATTTCCTGGACCAAAAATTTTATACACTTTTGGCACCTGCTGTGTGCCAAAAGTCATGGCTGCAATCGCTTGAATACCGCCAATTTTATATAATTTAGTAAGCCCGCATAAGGCTGCTGTAAATAATATGGCTGGGTGAATCGCTCCTGATTTATTTGGAGGAGTACACAAAACAATCTCTTTGCAACCGGCAATTTGTGCAGGTATAGCCAGCATTAATATGGTAGAAAATAGTGGTGCAGATCCCCCTGGTATATAAATACCAACTTTTTCAATAGGCCTTTTTTCCTGCCAGCAGTGCACCCCTTTAATGTTTTCAACAGATACCTTTGGCGTGATTTGTGCTTGGTGAAAAGCAGTAATCTGCTCTTTCGCTTGTATAATTGCTAGTTGTAACTCAGGCGCTAATTGCGCTTTAGCAGCCGCTATTTCTGCAGCAGACACCTTAAAATCACTTAGTAATACAGCGTCAAATTTTTCAGTGTATTGGGCTATTGCGTGATCTCCATGGGCTTTAACTTGCTCAAAAACATCTGAGACCACAGGTTCAATATCTTGATAAGTTGCTGTAGGTCTCTTGAGAATACCTACCCATTGCTCCTTAGGGGGATTTTTATACACATTCATAATTACAGGACCATTTTTTCTATTGGACAAACTAAAATACTTTCTGCTCCTGCTAATTTTAAAAGGTCAATAACCTCCCAGAAGGAATCTTTTTGAATAACGGTATGCACGGAACTCCAGCCCTCTTCTGCCAAAGGCAAAACCGTTGGGCTTTTCATTCCAGGAAGTATATTTAAAACTGCCTCCAATTTTTCATTGGGTACATTTAATAAAACATACTTTGACTCTCTTGCTCTTAGAACTGCTTTAATCCTAAACACCAATTTTTCTAAAATTAGTGTTAAATCGCTTGGCAATTCAGGTGAAACAGCCAATACAGCTTCACTTTTCAAAATAACGTCTACCTCCTTAAGGTTGTTTTTAAACAAGGTGCTGCCACTTGAAACAATGTCACATATTGCGTCTGCTAAACCAATATTAGGGGCAATCTCCACAGAGCCATTAATCAGGTGAATATCTGCTTTAATACCGTTTTTATTAAGATAAGCTTGTACGGTGTTAGGGTAGGAAGTAGCGATCTTAATGCCGTCAAAATCCTTTACACCATTATAAGGTACTTCTTTAGGAATGGCCATAGATACTTTGCATTTAGAGAAGCCTAATTTCTCTGCAATGGCAATACCAGCCCCTTTTTCTATGAGCACATTCTCCCCAATAATAGCAATATCTACTACACCGTCTTTGAGGTATTGAGGAATATCACCATTTCTGAGGTAAAAAACTTCTAGATCAAAATTTCTGGCCATGGCTTTTAACTGGTCTTTACCATTGTCTATAGAAATCCCACATGCCTTTAATAGATCAATAGAGTCGTCGTGTAAACGGCCGCTCTTTTGAATCGCAATTTTAAGTCTGTTGTTCATAATTATTTAAATAAAAAATAAAAACCCGTTTGATTGCTCAAACGGGTTTCAATATGGTTGTTTAACAACAATACATCATTACCTCGCCTGAGCGCAGTATATAAAATGATGATGTGTATGTGTTTGTGTCATAATTAAAGTACAAAAGTAATAAATTCCTCTAAATACACAGCAGATAATTAAGTAGATTTTAAAAATAGCACAAAGACTTAAAGTCTTGTGAAATAGTCACTCTATATAACTGCCAAGTAGGAGAAATCACACTTAGTTGTTCCCAAGAATAATGGGCATTCCTGAGTCTCCACCACCAATGACAATTACTTTTGAATTTGGCGATTCAGATAATTTAATAGTAGCTTCAATCCCTTTGTCCTGCAAAATTTTGTCTGTAAGGGAAGCACTTAAAATTCTGTTAGCGTCTGCTTTACCTTGTGCCTCAATAATCTGACGCTCGGCCTCTTTTGCTGCTGTGATCAATTTAAACTCATACTCTAAGGACTCTTGCTCTTGTTTTAACTTACTTTCAATAGCTGTCTTAATAGTAGCTGGTAAGGTAACATCTCTAACTAGTACTTCGTTTAGCTGAATATACTGACCATCTACAATTCTTTTGGTCTCTTCGTAAATCTCTGCTTGAATAGCGTCTCTCTTACTAGAATAGAGTTGTTCTGGCGTGTACCTTCCAACAACGGAACGTGCAGCAGATCTAATCGTCGGAAGTAAAACCCTTTGTACATAGGCTTCTCCTTTTTCTTGGTGTAATTTCCCCAAAAATTCATACTTAGGCTCAAACCAAGCTGAAGCATCTAATTTAATCTCCAGTCCATTAGAAGAAAGTACCTGCATTTTTTCAAATACTTCTTGTTGGCGTACTTCATAAATAAACACTTTATTCCAAGGGGCTATAATATGAAAACCTTCTCCTAAAGGTGGCTGATCTGTCACTACGCCATTTTCAAATGTTTTATATAAAACACCTGCCTTTCCTGAACCAATAGTCAGGGTGGATTTTGATACGAAAACAATGAGTACAATAAATAAAATAATAAGTGGCATGGCCACTTTAGGTAACTTGTCCATAATTTATATTTTTAATAAAGGTACAATAAAAATGTACGTTTAGGTTAGCATTCCTCCATCTACATTTAAAACCTGTCCAGTGACATAAGCAGACAAGTCAGAAGCCAGAAACACACAAGCATTGGCCACGTCTTCTGGGCTTCCTCCACGTTTTAGTGGAATGCCATCTCTCCATGATTGCACTGTTTTTTCATCTAACTTATCCGTCATTTCCGTTTCAATAAAACCTGGAGCAATAGCGTTACAACGAATGTTTCTAGAACCCAATTCAAGTGCGATGGATTTTGTAAATCCAATCATACCTGCTTTAGACGCAGCGTAATTAGATTGACCTGCGTTTCCTTTTACACCAACCACACTACTCATGTTGATAATACTACCAGAGCGTTGCTTTAAAAACGTTCGCTGGGCAGCTTTGGTCATATTAAACACAGATTTTAAGTTAATTTCTATGACTGCATCAAAATCCTCTTCAGACATACGCATGAGTAAATTATCTTTAGTTACACCTGCATTGTTGATTAGAATGTCTATTGTGCCAAAGTCTTCTATAACTGCTGCTACTAAGGCTTCTGCTTGCTCAAATTTAGAAGCGTCGCTTTTGTAAGCCTTTGCTTTAACGCCTAATTGGGTTAATTCTTCTTGTAATGCTAGTGCAGGTGCTTCACTAGAAGCGTATGTAAAAGCTACATTGGCTCCATGAGAAGCAAATATTTTAGCAATTCCCATCCCAATACCCCTACTCGCACCGGTGATTATTGCTGTTTTGTTTTCTAATAATTTCATGTTAATGTATTAATATATTGTGGTAAATATAGTAGAAGTAATGAGCTTTGCCCAAAAAAAATCCCGCAAAAAGCGGGATTTTTTATATGGAGAATAAATATTATCCTAAAACTTCTTTTACTTTCTTTCCAATTTCTGCAGGAGAATCTACAACGTGAATACCAGAAGCCCTCATAATGGCTTTTTTAGCTTGAGCGGTGTCATCTGATCCGCCTACAATAGCACCAGCGTGTCCCATTGTTCTACCAGCAGGGGCTGTTTCACCAGCTATAAAGCCAATGATTGGTTTTTTGCTGCCACTTTCCTTATACCATTTAGCAGCATCTGCTTCTAATTGACCGCCAATTTCTCCAATCATAACCACTGCTTCAGTTTCTGGATCATTGATTAATAATTCAACAGCTTCTTTAGTAGTGGTTCCAATGATAGGATCTCCACCAATACCAATAGCAGTAGTAATACCCAATCCTTGCCTTACTACCTGATCAGCCGCTTCATAAGTTAAGGTTCCTGATTTAGACACAATACCTACAGTCCCTTTTTTGAAAACAAAACCTGGCATAATACCCACTTTGGCTTCTCCTGGTGTAATGACACCTGGACAGTTAGGACCAATTAATCTGGTTGGCATATTTTTAATGTAATCATTTACTTTCACCATATCTGCGACAGGGATACCTTCAGTAATCGTAATAATTACTTTTATTCCTGCATCTGCCGCTTCCATAATGGCATCGGCCGCAAAGGCTGGTGGTACAAATAAAATAGAAGTGTCTGCGCCAACTTGTGCAACAGCATCCGAAACTGTATTAAAAACTGGTTTTCCTAAGTGGGTTTGCCCCCCTTTACCTGGAGTAACTCCTCCTACAACTTGCGTTCCGTATTCGATCATTTGTTCCGCGTGGAAAGTACCTTCTGCTCCAGTGAAACCCTGCACTATAATCTTTGAATCTTTATTGACTAAAACACTCATATCTCTATTTTAAAATTTAAGGCAAAAATAGCCTTTTGTGTGGGGAAATTAAAAATTTAAAGGGCTTTATTCTGTTTATTTTGGAACAATTTTGGCAATTGCTTTAATTGGGCTAATTGTTTTAATTGCGCTCTAGACTCCTGTACTGGTGTACCAAAATAAGACTTTCCACCTGGGATGGACTTAGTCACGCCAGTTTGGCCCAATACAACTGCTTTTTCACCAATTGTGATTCCACTAGTGGTACCTACCTGACCCCATAGCGTTACACGATCTTCAATAATGACACAACCAGCAACCCCTGTTTGAGAGGCAATAAGACAGTGTTTGCCAATCACTGAATCGTGGCCAATATGCACTTGATTGTCTAATTTTGTGCCTTCGCCAATAGTTGTTGTTCCACTAACCCCTTTATCTATAGTACAAAGGGCCCCAATTTCTACATGATTTTCAATTTTGACCGTTCCGGTCGATATCAATTTGTCATGACCCTCTGCCCTATTTTTATAGTAAAATGCGTCTGCACCAACAACCGTTCCTGCATGAATGATCACATAATCTCCAATGCTACAATGGTCATAAATAACCACATTAGGGTGAATAACACAGTGCTTTCCTATAGTAACATGATTCCCAATAAAGGCCTGTGGCTGAATATGGGTGTGCTCTCCTATTTTAGCGGTTACAGCAATATTTGCTTGAGCAGGCACAAAAGGCTTGAAGTACTTACTCAGCACATTGAAATCTCGGAAAGGATCTTTAGAAATGAGTAGTGCTTTTCCTTCTGGACAAGGCACTTCCTTATTAATCAATACGATGGTTGCAGCCGAATTTAATGCTTTTTCATAGTACTTTGGATGGTCTACAAATACAATATCTCCAGGGGTCACTACATGAATTTCGTTCATTCCTGTAACCGGAAACATTGGATCTCCAACAAAAGGGACACCGAGAATTGTAGCAATATCTTGAAGCGTTTGAGTCGTTGAAAATTTCATTAGACTACTCTTTCACTCTTTCCATATAGGCACCTTTCTCGGTATCTATCTTAATCTTATCCCCTTCGTTAATAAAAAGAGGGACGTTAACTTGAGCGCCAGTTTCAACCGTAGCTGGCTTAGTGGCATTTGTAGCCGTATTTCCTTTTACTCCTGGTTCTGTGTAAGTTACTTCTAAAACAATACTAGCAGGCATATCTACTGATAATGGTGCGCTGTCTTCTGTATTAAATAAAATAGTCACAACGGTGCCTTCTTTTAAAAGCCCTGGAGCGTCTAAAGAAGATTCAGGAAGGGTAATTTGATTGTAATCTTCTGTATTCATGAAGTGATAAGTATCTCCCTCTGGATAAAGATATTGGTAAGACCTAGTCTCTACCCTAACTTCTTCAATTTTATGGCCTGCTGAAAAAGTATTGTCTAATACTTTACCATTACTGACACTTTTAAGTTTAGTCCTAACAAAGGCGGGGCCTTTTCCAGGTTTAACATGTAAAAATTCAATGATTTTATAAATGTCGTTGTTGTATTTAATACACAAACCTTTTCTTATATCTGATGTAGATGCCATAATTATATTGTCTTAATTATTACTAAAATATCCTTTCATAATACCTCTTTGAGAATCTCTGATAAACTGAAGAATTTCATCGCGCTCATTGGTTGCTTCCATTTCTGCTTCTAAAATTTGAACGGCTTGGGTATTGTTATAATTTCTTTGGTAAAGTATTCTATAAATATTCTGAATCTCTCTGATTTTATCTGTATCAAAACCCCTTCTTCTCAGGCCTACAGAATTTATGCCTACATAAGAAAGTGGCTCTCTTGCCGCTTTAACAAATGGTGGAACATCTTTCCTTACCAAAGAGCCCCCTGTTACAAAAGCATGCTGACCAATAGACACAAACTGGTGCACTGCCACTAGACCTGCTAAAACCACGTTTTCGCCAATAGTGACATGTCCTGCTAAAGTAGAGTTGTTTGAAAAAATAGCGTTATTGCCCACCAAACAATCATGGGCAATATGACAATAGGCCATAATGAGACAATTTGAACCAATAACGGTTTTCATTCTATCCGTAGTTCCCTTGTTAATAGTAACACATTCTCTTATTGTAGTAAAATCTCCTATTTCTACCGTAGTTTCCTCTCCATTGTATTTTAAATCTTGAGGAGGCGCAGAGATCACCGCTCCTGGAAAAATATTACAATTTTTTCCTATGCGCGCACCTTCCATAATAGTAACATTAGATCCTATCCAAGTACCCTCTCCAATAATAACATTATTGTGTATGGTTGTGAAAGGCTCTACAACTACATTTTTGGCGATTTTTGCACCTGGGTGTATGTATGCTAAAGGTTGGTTCATTTATTTCTTTTTAACGATTTGAGCCATTAATTCTGCTTCACAAACCAATTTATTATTGGCATAAGCATAGGCTTGCATATGGCATATTCCCCTTCTTATTGGAGAGATGAGACTACAGTGAAAAATTAATGTATCTCCAGGAATTACTTTTTGTTTGAATTTTACATTATCCATTTTCATAAATAATGTGAGGTAGTTTTCTGGATCTGGCACCGTACTCAACACGAGAACACCACCAGTTTGCGCCATAGCTTCAACCTGTAAAACACCTGGCATTACTGGTGCTCCAGGGAAATGTCCTACAAAAAAATCTTCATTCATTGTAACATTTTTCATCCCAACAACATGGGTGTCTGAAAGCTCAATAATACGGTCTATAAGCAAGAATGGTGGTCTGTGCGGCAACATATCCATGATCTGGTGAATGTCCATAAATGGAGCAGCATTCAAATCGTATTTAGGAATTTGATTCCTTTTTTCAGTTTTAATCATCGCACAGAGTTTCTTTGCAAATTGGGTGTTGACAAAATGCCCTGGTTTTGTTGCTATGACCTTACCTCTAATGCGCGTGCCAGCTAAAGCCAAGTCACCAATCACATCTAACAACTTATGTCTTGCAGCCTCATTGGGCTGGTTTAAAGTAAGGTTATCTAGAATTCCGTTAGGTTTCACGGATAATTTAGACTTATTAAAAGCTTTTTCAAGCTTAGCCATTGTTTCTGGTGAGATTTCTTTATCTACATAAACAATGGCATTATTTAAATCTCCTCCTTTGATTAAACCGTGGTCTAATAAAGTTTCTAATTCGTGAAGAAAGCTAAATGTTCTCGCTTCTGAAATCTCGCTTTTAAATTCCGAAATATGATTTAATGTAGCATTCTGAGTGCCCAAAACTTTAGTCCCAAAATCTACCATAGCAGTAACTTGATAGTGATCTGCAGGGATTAAGGTAATTTCAGATCCTGAATTATCATCGATAAAAGTAATTACTTCTGTGACTACAAATTCTTCTCTAAGGGCCTCTAGGGTTTTTATGCCTGCCTCTTCTAAAGCAGCAATGAAAAATTTTGAAGAACCATCCATGATTGGAGGTTCTGCTGCATTTAATTCTATGAGTACATTATCTATTTCCAAACCTACTAATGCAGCGAGAACGTGCTCTGAGGTTTGAATACTAACTCCGTTTTTTTCTAAATTTGTACCCCTTTGGGTATTGACAACATATTGTGCCTCTGCTTGAATCGTTGGCGTTTCCTCTAAATCTACTCTTTTAAACCTATAGCCTGTGTTTTCCATGGCTGGTTTAAAAGTCATGGTCACTTCTGCTCCTGTGTGTAGCCCTACCCCTGTAAGACTTACTTCTTTGGCAATGGTAGTTTGTGCAACTGTTTTTTCTAACATTACAAATAATCTTTTGTATCTAGTTTATGAATGGTTTTTGGCAAATTTTTAAAATGAACATAAGATTTATTAAAATCTTGATAACCAAATGCAGGTGATCCTTGCAAGATTTCCTTGGATTTTACATTTCTTCCAACGCCTGATTGGGCTTGAACTTTTACATAATCACCAATGGTAATGTGTCCTACAATACCCACTTGTCCCCCAATCATGCAGTGCTTTCCAATTTTAGTGGAGCCTGCAATTCCCGTCTGTGCGGCAATGACTGTGTGTGCGCCCACTTCTACATTGTGTGCGATCTGAATTTGATTGTCTAATTTAACCCCTTCTCTAATAACAGTTACACCTATTGTGGCCCTGTCTATTGTTGTACCTGCGCCAACATCTACATGGTCTTCTATAATAACATGTCCAATTTGTGGAATCTTGCTGTAACTACCATCTTCTTGCGGCGCAAAACCAAAGCCATCTGAACCAATCACTGCGTTGGGATGAATGACACAGTAATTACCAATCACAGTGTCTGAACATATTCTCGCTCCAGGAAAAATAGTCACCTCATTACCAATAGTAACGTTTTCTGCAATATAAACATTGGGGTGAATGGTCACGTTGTCACCTATTTTTGTGTGAGCGCCAACATATGAAAAAGCACCAAGATATAAGTTATTACCATATGTAGCGGCCTCATTGATGTAGCTTGGAGACTCAATCCCTGATTTGGTTTTCTTTATGCTGTCATAATAAGAAAGTAATTTAGAAAAAGCAGCATAGGCGTCTGGAACTCTAATCAATGTAGTCCTCAACTCTTTTTCAGGAACAAAGCTATCATTCACTATAGTGATTGACGCATTTGTTTTGTATATATAAGGCGTGTATTTCTGGTTAGATAAAAAGGTCAAACTTCCTTTTTCTCCCTCCTCTATTTTAGAGACCGTTTGAACCTCCACGTCTGGATTGCCTTCTACTTCACCTTCTAGGATCGTAGCAATTTGGCGCGCTGTAAATTTCATAGTGCAAAAGTAAGAAATAATACTTAAAAGCCTTTTTTAGGATAGCATATATAATACTTCTCTACCTTATGGCTCAAGGCTTCGAAAAAAGAAGGCGCCAATTGCGTTGCTATATTGACTTTTTTACCTGATTTTTTTATCATATAAATAGGCGTATTTAATGGGTTATAAGCCAGATTAGAAAAGGTTCCTGAGAACACAAAATACGGCCATGTCTCTTTACTGTAACCTGCTGCCTCCAGTAATTTTGTTTTTGATGCTATTTTCGTTTCAGAAAAGGGGGTGTCTTTAATTTTAATTTTTAATAAACTCCTGTTCAATATCATAACACACAAATGGGACAAAACAACATCATTATGATCGCTCCAAGTTTTTATGGCTGCATAAATATCAGTGTCGTCTAGTTTAGAAAATTGCTCCATAGTTTGCTCCGACAATTGTATGTCATCACTCTGATTTAAAAAATACATTAATGCATCGCTGGCTTGCAATAGTACTCCTTGTTTAAGTAAGGTCTTTGCCCTTTCAAAAATCTTAATCAAAATGGCTTCAGCAGCAATACCAGTTTTATGTAAGTATACTTGCCAGTACATAAAACGTCTTGCCATGAGGTATTTTTCTACAGAATATAGCCCTTTTTCTTCAATTACAAGTGTCTGATCAACCACGTTAAGCATACTGATCAATCGTTCGGAATTAATATTTCCTTCAGCTACACCTGTATAAAAGCTATCTCTTTTAAGATAGTCAAGTCTGTCTACATCTAACTGACTAGAAACAAGTTGATTAAAAAACAATCTTTCGCTTTCTCCTCTAAAAATACTAATGGCCAAAGACAAAGCCCCTTTAAATTGATCATTTAAAATATGCATGAACTTTAGGGAAAGGGTTTCATGACTGATGTTTGGTATTATACTGTGCTCCATGGCATGAGAAAAAGGACCATGACCAATGTCGTGTAACAAAATAGCGATTTGCAAAGCCCTTGATTCAGCAGCACTTATTGCGACTCCTTTAGATTGCAACACACTGATAGATTGCTGCATTAGATGTACACATCCTAAGGCATGATGAAACCTTGTGTGGTGTGCGCCAGGGTACACTAAAGAAGACAAACCTACTTGTGCTATTCTTCTAAGTCTTTGAAAATAAGGCGTTTCAATAAGTTCCAAAATTAGGGGATCATTAATCCTGATAAAACCGTAAATTGGGTCGTTGAATACGTATTGTTTTAAATTGGTTTTCAAAAGCCAGATTGTTTTAAACAAATATACACACTTAATGAATAAACAATGCATTTTATGGGTAGATGATGAGGTGGATTTTCTAAAACCACACTTCCTTTTTTTAAATCAAAAAGGCTACGATGTCATTGGATGCAACAATGCTAGAGAAGGCTTAGCTTACCTAGAGGAAAATGAGGTGAGTCTTGTTTTATTAGATGAAAACATGCCTGGTATATCTGGTTTAGAGACCCTAGTTGCTATTGAAGAGAAGGGGATTAATATTCCAGTAATTATGGTCACCAACAACCAAGAGGAATACACTTTAAAAGAGGCCTTATCCAATAAGGTTGTTGATTTTCTGGTCAAGCCAGTCCTTCCCAATCAAGTATATGTATCTGTTAAGAAAATATTGGAGCAAAAACAAATTACAACTGATAAGAAACAATCCGATTTTCTAAGCAGTCATTTAAAAATATCAGCAGATATTTATGAGGCTAATAATATGGAAGCTTTTTATAAATTGTATCAATCCCTTGTAAAATGGCAGATAGAATTTGAAAACAGCAAAAATAAATTACTCTTAGAAATGCTCGAAGGCCATTTTCAAAATGCCAATTTGAAATTTTCTGAATTTGTAGAAGGATCCTATACATCTTGGATTCAAAATGACGGTGGCCCTATTTTTTCGCATGAACTATTGGATAAGAAAATTTTTCCATTGCTCAAAGGAAAAAAAACATTGGTATTGGTTCTAGACAATCTAAGGGCAGATCATTGGCAAACCATCAAACCTAGCTTAGAAGCACAATTTAATGTCATAGAAGATGGCTTTTATACAGCTATTTTACCCACAGTGACACAATATGCTAGAAACGCTATTTTTGCTGGCTTACTTCCTATTGAAATTAAAAATAAATACCCCAAACAATGGAAAGAAGATACTGAGGAAGGGTTGAAAAATGAATTTGAGGCTTTATTTTTCAAAGAATACTGTGAAAGGAAAGGCTTAAATATTTCTCATTCTTATGCGAAAATCAATAGCAACAAGCAAGCCTCTGATTATATAAAAGACTTTAAAAAAATTGCAAAAAACACCCTTAATTTTGCGGTTATTGGCTTTATAGACCAGCTTTCTCATGCCAAAATATCACACCCAATTATAAACGAGATTACCCACAATAACAAAGCGTATAGAGATACTACTATGAATTGGTTTTCAAATACTTATTTACAAGATATTTTAAAGCTTATTTTGGAGCATAATATTCAATTAATTATCACCACCGATCATGGTGCCATACAAGTAGACCATCCAAGTGTGTTAAACGGAAACAGGGACCATACTGATAATTTGAGGTATAAAAACGGCCATAGAATTCAAAGCAACTCTAAATCTAGCTTTCAGATAGATGTTCCAGAAAGCGTTGGTCTTCCAAAAAGTAGCTTGGCAAGTACCTATATATTTGCTAAAAATAAATCTTTCTTTGTTTATCCAAATGAGTTTAACAAATTCGCAGATAAATACATGGATTCCTACCAGCACGGCGGTATTTCCATGGAAGAAATGATTGTCCCATTTGTTGTTTTAACCCCCAAATAGGACGTCAGTATAAGATGCTAATGGTTTGAATAATCAATAAAGCTATGGTGATCATAATAAAGAAATTACATTACTAAAAAAACTGTTCCTATATTTGAATTTTAAACAATATGGCTTACAATTTTTCAAATCCATCATTAGATCTCAATTTTTCGATTAAATGCTAGATATTATCTATAAAGAGTCAGATTTAGAAAATCTTTCTCAAGTATTAGTAAAAGAATTACCCTCAAAAATCGTTTGTTTTGACGCCCCAATGGGTGCAGGAAAAACAACACTCATAAAAGCTATTTTAAAAAGTCTAGACGCATCTGACAGTGGCCAAAGTCCTAGTTTTGGTATTGTCAATGAATATCCGGATGCTTTTGGAAAAACATTGGCCTATCATTTTGATTTGTACAGACTCAACACCCTAGACGAAGCTTTGGATTTTGGCATTGAAGAATACCTTGATTTTGATGGATGGATTTTTATTGAATGGCCTGAGTTAATTAAAAATTTGCTCCCTGCAAATGCTACTTTTTTAGAAATAAGTATCTTGGATCCTACAACAAGGCAATTATACATACATTAAGATGAATCCAACCTCACCTTTTAGCATAGAAGAACTCAAAACACAAGAAGAAAGATTAGAGATTCTCAGTAAAAAAGAGGACTTGAGTATTGGGGTACCTAAGGAAGATCCTGCTTTTGAAAAAAGGGTTTGCCTTACCCCAGACGCAGTGTCTGCTTTAATAGCAAATAACCACAAAGTCCTTGTTGAATCTGGAGCTGGCAACGCCTCAAGCTTTACAGATGAAGACTACATAAAGGCTGGCGCATTAGTGACTAAATTCAAAAAAGAAGTGTTTGAATGTCCACTTGTTTTAAAAGTGTCTCCCCCTAGCCTATTAGAAATTGAATTGATTAAACCCAATAGTGTACTTATTTCTGCCATTCAAAAGAAAACGCAACAGAAAGCTTATTTCACTGCCTTGGAGGCAAAAAAAATAACGGCTATTGGCTTTGAGTTAATCACTGACAGAGATGGAAGTTTTCCTGTGTTAAAATCTTTGAGTCAAATTGGAGGTACTGCTGCGGTTCATATAGCGGCAGAACTAATGTCTTCTTCCCATAACGGAAAAGGACTTTTGTTTGGCAATATGAGTGGAATACCACCTGTAGAAGTTGTTGTTTTTGGTGCTGGTACTGCTGGCAGTTACGCTGTAAAGTCTGCCCTTAATTTTGGTGCCTCTGTAAAAGTTTTTGACGCATCGGTCTCAAGACTTAGGACCCTGCAAAACAGTTTAAATGTGCCTATTTTTACTTCTACCCTGCAGCCAAAAAACATTCTCAAAGCACTCAGAAGGTGTGACGTAGCTATTGGGGCGCAGATGGGTAAAAATCACAGTCCAATTATTGTGCAGGAATCTATGGTGTCCCATATGAAAAAAGGCGCGGTAATTATAGATATGAGTATTGATCAGGGAGGTTGCTTTGAAACTTCAGAGCTCACAACCCATCAAAAACCAACCATTGAAAAATTTGGTGTAATTCATTATTGCGTCCCTAATATTCCTGCCAGATACCCTAAAACAGCTTCTGTTTCTATCAGTAATATATGTCTACCATACCTTCTGCAGATTGCCGAAAAAGGCGGTTTAGAAAATGCGCTTAGATATGATAATGGTCTAAGAAATGGCTTGTATCTTTACCGTGGTATTTTAACAAATGCTGCTTTGGCTGAATGGTACGAACTACCATTTAACGACATTAATTTTTTAATATTCTAGTATGCCCTTCATAAAAAGATTAGGTTATTTCTTGTTTGGACTATCTATTGGTTTGGTTTTTTTAGCTTTTTTTTTAAATAAAAAAACTAAGGAAACAGGGACCTCATTTTGCTACCTACCCAACTGTAGGGTTTTAAAAGACATGAGGAGCAAACCCTTGTATTTTAGCGAAAGTATTGACCAAGATTTGTTAGATAAAACCTTAGACAGCCTCACCATTAATTACTTTTTCCTAGAGGGAGACGTGAACTTCTCTCTGAGCGACACAAAATCTATTCCTTGTAGGACCTATGTCATAGAAGCTGAAATTGACAATAAAGAAGGAATGCTAACGGTTAAAAATTGCCCCTCCAAATTAGAGGTTCAAAAATTTGAGTGGATTAAAGAAGATTAAGCTATTAAATATTTCTTCTTTTTCTCTCTGCAGCCAAAAGGTCTAATTCCCTGTTTGTTTGCCCAGCAACAGAAGTATTCTCTTCTGCACGCCTCATTAAATAAGGCATCACATCTTTAACGGGTCCAAAAGGGAGGTATTTAGAAACATTATAATTATTGGCACCTAAATTATAGGAGATGTGATCACTCATTCCATATAATTGACCAAACCATATTCTTGGGTCGTTTTTTGAAATACCATTATTCTCCATTGCAGCCATCAGTAAATAAGTGCTTTCTTCATTGTGTGTGCCTAAAAAAATAGCCATACGTTCTAAATGAGATAGCATGAAATTAACCACTTGATTGAAATTTTCATCTGTAGCTTTCTTAGTCTCGCAGATTGGACTTTTGTAACCCTTTTCAGCAGCCCTAAGACGCTCTTTTTCCATGTAAGCGCCCCTAACTACTTTAATTCCAATTTTAAAATCATGGGCAATAGCGTAATCATTTAATGCTTCAATATAGGCTAGTCTATCCCATCTATATGCTTGTAAAGTGTTGTATATTAAAACTTTATCTTTATTGAACTCTTGCATCATTTCACATACCAACTGATCTGCAGCATCTTGCATCCAACTTTCTTCTCCATCAATAAGGAGTGGAATATTACAATGACTGGCAGCTTGGCAAATAGACCTAAATCTTGCCTTAACCTTAGACCAGTCTTGTTTTTCCTGATCTGAAAGAGGCGCATTTAATCCTAGCTTTTCATAAAGGGATATGCGGCCCAATGCCGTAGGCTTAAAAACCACAAAAGGAATGTGTTTTTTAGTGGTCGCAAAAACAATAAGTGATTCTATTTTATGTTGGACCTGATCAAAATAAGCATCATTTGACTTACCTTCTACGGAATAGTCTAATACAGAAAAAACATTTTTTGCATACATAGCCTCCATTACTGGCTCACAATCGCGTTCATTTACACCACCACAAAAATGGTCAAATACAGTTGCACGAATTAAACGCTCCACGGGTAAATTGGCCTTTAGTGCAAAATTAGTTACTGCGGTTCCAATCTTAACCAAAGGCTCCTTAGAAATCAGTTTAAATAAAAAATAAGCACGTTCTAATGCTGTGTCTGACTTTACTGAAAAAGCAGTTGCAGTATCCTCAAAAATTCGCTTCATTTATAACAATTTGTCAAGTGATCAAATATAAGTACAGAATTTATAATCTGTAGTGATTTTTTATCTTTATTTTGTACCAATAGCCCATATTATGAAGTCCATAAAAACCCCTAATTCAATGGTTCATTTTTCCGACATTGCCATTGAAAAAATGAATGTTCACCTAAGTAAAACAGATTACTCTAACGTTTTTATAATTGTAGATGAAAACACACATGAGCACTGTTTGCCATTGTTCCTTCCCAAAGTAGAGACAGATGCAGCAATAGAAATTATTGAATTAGAGTCTGGAGAAGAGAATAAAAACATTGAAACCTGTACTCAGGTTTGGAGCGTACTTTCTGAATTAGGTGCAGATAGGAAAAGCTTAATGATTAATTTAGGGGGTGGTGTTCTGACGGACATGGGTGGCTTTATTGCAGCTACTTTTAAAAGAGGTATACAGTTTATTAACGTGCCTACCACACTTTTATCTATGGTAGACGCTTCTGTAGGAGGTAAAACTGGTATAGATCTTGGGGCTTTAAAAAATCAGATTGGGGTTATTGTTGAACCTGAAATGGTGCTTATTTTACCTGAATTTTTAAATACCCTAGAAGAGAGACAATTGAGAAGTGGGTTTGCAGAAATGCTTAAGCACGGACTAATCCAAGATCCTGCCTATTGGGAAATCTTATCTAAAACAAACCATTATAGAGATTTGTCTGCGCTAATAAAAACATCTGTTGAAATTAAAGCGGCTGTTGTCATTGAAGATCCTACAGAACAACACAAAAGAAAGGTCTTAAATTTTGGACATACCCTAGGACACGCCATAGAATCTTATTGCCTTGAAAACAATGACATAAAAACCCTGCTCCACGGTGAAGCTATTGCGATTGGAATGATTTTAGAAGCCTTTGTTTCCTATAAGACTTCTGGTCTAGCGCTTGACGCAGTATTAGAAATTAAGAAGGTGTTTAACGCCCATTTTAGTAAAGTGCATTTCATAGACAAGGATATAAATCAATGCCTTGATTATTTAAAATTTGATAAGAAAAACAGTCACGGAGAGATAAAATTCGCACTGCTTTCCAAAATAGGAAATCCAGTTATAGATGTATTGGTTCCAGAAGAGATTATTAGAGAAGCTTTTGTATTTTATCTAAACGACTAAACAAATTTTTAGTTGTTATTGTGGCTATAATAGCTATTGTGTCAGTGAACACTATGTAGCTTTTGCCCTAGTTGCCGTTATTTGATGTTACATCTAATTCCTTCATACCAAAAAACAAACAAGTAAAATAATTACAGCTAAATAGACGGTTTATTTTTTCAAATAACGCGTTTCAATAATATTGAAATGATGCGTTAAATGTCCTGATAAAATAAATCCTGAAGCAGCAACACCCATCTCAGAACCACTTGCCAAACCTTTGGCCTTGAGCTGCTCAGGTGAAAAACTTTTGAAAAGAGAAAGGGTGGATTTTCTAAGATCAATAAGCTCTTCTTTAATAGAGATTAAAGTCCTGTTTGTGGCATTAGAATTGGGTACGTATGCATTTTCGTCAAAACCAGGAAGGGCTGTATTATCGCCTCTTGAAAAACACAAAGATCTGTACTGAAAAATTCTTTCGGTGTCTGCCAAATGAATGAGCACTTCAGCAATAGTCCATTTTAAAGGGGCATAAGCAACTTTAAGATTCGATTCAGTGAGTGTCAAAAACAAATGGTCTATTTGAAGCAAACCATTGGACAGGCTTTCTAAAAGCGTACTGTCCCCATTGTAATCTATATAAGACTTATAAAAAGGATTGTAGTCTTCGGAGTTTAAATCTGAAATTGTAATCTTCCCTAGTGAAGACATTACAATTCATTGAATATAGTATGCATTAAACGTTTTTTATCATTAATGCTCTCTTCCAAAGAAATCATTGTTTCCGTTCTACTAATTCCATCTATATCATCTATTTTAAAAATGATATTTTTTGCATGGTTGGTGTCTTTTGCTCTAATCTTACAAAAGATATTGAATTTACCTGTGGTAATATGAGCTACAGTAACATTTGGAATAAGATTCAATCGTTCTAAAACAAATTTAGTCTGGTGTGTTTTTTCTAAAAAGATTCCCACATAGGCAATAAATGCATAGCCTAACTTTTCATAATCAACGGTAAGTGAAGATCCTAGTATAATACCTCCTTCTTCCATTTTTTTTACACGAACATGAACCGTACCTGCAGAAATAAGTAATTTTTTCGCAATATCAGTAAAAGGAGTTCTAGTATTGTCTATTAACATGTCTAGAATCTGGTGGTCAATTTCATCTAACTTTATCTTACTCATAAGTAGGGTCTTAAATTATTCTACAAAAATAATACAGAAATAGATATAATTCAATAAAATACGCATTTTTTTAATAAAAATGCAATACTCTTAACAATTTAGACACATATAGCTGCCACAATATCCTTAATATTTTGAAGAACAGAAGCTTGGAGGTCTGATTCAAGTATGGATAAGTCAACAATCTTATGGAAAGACAATTTATGGTCTTGCGCTATAGATTGGAATTCTGGAACAAATCTAATTTTTCCTGCTTCTAACACTTCTTTGTATTGTATTGCTACTAAACTGTCTTGAGGAATAAGCTTATTGACTAAGTGGGGGTGAATAACACCTATATCTAAAAAGTTTTTTTGATTTTCTGGAATATCAAAATAGGCATCTAATGGATAATTAATATATGAGTCACCCGCTATAGAATTTACTGCTGAAAACAAGGCGTGAAAAACCAATGCTCGGCTAACTTCTCTTTGATAATCTTCTGGATAATGTCCTGCTTCAAAAAGTATCGTTGGCACTCCAAGTTCTTGAAAATAATCACCAACGCATTGGTTGTTAAAAGCGTCGTCGAACCTGCCTATTTGATCCGGGATCATTTGTTGCAATGTCTCATTCATCACTGCTATGAGTTTCATCGCTATTGCTCTAGATGGCGTTAAAGTGCAATCGTTGTCTGCAGCTGGTGCTAGAAATGACATTGTGGCTGGCTTTGCAGGTGATCCAACACTGAAAATAGTTCTTTGGTCGTGCAGGTTAAAACAAAAATCTGGGGCTACACGATCAAATACTGATTTTAAAAAAACACTTTCTGGCTGAGAAAAATCTTGGAAATCTCTATTTAAATCTACCTGATTCTGATTTACCCTTGTATATGCAACTGCTCCGTCCGGATTAAGGATTGGTATAACAATAAGCGTACACTGCTTAAGCATGTGATTGGATGTTTGTGAAGCAGCGGTCAAAAAACCAATAAAATCTACTAAGCCTTTGGTTGTGGTGGACTCGTTACCATGCATCTGAGACCACATTAAAATAGTTTTATCTCCAGACCCAAAACGATAAACAGGAATAGAATTTCCATTTACAGACACACCACTAAGGCCTTTAACAACAAAACTATCCCAAAGGTTTGTGATAGGTTTTAGGTCAATTGGAGACACATAGCGCCCTTCTATGAGAGGGTTTTTATAATTGAGGTGCGAAAAAGAATCTATCAAAATACAGTTATTAATTACAAATGTAACTATAAGAATAATTACAATTGTAACGAACAGTAATTTACATTTGTCACAAATCTAGGGCGCATGAAACAGATTTTTAATTACATTTGTCAATAATCCAATCAATAATAGTATGATACGGAATTAAATTACTAAATATCAATGATTTAAAATACTTTATCTAAAGTAATAATGCTATTAATAATGTTAAAATAACCTTAATAAAGCAACAATACTATTGTTATTAAAATATTGAAGTTACAATGATAAACAGTCCAGATTTCATAAAAAGATTGCAAATAATCATTGATTATTATCAGCTCTCTGCCGCTACATTAGCAGATAAAATTGACGTACAAAGGTCCAGTATTTCACACTTATTATCTGGAAGAAACAAGCCCTCTCTAGATTTTGTCCTTAAGCTAATTAAACAATTTCCAGAAGTAAATTTATATTGGCTACTCAACGGTCTAGGAAATTTCCCTGCTACCCTAGCTGAAAATTTTCAACCAAAAAAAGATATGGTCTTAGACTCTGAAAATATAAATACAAACAAGAGCAACAATGGGACAAAACCTAAAGTGCATTCAAACCAATCTAATGATGCTTTGATTCAATCTATTCAAAGCAACCACCCAGTAGAAATTGAATCTATTATTATTTGCTATAAAAATGGAAATTTTAAAGCCTATAAAAACACGGATTAATCGCATTTCTGCTTATTTTTAAACCATGAAACTTATATATAATACAATATTGGCATTTGTACTAATAGCTTGTAACCCTCCTCAAAGAAATTGTACTGACTTTAAAACGGGCAGCTTTGAATTTACAGCTGAAATCAATGGAGAAAGCACCACCACTTCTTTTTTCAGAAACGACACCTTAGAAGTGGAAAACTTCAATGGTAAAATTGACAGTAGTAGCATTAAATGGGTCAATGATTGTGAATACATTCTCAAAAATCTATATCCGGTAAATACTGCTGAAGAAACCCCTCTTTTAATTAAAATACTGACCACCTCGGAAGACCGTTACACTTTTGAATACGGTCAGGTAGGTAGTGCCCAAAAAGCGCGTGGAACTGCTGTAAAAATAAAATAGTCATGTTTGAAATCTTTTTAAGCCCAGACGCTTGGGTTGCGCTACTCACCCTTACTTTTTTAGAAATTGTTTTAGGAATTGATAATATTATTTTTATTTCCATTGCTGCAGGAAAACTTGCAGAAGGAGATAGAAAGAAAGCAACAAACATTGGCTTGGTGCTCGCCATGGCGCTTAGAATACTTTTGCTGCTTGGAATTTCTCTTTTAACTGCTTTAAACGAGCCATTGTTTCATTTTGACACCAAATGGATACAAGGAAGTATTAGCGGGCAAGCGATCATATTATTTCTTGGAGGGTTATTCCTTCTCTACAAGAGCACCAAGGAAATACACGAGAAAATTGAAGACAAGACACATGATGCCAATCAAGTGGCCTCAAATCAAACCAAATCTTTAAGAGCAGCTATTGTTCAAATTACAGTCATTAACATTGTCTTTTCTTTTGACTCTATACTCACCGCTATAGGAATGACCAATGGGATTTCAAGCAATCCAAATGATGCATTGGTTATTATGATCATCGCTGTAGTAATATCTGTGCTGATCATGATGCTGTTCGCCAAACCAGTAGGAGATTTTGTCAACAAAAACCCAACCATACAAATATTAGGACTCTCCTTCCTAATTTTAATAGGATTTATGCTCACCACAGAAGCAGCACATTTATCGCATTTAGTCGTTTTTGGACAAAGTATTGGGAATATTCCCAAAGGATACCTCTATTTCTCCATAGCTTTTTCACTCATGGTAGAGTTCTTGAATATGACTATTCGAAAGAAAAATTAAAACAAGGTTGGCTGACTGCCTTCTTGTCCATCACTAGATTTATTTGGCGCAGTATTTTCAGATATTTCCTTAAGGTTTTCAGATATTTCTTTAAGGTTTTCGGATACTTCCTTAAGGTTATCAGTTACTACCTCAGGATCTTCTACAACAATGTCTACGGCTTCTATAACTTCCTCAGGCTCATAAGGTAGCGGGTCCAGCGCGGCTGAATTTTTAATTTTGTCTGTACTCAGCTGATTTCCAAGTGCTTTAATTCCCTTTGGTGCAATAAACTCCTCCATGTTTATTTGTAAAGTAGGTTTGGCGTCTTTTCCCCTAGGTTTGTTAAATTCTATTTCAAAAACAGGCCTCCAATCGGTTGCAACAATTTCCAAATAGGAGTTTTCGTGTTCTGTAATGAATACATCTTCCCTGTTAGGTTGGTCAATTAAGAAACGCTTACCAAAGTATTTGTCTTTTTCTCCGTCAAAATAAATAGCCGAAATTGGTTTCAAAGGCACCCACTTTTCCAAAACAATCATATCCTCATCAAAGTGAATTGATAGGTCGGGTGTCATTGTTTTTGCTATCCCTTTCTGTGTAATAACCAATAGCAAATCGTCTCCTTTAAATGCACCAAGTAGATTACCTCTGCCATCTACATTAAGGCGTTGAACAACCTCATCGAACCATATATTTCTAGGCTTAAGTGTAGAGACCCCTTTCTCCTTAAGTTCTATACGCTTTACCGCATATTTAGACACAAGATTTCCTTTTGAGTTTCTGCCTTTGATTAACACATCAGAAAAGTCTATGTCCCATTTCAACTTCTTAATACTTCCTACCTGCCTTAACAATACCGTAATGACCTCTGCCTCTCCATTTGGATTAGCACTAAAGTAAAGCACTTCCGAGCCAGAATTACCATTAGTTAAATCATAAGCCCTGTCTCTTGTTACCCCTGTTATGTTGAATCGCTTAATATAACTAGGGCCGTTTTTTCCGTCTTTATAGACTAAATTATAGGTAGTGCGCTTGTCTTTTTTCTTAAACACGGCTACATGAAGGATGTTTTTAGCTACAAATGTCTTGGTGTCTACTTTTGTAATCATCACATTCCCGTCTGCTGTAAAAACAATCACGTCGTCAATGTCACTACAATCAGTTACATACTCTTCCTTTTTCAATGAAGTCCCCACAAAACCCTCTGCCCTATTGACATAGAGCTTGGTATTTCTCATCACTACTTTGGTCGCTTCAATGTCGTCAAATATCCTGATCTCTGAAAGGCGCTCCCTACCTTTACCAAAAGTTTCTTTTAGGTTCTTAAAGTAATCAATGGCAAAGTCAATCAAATGAGCCAAATGATGCTTTATTTGGGCCATTTTGTCTTCCAAACTACTGATGTACTGCTGCGCCTTGTCAATATCGAACTTAGAAATTCTCTTGATTCGAATTTCTGTTAAACGGGCAATGTCTTCTGTTGTAATAGGTCTTTTTAGATGCGCTATATGTGGCTTTAACCCTTTGTCTATAGCGCTAATAACACCTTCCCAGCTTTCTTCTTCTTCAATATCTCGATAAATTCTATTTTCAATAAAAACACGCTCCAAAGAAGAAAAATGCCACTGCGCCTCTAGTTCTTCTAATTGTATTTCTAATTCTGCCTTTAACAAAGCTACAGTTCGCTCAGTAGAACGCCTTAACATATCACTCACACCAATAAAGAGCGGCTTATTGTCTTCAATAATACATCCTAAAGGAGATATAGAAGACTCACAAGCAGTGAAAGCGTATAGTGCATCTATAGTCTTGTCTGGAGAAATACCGGCTGGAAGATGAATTAAAATCTCTACCTGAGCTGCTGTATTGTCCTCGATTTTCTTCACTTTTAATTTCCCTTTCTCATTGGCTTTCAAAATAGAGTCAATTAAAGAAGAGGTATTTGTTCCAAAAGGAATCTCTGTGATCACTAAGGTATTTTTGTCGTATTGGCCAATCTTTGCCCGTACCCTGATCTTTCCGCCCCTTAATCCTTCATTGTATTGACTTACATCAATCACTCCTGCAGTAGGAAAATCTGGAAATATATTAAATTTCTGGCCTTTGAGCTGCTTTATAGAAGCATCTATTAACTCATTAAAATTATGAGGTAAAATCTTTGTAGACAATCCCACTGCGATTCCCTCTCCTCCTTGCGCAAGTAATAAAGGAAATTTTACGGGCAAATTTATAGGCTCTTTTCTTCTTCCGTCATAAGAGCTTTGCCATTCTGTTATTTTTGGACTAAATACTACGGCTAAAGCAAACTTAGAGAGTCTAGCCTCTATATATCTCGAAGCAGCAGCACTGTCTCCTGTCAATATATTTCCCCAGTTACCCTGTGTGTCTATAAGCAGGTCTTTTTGACCTATTTGAACCATAGCGTCTGCAATACTAGCATCTCCATGGGGGTGATACTGCATACTATGTCCCACTACATTGGCCACTTTATTGTAACGACCGTCATCCAATTCCTTAAGCGCGTGCATAATTCTTCTTTGCACCGGTTTAAAACCGTCTTCAATTGCCGGAACTGCTCGCTCTAATATCACATAGGATGCATAGTCTAAAAACCAATCTTTATACATACCAGAAACCTTTGTTAAGGTCTCTTCTGTATTAAGTGACTCCTGAGAATCAGGAAAATTTTCTTGCTCAAATTCTTCCATAAATTATTCGCTTATGGGTGCTGTTTCAGAGATAACATCCAGTTCTACCTTGAGGTTATTTATTATAAATTCTTGTCGCTTTGGGGTGTTTTTTCCCATATAAAACTCAAGGAGCTGGTCAATAGACATTTTCTTATCTAACATAACGGGCTCGAGCCTAATGTCTTGACCTATAAAATGCTTAAACTCATCCGGAGAAATCTCTCCCAATCCTTTAAATCTTGTAATTTCAGGTTTAGCACCCACTTTTATCATAGCAGCTTCTTTTTCCTCTGGAGTATAACAATAATAGGTGTCTTTTTTATTTCTAACTCTAAACAAAGGGGTTTGAAGGATGTATAAATGATTGTCTTTAATCAGTTCAGGGAAAAATTGCAAGAAAAAGGTGATTAACAACAACCTAATATGCATTCCATCTACATCTGCATCTGTTGCAATAACAATATTGTTATAGCGCAAATCCTCCATGGAATCTTCAATATTCAGTGCCGCTTGCAATAAATTAAATTCTTCGTTTTCATACACAATCTTCTTACTCATTCCATAGGAATTAAGTGGTTTCCCCCTTAAACTAAATACCGCTTGGGTATTCACATCCCTAGACTTCGTTATAGACCCCGAGGCAGAATCCCCCTCAGTAATAAACAGGGTACTCTCTAAACAACGATCGTTTTTGGTGTCTGGTAAATGTACCCTACAATCCCTTAGCTTTTTATTGTGCAGATTACTCTTTTTGGCACGGTCTCTCGCTAATTTTCTGATCCCTGAAAGTTCTTTACGCTCTCTTTCTGCTTGAACGATCTTTCTTTGAAGTGCCTCTGCAGTCTGCGGGTTTTTGTGTAAAAAATTATCTAAGTATTGGCCTATAAAATCATTGATATACGTTCTAACAGTAGGCATTTCACCACCCATATCTGTAGAACCTAGCTTGGTCTTAGTTTGACTCTCGAAAATTGGCTCCATGACCTTAATGGAAATAGCAGAAATAATTGATTTTCTAATGTCTGCTGCCTCGTAGTTCTTTCCGTAAAAATCTTTAATGGTTCGAGCTATTGCTTCTCTAAAAGCAGCTTGGTGTGTTCCTCCTTGAGTGGTGTGCTGTCCATTCACAAAAGAATGGTATTCCTCACTGTACTGGGTTTTACTATGGGTAATGGCTACTTCAATATCTGGACCTTTAAGGTGAATGATTGGGTACAGCATATCTTCTGCAGCATTATTGTCTTCTAAAAGGTCTTTTAATCCATTTTCAGAAAAATACTTTTCCCCATTAAAAACAATCGTCAATCCAGGATTGAGGTATACATAGTTTTTAAGCATGCTAATCACATACTCAGCCCTGTATTTATAATTTTTAAATATGGACGCATCTGGAATAAAGCGGACTTTGGTTCCTTTTCGTTTTGAGGTGTCTAAAGGACCTTCTTCTGAAATTAAATTACCTGCCTCAAAGGTGGCGGTCTTAAGGAGGTTTTCCCTGCTAGAAGAAACTTCAAACATAGAAGAAAGAGCGTTTACCGCCTTTGTTCCTACCCCATTGAGTCCAACAGATTTTTTAAATGCCCTACTGTCATACTTACCTCCAGTATTCATTTTAGAAACCACATCTACCACTTTTCCAAGTGGAATACCCCTTCCGTAATCCCTCACGGTAACTTCCGTTTCTTTAATGGAAATGTCAATGGTTTTACCGGCCCCCATGACAAACTCATCAATACAGTTGTCTATAACCTCTTTTAAAAGGATGTAAATACCGTCGTCTGCAGAGGAGCCATCTCCCAACTTACCAATATACATACCAGGACGCATACGTATGTGCTCCTTCCAGTCTAAAGATCGAATATTGTCTTCTGTATATTGAGTTTGTTGCTCCATGATTTATAGCAGTAGGATAGGGAGCTAATATAGTGAGGTCTTCAAAAAAATAAAACCCAATACAACTAAAGTAATTAACAATAGTGATTGGGTTTTGTTGATAGGTGCTAAAATGTACTACACATTAAATCTAAAATGCATGACATCTCCATCTTGCACAATATATTCTTTGCCTTCCACACGCATTTTTCCAGCCTCTTTAACTTTGGCTTCACTGCCATAGGATTCGTAATCTGCATAAGAAATAACCTCTGCCCTAATAAAACCTTTTTCAAAATCTGTATGAATAACACCAGCTGCTTGTGGTGCAGACGCTCCTACAGGAATGGTCCAAGCCCTTACTTCCTTAACACCTGCAGTAAAGTAGGTTTCTAAGTTTAATAAACTATAGGCCCCTCTGATAAGTTTTGCAGATCCTGGCTCATCTAGGCCCATGTCTTCCAAAAACATTTGACGCTCTTCGTAGCTTTCTAATTCGGTAATATCTGCCTCTGTTCCAACCGCTAAAAAAATCACTTCTGCCTGTTCATCTGCAACAGCTTCTTTAACTTTGGTTACATATTCATTTCCATTAACAGCAGCGTCTTCAGAGACATTACACACATACATGACTGGCTTATCAGTAATAAATTGTAATGGTTTTACAAAAGCCTCTCTGTCTTCTTTAGAAAACTCAATTGCTCTAATAGACTTGCCTGCTTCTAAACCTTGCTTAAGGGCTAATAAAACAGCCTCCTCTTTCTGGGCTTCTTTATTGCCTGTCTTGGCTGCACGTTTTACTTTTTCTAATTTTTTGTCTACCGTTTCCAAATCTTTGAGCTGCAATTCCATATCTATGGTTTCTTTATCTCTGATCGGATTGACGTTGCCGTCTACATGAACAATATTGTCGTCGTCAAAACAACGTAGCACATGTAAAAGGGCATCTGTTTCTCTAATGTTTCCAAGAAATTGATTTCCCAGTCCTTCTCCTTTACTGGCTCCTTTCACTAGACCAGCAATATCTACTATTTCAACTGTCGCTGGAACGACGCGCTCTGGATCTACCAAAGATTCTAATTTTTCTAGTCTTGAATCTGGTACATTAACCACTCCAATATTCGGTTCAATGGTACAAAAAGGAAAATTGGCACTCTGCGCTTTAGCGTTTGAGAGACAATTAAAAAGGGTAGATTTTCCTACATTAGGAAGGCCAACAATACCTGCTTTCATATGCTTGGTTTTTATTTGGTGGCAAATATAAGGCTAAGCTTTTAAAAAAAGCCTATAAAAAAGGGAAGTAACATAAGAATGCTTACTCAGGGTGCATAAAACGCTGTTTCTCTAATAAAACAGCCTCTGTTTCTACATGAGATTCATCTGGAACACAGCAATCTACAGGGCAAACAGCAGCACATTGTGGTTCTTCATGAAAACCAATACACTCGGTACACTTATCAGGCGATATATAGTATATTTCATCAGAAATAGGGTCCTGAACGGCATCGGCGTCAGCCGAAACACCATTAGGCAAAACAACGGAACCTTTTAAAGAGGTACCATCACTGTAACGCCATTCTTCTGCGCCTTCATATATGGCGGTATTTGGACATTCTGGCTCACATGCGCCACAATTAATACATTCGTCTGTAATGATAATTGCCATAGTAAAAATTTAAGTTAATCATGTGTATTGATTACTTTTGCACAAAGGTAAAACCTAAAAACCGCTCAAACAAATATTATGCCCACATATCAAGATAGATTTAATGCTGTTGTCACTTTTGGAAAAACACTCAAAGCATTTGTTAAGGCCAAAGAAGAAAAAATGCACAACATACCCTATTTTGATCAGTGGGAAAAACTCATTGCATTGGCGGGTCATAAAAATGGATGGTTCACAGAGGAAAATATTTGGTTTGCCACAGCGCAATGGGCCAATGAATTGTCTGCTGAAAACCTTCAAAACTGGGTAGCCTCCTACCCTAGTCCGACTAAAAAACCTATAGTGCTTTTAATTATGGCGGGTAATATTCCGTTGGTAGGTTTTCATGACTTTTTAACGGCCTACTTGGCCGATGCCAAAATCCTAATAAAATTAGCCTCAAATGACCAGGTGCTACTCCCATGGATTTTAAATTTCCTGCAAGAGCAAACCCAAGAAGACCCAGATCATGTCAAAGTATTGGAAAAAATCAATGCCCCCTATGACGCTTTAATTGCTACGGGTAGTGACAATACCGCCAGATACTTTGAACATTATTTTGGCCATAAACCACATATTATTAGAAAAAACAGAAATTCCGTTGCCGTAATTACTGGAAAAGAAAGTCCTGAAGTGCTTCAAAAACTCGGTGAAGATGTCTTTAGGTATTTTGGATTAGGTTGTAGGTCTGTTTCTAAAATATACGTGCCTGAAGGATATGATTTTGACTTACTATTCAAGGCACTTTATGGGTATAAAGACCTTATTGAATATGAAAAATACAGTAATAATTACGATTACAATAAGGCGGTATACTTAATGAGTATGTTTAAAATACTAGACAATGGCTTTTTAATAATTAAAGAAGACTCCGGCCTCACCTCTCCTATTGGATCACTTCATTTTGAATATTACACCTCCCTAGAATCATTGGAAAAGGAGCTGACTGCCAAATCTGATTTGCTTCAATGTATTGTAGGGCCCACTGGATTCCTAAATGGTATTGCATTTGGAACAACCCAAAAACCAAGCCTGACTGATTATGCAGATGGAGTAGACACTATGAATTTTATTTTATCCTTATAAAAATTTCCTAAAGCGCTCCCTTTTTTAGATTTAATATAAGACCTTTGTGCCCTGAATTTCTACAAAAAAAATTTAATGAAAAAACATAATTTTAGTGCTGGACCATGTATACTTCCTAAAGAAGTTTTGGATAAAGCGGCTCAAGCAGTAGTAAATTTCAATGATTCAGGGCTCTCTCTATTAGAGATCTCTCACCGTTCAAAGGATTTTGTGGGGGTAATGGATCAAGCCCAAGAATTGGCTTTATCGCTTTTAAATCTAGAAGGCAAGGGCTATAAAGCCCTATTTCTTCATGGGGGTGCCAGTTTAGAGTTTTTAATGGTTGCTTACAATTTATTAGAAACCAAAGCCGCTTATATAAATACGGGTACTTGGAGCGATAAAGCCATAAAAGAAGCTAAAGCTTTTGGTGAAGTAATTGAAGTAGGGTCATCAAAATCAGATGGTTACAATTATATCCCAAAGAATATTGAAGTGCCAAAAGATGTTGATTATTTACACCTTACTTCTAACAACACCATTTATGGAACCCAATTTCAGCAGTTTCCAGATGTGAACGTTCCTATGGTTTGTGATATGAGTTCTGATATATTTTCGAGGACTATGGATTTTTCTGCATTTGACTTAATATACGCAGGTGCCCAAAAAAATATGGGCCCTGCAGGCACAACACTTGTAGTGGTTAAAGAATCAATTCTTGGAAAAGTCTCTAGACATATTCCAGATATGTTAAACTATAAGACGCATATTGAAAAGGAAAGCATGTTTAATACACCCCCAGTTTTCCCTGTATATGTATCTATGTTAACGATGTCTTGGCTTAAGGAACTTGGAGGAATTGCTGCAATTGAAAAAGTTAATAGAAAAAAAGCAAGATTACTTTACTCTGAAATAGATCTAAATCCCTTGTTTACAGGTTATGCAAACAAAGAAGACAGGTCTTATATGAATGCAACATTTACCCTATCAGATCCTACCCTTACAACTCGTTTCAATGAAATGTGCGCTGCTGGAGGGATAAATGGTTTAAACGGACATAGGTCTGTTGGGGGTTATAGAGCGTCTATGTACAATGCGCTTTCACTTGAAAGTGTTGGTGTATTGGTAGATATAATGAGTGATCTAGAAAGAAAAGCATAATAAATGAAGATTTTAGCGAATGATGGTATTCATCTTAGTGGCATTAAACACCTAGAAGAAGCTGGTCACCAAGTAGATACTACCACAGTATCTCAATCACAATTAGCCCATTATATAAACGAACATCAGATTGAAGTCGTTTTAGTACGTTCGGCAACAGAGATAAAAGAAGCGCTTATTGACCAATGTCCAAGTATTAAGCTCATTGGAAGAGGGGGCGTTGGGATGGACAATATAGCGGTAGACTATGCTATTTCTAAAGGCATAAAAGTCATTAACACACCAGATGCATCTGCGAGAGCAGTGGCGGAATTAAGCTTTGCCCATTTATTATCTGGTGCCAGGTTTTTATATGACGCCAATAGAAATATGCCTCTAGAGGGAGACACCCATTTTAAAGACCTTAAAAAATCCTATGCTACTGGCATGGAACTAAAAGGAAAGACATTGGGTATTTTTGGATTTGGTAATATTGGTCAAGAAACCGCTAAAATTGGTCTGTCTATGGGGATGAATGTGCTTTTTTTTGATCCTGAAATAAAAAGTATCACCCTTGAGCTAGATTTTTTTAATGGACACAAAGTACCTTTTATACTTGAAGCAAGTAGCAGAGAAAGTGTCTTAGAAGAATCCCATTTTATTTCCCTTCATATTCCCTCTCAAAAGGAGTATTGTATTGATAGAAACGCCTTTTCTATGTTAAAAAAAGGGGTTGGTATTATCAATACAGCAAGGGGAAATGCCTTGGATGAAGTAGCTCTTATTGAGTTTTTAGACAATGGAACAGTGGCTTTTGCAGGTTTAGACGTATTTGAATCTGAACCAAATCCTGAAATAAAGATACTGATGCACCCAAATATTTCATTGACACCTCACATTGGCGCCGCTACTCTTGAAGCTCAAGAGAAAATAGGCCTTTCTTTAGCCAAACAAATAATTTCTTTTGATCATGCATAAACCCTCCTATTTTTCTAAATTAAAAGACAAATGGGCGGTTTCTTCCAACAGAGCACTGGTCGTGATTTTCATTGTGTTTTCTATTACTGGGAGTAGCGCATTAAAACTCGCTAGACCTGTTTTAGAGCTGTTTGGACTCGAGCGTCACGCGTATGAAGACCACTGGTATACCATGGTGTTTTATTGGGCCATGAGGATCTTAATTATCTTCCCTATTTATCAAGTGCTATTAGTAGCGTTTGGAGGATTGTTTGGTCAATTTAAGTTCTTTTGGAATTTTGAAAAGAAAATGCTCAAACGGATGGGTTTGGGTTTTTTATTCAAATAGTTATTTAACATTTCATTAGGAATTATCTCAATACCTAAATCCATATATTTGAACATGTTTACTAAACGTGGGACATATGGAATCTTGTTCGTGCTTCTTTTTTTTATAAAAAGCAGTGCTTTACACGCATACACCCATGACAACCACCATGCAGATAAAGCAAGCCATTGCCAGACATGTGAAATTCAACAACTTCAGGCACCGCTATTAGTTGTTGCTCAGCTAGACTGCATAGCTAACAATGAGCTTGTAATTATTTCCTTAAAGCGCAGCAATCAAATATTTGCGCAAGTTTTAAAACATTCATTTTACACCAATATCTGGTCTAGACCTCCACCCTCTGACCACAACTCATAGGTATTGAAGTGCTCTTTTAGCACTAGTTGTAATTTGAATATGTATTCATGAAGTATATTTTATTATTGTTAATGTCCCTTGTACTGACACTTGTGAACGCTCAAGATTGTCACTTTATCATTCAAGGGAAAGTGATAGACCAACATGATGGGAAACCCTTAGAAGGTGCTATTGTAGCTATTTACGGACTGCAAAAAGAAGTTTTTTCAGATAAAAATGGCCAGTTTATTTTACAAGGATTATGCCAAGGTTTTTATGAAATTGAAATTTCTCATATAGATTGTGGCACCCAGTTTATTCCTGTAAAATTAGAAAAAAATACGAGCAAAACTTTCTATTTAGAGCATCATGTAGAAGCATTGAATGAAGTAGCATTAATTAAAAAAGCCACTAATTTAATAGTACAACAAACCATAGATGCAACTGTTTTTGAGAATAAACTCAGCCAAAATTTTGCTGAAGCGCTCACCGAAATTCAAGGGATTAATACCCTTAAGACAGGTAACGCTATAGCAAAACCATTGCTTCAAGGAGTGTTTGGAAGTAGGGTGATTACCAATAACCAAGGGGTAAGAATGCAAGATATGGAATGGGGTGCAGAACACGCGCCAAATATCGCTACTTCTAGTGTAGAAGGGGTTTCACTTGCTGTTGGAGCAAAAGCCCTTAAATACGGTGGAGATGCTGTGGGGGGTGTCATTGTTTTAGATCCAAGAAAACCTGTTTTTAAGAACAGTCAAAAACACAGTGCTATATTTACTACTTACACCAATGGTCTTGGCGTTTTAAGCAGCCAAAAATTTGAAAAAGATTTTGAAAATGGTTTATTCTACGGGATTCAAGCCAGCTATAAAAAAGCAGGTAATAACAGAAACGCTGCTGGTTACTTACAAAATACTGGATTAGAACAGACCAGTATATCTATTCCTTTTGGTTGGCATTTGGCCCATAAAGGAATAGATGCATATATTTCTTATTTTAAAGCAAATAATGGGATTCTTAGGAATTCACACATTGGTAACCTTCAAGATTTAATCAATCAAATTAATAGAGAGACCGCTATTCCCATTGGAGCATTCACCTATAATATTGAAAATCCAAGACAGGATGTTTCTCATGTATTGGCTAAAATTTCTGCCTATTACCATTTTGAAGACTTAGGTAAGTGGACCCTTCAATACGATTTTCAACAGAACAATAGAAAAGAGTACGATGTGAGGCTTGGAGACAGAAATAAACTACCAGGAACAGATTTACAATTACAAACCCATGGTTTTCAATCTAATTTCAAATTAGACACCTCTTATGACAAGCTAATTGAATTTGGCATAGAAACAGCCTATCAAATACATTTTCCAAATCCAGCAACTGGTGTAAAAAGACTTATTCCTGATTACAATAACTTAAATTTTGGCACCTATTTATACGGATTAAAAACCCTTTCTCCGTCTTGGGAGTTAGAAGGGAGTATAAGAACAGATTGGGTTCAAATAAAAGCAGATAAATTTTATAAAACTTCTAGATGGACCGCTTTGGGTTACAATACTGATTTTTCAGATTTTATTGTATCAGACTTTGATACGCAGATTTTAACCGCTCCTGAATTGAGTTTCAACACCCAATCTGCTGCTTTTAGTTTGCATTATAACAATCTAGGACACCGTGTTAGCACACACCTGCAGTATATAGAAAGAGCCCCTAATCCGGCGGAGTTATTTAGTGAGGGATTGCACCATTCTGCCGCTAGAATTGAATTAGGTTCTTTGAGAATGAAAAAGGAAAAAGCGCAAAAACTAGCTGTTCAATACAGCTATATCGCTGCACAAAGGACTTTTTTTATTGCCCCTTATTTTAACCGTATAAACGACTATATGGCACTAATTCCTGCTGGGCTTGAATTCACAATTAGAGGTGCTTTTCCTGTTTGGGAATACCAACAAACCAATGCGAATTTCACTGGTATAGATTTTAAATGGACAGAATACTTTACAGACGAGCTAAAATTTACCAACGGCGCTTCAATAGTTAAAGCCCTTGATCTTAAAAACAATAGCCCTTTTCCAAACATTCCGCCTGTAAGTACCCATCATGAGCTCTCGCAATCATTTAAACACATAAAAGGACTTAGTTTTCAGCTGAGGGGAGATTACAATTTTAGGCAAAATGAAGTACCTGAAGATTTATTGATTTTTAATCCCTACACACAAAGAGAACAACTACTAGAGATAAACAGAGCACCCAATGGGTATTTTTTACTTTCTTCCCTAGTTGAATACCAATTTCCCAAAAGCGGTATCACACAATATAAACTGAGGCTAAGTGGTGAAAACCTCACCAATCTTACCTACCAAAATTACCTCAATAGACTTCGATATTTTTCAAATGAATTGGGAATAAACCTACAATTACAATTTCAAATCAATTTTTAATTTAACTAAATCACATCTTATGAAAAAAATTATATCTACCCTATTAAGCCTGTCCTTATTTGTGACATTATTATCTTGCAACGATAATGACAGTCCAGAGCTCATCCAAGAAGAAGAAGTAATTACTTCCGTGATTGTGACACTTCAGTCTGCAGACAATACAGTAACGCTAAGTTCTGTAGACCTAGATGGCGATGGACCAAATGAACCAGTCTTGTCGGTACAAGGCCTGTTAAACGCAAACGCAACTTACACAGGGTCTGTTCGCTTTTTAAACGAATCTGTTGCACCATTAGAAGACATTACGGAAGAAGTTAAAGAAGAAGCAGAGGAGCACCAAGTGTTTTACTCTTTTACTGCGCCTATTAATAGCGTGACCACGTCTGATAATGATTCAAATGGCAATCCGTTAGGTCTGGACTTTACGCTTACTACTGGAGCTGCTGGAACTGCTGGTTTTGGAATTACCCTAAGACATGAGCCTAAAAAACCCAATACAGGAATTTTAGATGCTGGTGGGGAAACAGATGTAGCAGTAAACTTTACTATCAGTGTAGAATAAGTTATTTATTAAAGCCACTCAGGTTTTGATTTAAAAAGTCTTTTGGGAAATTTTCATCCCCATCAAACCCCAGGGTTAGGTGGGGATTCTTTTTGGGCACATAAGAAGTATTAAATAAATAATCCCACACGCTTAAACTAATGCCAAAATTAACCCCAAAACGACCTTTAGGAAGTGATTTAGCATGGTGGTATAAATGCATCACTGGATTATTTAGCAGATACTTTAATGGGCCCCAATCCAAAGCTAAATTAGCATGGTTTAAATGACCTATAGTTATGGCAACAAAATGAACCATAAATGCTTGAGTGGGCTCAAACCCGCCTAAAAGCATAATTGCGATAGTTTTAAAGGGTTTATAGAGAATGTTTTCCATCCAATGGTACCTTAAATGTGCTGCAAAGCCCATTTCCTTTACGGAATGATGCACTTTGTGGAACTGCCAAAAAAAAGGAATTTTATGTAATAAAACATGGGTAAACCATTGCACGAAATCTAATAATACAAAGAAAATAAGTAATCCTATCCAGGTGGGTAAAGCTTTAATATCAATAATCGACAAAGAATTCATCTCTATTCCAACAGATGAGAAAGCATTTGATATTAAAGCATAAACACCACTAATAATGGTTGTGAAGATGAAGAAATTAAAATACATATAAAACGCATCTAACCAAAAATCTTTTCTGAAAAAAGATTGGTTTTTTCTCCATGGAAACAACATCTCAAGACCCCAAATCACAAAAGAAATAATAGTTAATCCCCAAAAGTAATTTTGACTCCATGGCACGTCAAACACTATTGACTTATAAAACCAATGTAAGCTTCCTGTCAGGGCATTTAAAATAATATCAATAGGAGCATTCATTCAACTAAATTATTAATTTTTAGGATAATACAACAAGTATAAGTCCATACTTTAACACTTTAAAAAGAGGCTAGGGATTGTAAAAATTTAAACCAAGATCATTACAATAACTTTTTAACCTAAGATAAACTGCTGCTAATAAGCTTCATAAATTCATTTCTAGTGGCAGTTTTTTCAAACAAGCCTCTAAATCCTGATGTTGTTGTGACAGAATTCTGTTTTTGAACGCCACGCATCATCATACACATGTGTGAGGCCTCTATTACAACGGCTACTCCTTTTGGAGAAAGTGTTGTATTAATGCACTCAAGTATATCATGTGTGAGTCGTTCTTGTACCTGAAGACGTCTTGCAAAAACATCTACTATTCTTGGAATCTTACTTAATCCAACTATATGTCCATTAGGAATATATGCAATGTGCGCTTTACCAAAAAAAGGCAGCATATGGTGCTCACACATAGAGTACAATTCAATGTCTTTGATAATCACCATGTCATCATAATCTTCCTTAAACATTGCACCTCTAAGAATAGCTTGAGGGTCTTGGTCATAACCTTGGGTTAAAAACTGCATGGCTTTAGCTGCTCTCTCAGGTGTTTTAAGCAAGCCTTCTCTAGAGGAGTCCTCTCCTATGGCATTTAATATGAGGTCATAATTTTTTTTAACACTTTCAGTAATTGGGGCATCGTATGAATCTAAATGGGTATAGGACATTTGTTTTGTTTAATATTTTATAAATAACAATGAACAAATTTACAATAAAATAATTACCATTAAGCCATAAATTTCATAAGAATAAGCCAGAGCAATTGTGTTTGATTATATTTACTCTATTAATAAAGAAATACCTAATTAATGATCACAGCGAATAATATTCGAAAATCATATGGAGACCTAGAAGTATTAAAAGGGGTTAATATTCATATTAAAGAAGGTGAAATAGTCGCTATAGTTGGGGCTTCAGGAGCTGGAAAAACAACTCTATTACAAATATTAGGCACTCTTGAACAACCCACAAACAAGGACGCTGTATTAGAAATTAACCATAAATGTGTCCCGCTCTTAAACCCAAAAGAACTTGCCGCATTTAGAAATAAAAATATAGGCTTTATTTTTCAGTTCCATCAATTGCTTCCTGAATTTACAGCCCTTGAAAATGTATGCATTCCTGCATATATTCATGGGAGCACTAAGCAACAAGCAACAAATGACGCTACTGAATTACTGAACTTTCTGGGGCTTTCAGAGAGAATACACCACAAACCTGATGCGTTGTCTGGGGGAGAACAACAGAGGGTTGCAGTAGCTAGAGCACTCATAAACAAGCCTGCCGTTGTATTTGCAGATGAACCCAGCGGCAATCTTGACTCAGAAAGTGCACAAATATTGCATCAGCTTTTTTTTAAGCTAAGAGATACCTATAATCAAACGTTTGTTCTAGTGACACACAATGAATCTTTGGCGAAAATGGCAGACAGAACGCTTACCATGACGGACGGAAATATGAATTAATACAACAATACTTTATGAACAAAGAGACCGTCAGTTCATTTCTAGAGGAGAAAGTGATCCAATACCAACAACCACAGTTCATTGAAACTGATCCCATTCAAATTCCTTATCTATTTAGTAAAAAAGAAGACATTGAAATTAGTGGCTTTATAGCAGCTACTTTGTCTTGGGGAAATAGAAAAAGTATCTTAAAAAGTGCCCAAACATTTATGGCACTCATGGATTCCGCACCTCATGAATTTATCATGAATGCTACCGAAAATGACTACAATTCACTTTCAAATTTTAAACACCGAACTTTTAATGGGGCAGACGCCAGGTTTTTTTGTCAATCTTTAAAAAACATCTATACCCATCATGGTGGCTTAGAAAATGCATTTTTCACCAAGCCAGACGTTTCTTTACAAGAAAATATTAGCTTATTCAAAGCGATCTTTTTTAATATTCCTCATCCCCTAAGAACTAAAAAGCATGTGTCTGACCCCTTAAAAGGTTCTGCGGCAAAAAGACTTAATATGTTCCTCAGATGGATGGTCAGAGACCACAATCAAAAGGTAGATTTTGGCATTTGGAGCAAAATTAAACCCAGCCAGCTTTCCTGCCCCTTGGATGTTCACAGTGGTAGAGTTGCCAGAAAATTGGGGCTATTAGATAGAACACAAAATGACGGAAAAGCAGTCAGTGAATTGGACAATTCCCTGAGAATGCTAGATCCACTAGATCCTGTTAAATTTGATTTTGCGCTTTTTGGCCTGGGTGTTTTTGAAGGCTTTTAAACCGCTTAGTTTCAATTTATTTTTATTAAATTAGGTGAGATTAAAACCAATCCATCACCTATGAAAATTAAAGCCTTATTTTTAGCCACCCTTTTTGCTTCCGTTTCAATTTGCTGGAGTCAAACCAGAACACTTCCAGTAGATACTAGTGTAACTACCAAACACAAACTCACCACACAAAATGATTCCTTTAATTATACAGCCACTACAGGGACACAACCTGTTTGGGATGAAAATGGTGACCCTATAGCTAGTCTACACTACACTTATTACACCAAAGACAATGTAGGTAATAGGTCTCAAAGACCCTTGGTAATTTCCTTTAATGGTGGGCCTGGCTCAGGTTCCGTTTGGATGCACTTAGCCTATACAGGTCCGAGGGTGTTAAATATTGATACTGAAGGATATCCAGTACAACCGTATGGAATAGCGAACAATCCCTACTCTATTTTGGATGTAGCAGATATTGTATATGTAAATCCAGTGAATACTGGATACTCAAGAACAATCCCAGCCTCTGGAAAAGAGGTAGACCGAAGCAAATTTTTTGGTGTAAATGCAGATATTGCCTATTTGGCAGAGTGGCTTAATACCTTTGTAACCAGAAACAACAGATGGTCGTCTCCTAAATACCTTATAGGAGAAAGTTATGGTACTACTAGGGTTTCAGGATTGGCCTTAGCGTTGCAGAACAACCAATGGATGTATTTAAACGGTGTTATTCTTGTTTCACCTACTGAATTGGGAATCAATAGAGAAGGTCCTGTAGAAGTTGCTAATAGGCTACCTTATTTTGCGGCTGCAGCCTGGTACCAGAAAAAACTTCCCAATACATTGCAAAATAAACCTCTGAAAGAGGTATTAGAGGAAGTTGAGGCTTATACCATAAATACTGTTTTACCGGCTATGGTAATGGGCGGTTTCTTAGCTACAGATAAAAAAGAGGCCTTAGCTGAAAAGATGGGGTATTATTCAGGAATTAAACCCAGTGTTTATCTGGATCATAATTTAGAAATACCTTACCCATACTTTTGGAAAGAATTATTAAGAGAAGACGGATACACCGTTGGAAGATTGGATTCAAGGTATCTAGGGATAGACAGAAAAAGAGCTGGAGATAGCCCAGATTACAATTCCGAACTAACTTCATGGCTGCATTCTTTTACCCCTGCAATCAATTATTACCTTCAAGAAGAACTTAATTTCAAAACAGATATTAAGTACAATATGTTCGGGCCTGTGCGTCCTTGGGACAGAAGTGGAGACAATACAGGAGAAAATCTGAGACAAGCCATGGCACAAAACCCTTATTTACACGTAATGACGCAATCTGGTTATTTTGACGGAGCTACGACCTATTTTAATGCAAAATACAATATGTGGCAGTTAGACCCTTCTGGTAGAATGAAAAACAGATTGAGTTTTAAAGGCTATGAAAGCGGTCATATGATGTACTTAAGAAGGGAAGACCTCAAGAATGCTAATGAAGATATCCGTCAGTTTATTAAAAGTAGTCTTCCAGGGAATAAACCCGCTAAATACACGAACTAAATGAAATTATATTTAAGCCTTTTAGCCATTGTAATTTTTACCAATATGAATGCACAAGATTGGGCAAATGTAGCACGTTTTAAAGCAGAAAATGAACTTGTCATAGAAAACAAAGCACCTGTAAAAATGGTGTTTATGGGGAACTCTATTACGGAGGGATGGAAGTTATTTGATCCAAATTTCTTCAATTCAACTGACTATGTGAACAGAGGTATTGGTGGCCAAACCACCCCTCAAATGCTCATCCGTTTTAAACAAGATGTGTTGGATCTTAAACCCAAAGGTGTTGTTATTTTAGCTGGTACAAATGACATTGCAGGGAATACTGGTCCTATGAGTATCCAAGAAATCTACAATCAAATAGAAAGTATGGCTGGATTGGCTGCTTTAAATAAGATTGAAGTTTTTTTGTGCAGTGTACTTCCTGTATATGATTATCCTTGGAAGCCTGGATTAAAACCAGCACCAAAAATCGTGGCCCTAAATGAAATGCTAAAGACATTAGCCGGAGAGAAAAACTACCTGTATATTGATTATTTTTCTGAAATGTCAGATGATAAAAATGGCTTAAAAGCATCCTTGGGCGCTGACGGTGTTCATCCTAACGAAAAGGGCTATGAGATTATGAAAAGGGTCTTGTTAAACACAATTGGCCCATCTTTTAAATAATCGAAACGTGATATTTATTAAATTAGAATTGACAATTGTAAATGGTTTGTTATTTTTGCATGGCTTTTAATGGCCTACACCTAAATCTACTCAAATGAATATATTAATTAAGGATGCTACTATAGTAGAAGAATCTAACCCAAGTATTCATTTAAAAAGAGTAGATATTGCTATAAAAGACGGTATTATACTAAAAATAGCGTCAAAAATAAAAGATTTTAAAGCAGACCAAACGGTAGTAATAAATAACTTACATGTATCTGCAGGATGGTTAGACACAGGTATTAGTGTTGGAGAACCTGGATACGAGTCCAGAGAAAATTTTAAAAATGGCGTTTTAACAGCTGCCAAAAGCGGTTTTAGCACTGTTTTTTTAAATACAAATACTGATCCGGTACCCGACCAACAGAACGCTATAGGATATATTCGAAATGCGGCGGCGAATGCACCCATAAACGTTTATCCCTTAGGAACACTAACTAAAAATGCCAAAGGTCAAGATCTAGCAGAATTATACGACATGCAACGACAAGGTGCAGTTGGTTTTTATGATTATAATGCCCCTATTGACAATCCTAACTTACTTAAAATTGCTTTGCAGTACGCCCAATCTTTTGATGGTCTAGTATTCAGCTTCCCAAAAACAGCTAAAATTTCTAATAGTGGGTTAGCGCATGAAGGTATTGTGGCTACGCAATTGGGATTAAAAACTGATCCAAGCTTATCTGAGCACCTTCAGATTCAAAGAGATATTCATCTTTTAAGGTATAGTGGTGGAAAACTACATATTCCTACCATATCTTCAAAAGAGAGTATTTTATTGATAAAAGCCGCAAAAAAAGAAGGTTTAGACATTAGTTGTAGTGTGTCCTTACACCATTTATTTGCCAATGAAAGTGCCTTAAATGATTTTAATACAAATGCGAAGCTAACACCTCCACTAAGGGCTAAAGAGGATCAAAAAGCCTTACAAAAAGCATTGTTAGAGGGCACGATAGATTTTATGACTACGGACCACAATCCTTTAGATATAGAACTAAAAAATCTTGCTTTTGATCATGCTCATTATGGCTCTTTAGGTTTAGAAGCCGCATTTGGTGTGCTTAATTCTTTGTATACTACTGCCCAAGCTGTTACAATTTTGCAGCGGGGCTATGAGCGCTTCAAATTAGAAAAGCCTATAATTTCAGTGGGTCATAAAGCGACACTTTCACTATTTGACCCTAGTTTGGAATATACACAAACACTAGGAGATTTGTATGCTACCTCAAAAAACTCGCTCTATTTAGGAGAAATTTTGAAAGGAAAGGCCCTCGGAACGGTGGTAAATGAACATATTACAACAATATAATGATGGGAATACAAGAGGGAATTAAAGGTAAGAAACCCGCTCTTCTTGCTTACTTTACTATAATAGGTGCTATTATAGCGATAAGTATACACAACAATAAGCCAGAAGTTTTTTCTAGGTTTCATATCAGACAAGCTTTTGGAGTGCATATATTATTTCATGCATTCGCCCTGTTTATTAGTCAGTGGTTTAATGAATTTGCCTTTTTAGGATTGTACGTCATGTATTTATTGCTATGGGGTTTTGGTTTTTATTCCGCACTTCAAAATACTAAAAAATCATTGCCTTTCATTGGAATTTACTTTCAACAGTGGTTTACATTTATCAGATAGTATGGAGATGTCCTTATATTGTATTGAAAGACCTGCCAAAACTTCAAAAGTAAAAGCCATTCCACTCTTTTTGATCCATGGTTATGGGAGTGATGAAAATGATTTGTTTTCTTTCGCTGAGGGAATACCTGAGTATTATCACATAATCTCTCTCAGAGCCCCCTATCCTATGCAACCATATGGAAATGCTTGGTATGCTATAAATTTTGATGCGGAAAAGGGAAAATGGTCAGATCTTGAACAGGCTAAAGCATCCAGAGATTTGCTCCATCATTTTATTCAAGAAAAGTGCAAAGAAAAACAATTAGACACTAATAAAGTTTGCGTGTTGGGCTTTAGTCAAGGAAGTATTCTAAGTTATGCATTGGCCTTACAATATCCTGGATTTTACCATAAATTTATATGCCTAAGTGGTTATATTAATGAGGCCTTAGCGGAAATTAAAGTGGACATTGAAGCGTATAAAAATATTACTATTTTCGCTTCACATGGAACACAAGACCAAGTAATTCCCTTTGATTGGGCAGAAAAAATACCCTCACAACTCCATGCATTAAAAATAGATCATGTGTTTAAATCATACCCTGTAGGACACGGGGTGTCTCCCCAAAATTTTGCAGACCTATTGGAATGGTTAAAATAAACCAAATTATCGGTGAAGAAATGCGTCTTCTGTTTTAAAATTTACTGCATTATTATTCATCGAAAACTGTAAAATAGCTTCCCCCCAGACTGTTCCGTCTGTAAAGTTTGCAATGAGCCATTTTTGGTTTAAAATTTTTACCGTATTAAATACGTATTTAGCGTTTTCAGATTTAAAAGGAATTAAAGAATGTTGCAATTCCTTATTAATATTAGTCTGAATGAGCGCGTCTGATATAAAATCGCTAACCTCTTGCGGTCCATGATACTGATTTTCTAATACTGCAAGTCCCTCCTGATTATACTTTAGATCAAATAATTGAGCCCGCTCCAATTGTCCCTCTAGCGATTTAATCTGAGCGGAAACTTTTATGTACTCATCTGCAGTTTCTTGATATTTTGCAAGGGCTAGCTGTGTGTTTTCTACATAATTGGAAGCACTTTTAAATTGATAAAGTGCAATCAATGCAGTGAAAATAAATAGATACATGAAAATTCTTGACTTCATAATTAAATAGATATAGTGAGTGAATCATATGCCAGATAGGTGTTTTCTGGTAGCTTTAACGCAACCTGATCGTGAAAACCCAAATGATGGCTAATATGGGTGAAATAAGTTTTTTTAGCCCCCACCCTTTGGGCAAATGCTATGGCTTCTTCCAAATTAAAATGACTGTAATGTGGCTCCTCTCTCAATGCATTTACCACAAGAACTTCAAGCCCAGAAAGCTTAGCGGTTTCTAATGCTGAAATAGTTTTAATGTCAGTCAAATAAGCGAATCTATCTATTCTGTAACCAAACACTTGTAAAGTATTGTGTTTTGCATTTATGGGAATAACTTGTTTACCATTTAGATTAAAAGGGTTGTTTTTCTTTACCCTATGGGAAACCACTGAAGGTGCACCAGGGTATTTGTTGGCCTCATTAAAAATATACCCAAATCTTTTCTTTAAGGATTTTAATACGCGTTTGTGCGCATATATTGGAATAGCACCCTGTCTAAAGAAAAATGGTCTAATATCATCTAAACCGGCTGTATGGTCTGCATGCTCATGGGTAAATATCACTCCCTCTAAAGAAGATGGATTGGCGGCTAACATTTGTGCCCTGAAATCTGGACCGCAGTCTATGACATAGTTAAATTGATCCCATGATATTAAAACAGATACACGCAGTCTTTTGTCCTTGGGATTGACACTTAAGCACACAGGGTGATTACTCCCAATTACTGGGATTCCCTGAGAAGTTCCTGTGCCTAAAAACTGAACAATCAAAAGCGTTATTTTTTTTCAAATTTATGATTTTAATAGGGATTAGCTTCTACAATCTTTTTAACTTTGTTGCAATTAAAACAATCTACATGGCTTCTGTTTTGAAAAAAGAAACTGCTTTCACTAATATCCCTTCTACCAAGGCAAAAACACTCAGGATAAATTTAAATCCTGACATTTACGGAACCTTCTCAGAAATTGGTGCTGGACAAGAGACTGCCAGGCATTTTTTTAGGGCTGGTGGTGCTTCTGGAACTATAGCTAAAGCCATGAGTGCTTATGACAAGGATTTTAGCGATGCCATTTATGGCATTGAAAACGACGGCAGGTATGTAACACAGCCTAGATTAAAAAAAATGTTGGCCCATGAAATGAATCTCATGGAAGACAGAATTAGCAGAAAGTCTCATCCAGACAGATTGTTCTTTTCTTACGCCAATACAGTAGCTACTATAGATTTTGCAAAAAAATTTAAAGGACACGGTTGGGTTGGAATTAAATTTCAACTAGATCCAAATCAAAAGGAATTGGATGAAATTATACTCCACGTTAGATTTAAGCAGAATGAAGCAAGACTGCAACAAGAGACCTTAGGTGTTTTAGGTGTAAATCTAATTTATGGTGCTTTTTATAAATATGAAAAACCTAAGAAGTTACTAAAATACCTCTACGACCATATTGAGAAAGACATTCTAGAAATTGATATGATTAATTTCTCTGGGCCTAATTTCAAGCATGTAGACAATAGGTTAATGAGTTTAGAGCTCATTAAGAATAATATGACAGATGCGGTTATGTTTGGCCCTGACGGGAATAACCTTCTCCCTGCAGCTGTTTTATACAAGAAAAATATACTTGCCCTTAGAGGTAGTTTTAGGCCCGTAACAAAGGTCAATATGGATATGTTTGAAAAGTCTTACGATATATTTAGAAAAGAAGCTACTGTAGATCCTGACAACACCATAGTCATTTTTGAAATTACCTTGTCAAACCTCAAGGCTTCAGGAGAAATAGATGAACAAGATTTTATGGACCGAGCAGAATTATTATGCTCATTAGGCCATACCGTACTCATTTCTAAATTCCAAGAATACTATAAGCTAGTAGAGTATTTTAATAATTATACAAAAGCTAAAATTGGTTTAACCATGGGGGTAAATAACCTTGTGGATATATTTGACGAAAAATATTACAGACACCTTAGTGGGGGTATTCTAGAGGCTTTCGGAAAACTATTCTTCAAGGACCTTAAAGTGTATTTATATCCTATGAAAGACCAGGAAACTGGTCAAATTTTAACTTCGAATAGCGTTAAGGTGCATCCTAGAATGAAAGAGCTTTACAAGTTCTTCAAATACAATGGTAAAGTAATGGATATTATAGATTACGATCCTGAAGTATTGGATGTTTTCTCTAGAAAAGTGTTGGAGATGATTTCTAACAACACCTCTGGTTGGGAAGATGAATTGCCTAAGGGTATTGCTGAGCTTATTAAACAAAAAGAACTATTTCAAAACAAGGCCATTACTTTAAAAGCATAATGGCCTTGTTTTAAAACTATAACACCACAGTAATATACGTATGGCAGCCCTTTTTTAGACTACAATGCCAAAATGTTATAGGCATAATGGTTTTGTTTTGAAACTACAACGCCACAGTAATATACGCATAGTAGCCTTTTTTTTAAAACTACAATGCCAATATTTGTGCAGCGTGCTCTTTTGTTTTTACTTTATCAATCACATGAGTTACTGCTCCGTTTTCCACCACAAAAGTCATTCTGTGAATCCCATCATATTCTCTACCCATAAACTTTTTTGGCCCCCATACCCCAAAAGCTTCAATCACAGATTTATCTGTGTCTGCTAACAAAGGAAATGGAAAACTGTATTTATCTCTAAACTTGCTCTGCTTACTAGCATCGTCTGCACTAACCCCTACAATACTGTATCCTTTTTCATTGAGTACTTCATAATGATCTCGTAAATCACAAGCCTCAGCAGTACAACCTGGTGTACTTGCCTTAGGATAGAAAAAAACCACTAATTTAGTGTCTTGATAATCTGATAAGTTAAATGGGCTTCCGTCTTGGGTAACCGCAGTAAATGAGGGCACTTTATCTCCTACTTGTAAGGTTTTCATATTGGCAATTTTTAGCTTTTTACAGTTGTTTTAAAAACAAAAGTAAATATTATATTAGTTTAAAATTACGCATTAATGACCAAAGTAGAAAAAGTAAATTTCACCATTAAAACCCTGGGAGATTTATATCCTGAAATTCCTATCCCTTTAGATCATAAAGACCCATACACCCTTTTAGTAGCCGTACTTTTGTCTGCGCAAAGTACTGATGTTAGGGTAAATAAAATTACACCACTACTCTTTAAAAAGGCAGACAATCCTTTTGACATGGTAAAGTTAACCATCAAAGAGATTCAGGACATTATAAGACCTGTTGGCCTCTCCCCTATGAAAGCTAAGGGAATACATGGTCTTTCTGAAATTCTAGTTAAAACACACAATGGGGTGGTACCTCAAGATTTAGAAACTTTGGAGACTTTTCCTGCTGTAGGACACAAAACCGCCAGTGTAGTAGTAGCTCAAGCCTTTGGTATCCCCGCATTTCCTGTAGACACTCATATCCATAGATTAATGTATAGGTGGGGATTTACTAATGGAAAAAACGTAGTCCAAACGGAGAAGGACGCCAAAAGATTATTTCCAAAAGCACTGTGGAACGACCTTCATTTACAAATCATATGGTATGGAAGAGAGTATTCTCCTGCAAGAGGCTGGGACCTTGACAAGGATATTATAACAAAAACAATAGGTCGCAAAACAGTGATTGATCAATACTTAAAGAAAAAACGATAAGGGATTTTAATAATTCAATGGAATAGTTGGTCTCATAAATGGGAGGCAAACAAGCTAAGAGGCCAATAAATCTATGTGATTTTCTGAGGCCATTTTTCTTAAATTTATAAGCGCATACCTCATTCTACCAAGTGCTGTATTAATACTAACACCAGTTTGCTCGGATATTTCCTTAAAACTAAGCTCTTTAAAAATTCTAAGAGAAACCACCTCCAATTGATCTGCTGGCAAACAATTTATAATGTGGTGCAAGTTAGATTCTATATGCTCTTGTATCATAGTTTCTTCCTTAGTTTTTGACGAATCGGTTAAGAAAGAAAAAAAGGAATAATCAGACTTTTCATACTGCATGGGCATCTTTTTCAGGCGCCTAAAGTGGTCAATCACTAAGTTGTGGGCAATTCTCATCACCCAAGAAACAAATTTACCCTCATCTCTATAACCACCCTTGTCTAGGGTTTTAATCACTTTTAAAAACGTGTCTTGAACAATGTCTGAAGCAACCTCTGCATCTTGAACCTTAGCATAAATAAATCGATAAGTCTTTGGTCTGTGTCTTTCTACTAAAATAGACAAAGCCTGTCGCTTGCCGTTCAAATAGCTTAAAACTAATTGGCTGTCAGATGGTACAGATGCATTAAAATTATTGGAATGGGAGTTGTTTAAAACGCTTTGCATAAGAATACTTTTTGTACATAAAAAAATAACTAACCTATGTAATATAGGGGCTAAAAAAAATTTATGATGGTTAAAAGTATCCGTGTTTTATAGGCAAAGAGTTAAATATTACACCCAAATATATTAAAAAAATATAGTAAAACACCTATCTTTAAAGCTTAATTGTTTTTGAATCATTCCCCTGTATTTCTTATGACCCTGCACGCCAAACTACCTTATAAAAGCCTTGAAGATATAGATCCCAAAAAGAATATCATCATCAAAGGGGCCAAATTGCACAACCTAAAAAACATAGATGTTGTTTTACCAAGAAACAAATTTATTGTGATCACTGGCCTTTCAGGCTCAGGGAAATCTTCTCTTGCCTTTGACACCTTATACGCTGAGGGACAAAGAAGGTATGTAGAAAGTTTGTCTGCTTATGCAAGGCAATTTTTGGGTAAACTAGATAAACCTCAGGTAGACTACATTAAAGGAATTGCTCCAGCAATTGCCATAGAACAAAAAGTAAATACCAGTAACCCTAGATCTACGGTAGGAACTTCTACAGAAATTTATGACTATCTAAAGCTTTTATACGCTAGAATTGGAAAAACCTATTCTCCCATCAGTGGTATGGAAGTAAAAAAACATTTAGTGTCAGATGTTGTCAATCATATAAATACCTTTCCCCTGAAGCATAAATTATTGCTTTTGGCACCAATTGAAGTACCCAAAGACAAAGACGCTGTTAAAATGGTGCAATTGTTTTCAAAACAGGGCTTTGCAAGGATAGAGGTCAATGGGGAAGTGATCCGAATTTCAGCAGAAATTACTAGCCTTCCAAATAAGTTTAACTTAGTGGTAGACAGAATAGTTACCGCAGATGACGAAGATTACTTCAATAGACTCTCCTCTGCAATTGAAGCCGCATTCTTCGAAGGTAAAGGGTACTGTATTGTTAGAGATTTAAGTACAAAAGACACCGTAGATTTTAGCAATCTTTTTGCCTTAGACGGTCAAGAGTTCTCCATACCCTCTCTACACCTATTTAGTTTTAACAATCCCTACGGAGCATGTGACGCCTGTGAAGGATACGGAGATATTATGGGTATAGATCCAGACCTGGTTATTCCAAATACAGGTTTATCTATCTATGAAAATGCTATTGCACCATGGAGGGGAGAAAGTATGAGTAAACACAAAGACAAACTCATTGAAAAAGCAGCAGCGTCTAATATACCCATTCACAAACCTTGGTTTGAGTTATCTGAAGCTCAAAAAGAATTAGTTTGGAATGGAAATAAAGCCTTTAAAGGAATTCATTCTTTTTTCCAGACACTAGAAGAAAAAAGCTATAAAATTCAAAATAGGGTCATGCTTTCTAGGTATAGAGGAAAAACCATCTGTAATAAATGCCAAGGTGCCAGGCTAAAAAAAGAATCTTTCTATGTGCATGTTGGTGGAAAAGATATTGGCGAATTGGTGGCAATGCCAATAGATAAACTACAATTGTTTTTTTATCAATTAAAGCTAGGTGAAACCGATGCAACCATTTCTAAAAGAATCTTAGCAGAGATAAACAGCCGCTTGTCTTTCTTAAGCCAGGTAGGATTAAACTACCTCACCTTAAACAGAAAATCCAATACGCTTTCGGGAGGAGAAAGTCAGCGCATTAACCTAGCGACCTCTTTAGGAAGCAGTTTGGTTGGGTCTATGTATATTCTAGATGAACCAAGTATAGGCTTGCATCCCAAAGACACAGCAAACCTAATTATAGTACTCAAGCGACTAAGAGACCTTGGAAACACTGTTATAGTAGTGGAGCACGATGAAGACATTATGAAAGCTGCAGACCTTGTATTTGACATTGGTCCCGAAGCTGGAACACTTGGAGGAGAATTGGTGGCGCAGGGTACCCTTGAAGAAATATTAAAAACAAACACCCTAACTGCCCAATATTTAGATGGTCGCATGGAAATTCCACTGCCAAAAAAAAGAAGGGCTTCTGACCAGTACGTCAAAATTAAGGGAGGAAGAGAACACAACCTTCAAAACATAGATGTCACTATTCCGCTAGGCATACTTACCGTTATTACGGGGGTTTCAGGATCAGGTAAATCTACTTTAGTTAAAAAATTGCTTTATCCAATTGTTCAGAAAGAACTTGGGGGATTTGGAATGAAAATTGGTCAGCACAGCAGCTATGAAATTCAACACAAAAACCTAAAAAATGTTGAATATATTGACCAGAATCCTATTGGAAGGTCTTCAAGGTCTAATCCTGTAACCTACCTCAAAGCTTACGACGACATTAGGGCTATTTTTTCTAAAACACCCATGAGTAAACTCAGGGGTTTCTTGCCCAAACACTTTTCTTTTAATGTAGAAGGAGGTCGTTGTGAAAAATGTAAGGGTGAAGGAGAAATTACTGTTGAAATGCAGTTTATGGCAGATGTGCACCTTGGGTGCGATGCCTGTGAGGGTAAAAGATTTAAAAAAGAAGTTCTGGAAGTGAAGTTTAACGACAAATCTATATTTGATGTACTAGAAATGACCGTGTCTGACGCTCTGGCATTTTTTATGCTTCACGGGGAAAACAAACTCTGTCAAAAGATCCAGGCACTTGAAGATGTTGGACTGGGCTATGTGGCTTTGGGCCAATCTTCTTCTACCCTTTCTGGTGGGGAAGCACAGCGTATAAAACTAGCATCATTTCTAGTGAAAGGTAACACCAAAGACAAGACTTTATTTATATTTGATGAACCCACAACCGGGCTTCACTTTCACGACATTAATCGCTTGTTAGGGGCCTTTAATGCCCTTTTAGACAAAGGGCATTCCATGGTGGTTATTGAACACAATATTGATTTAATCAAATGTGCAGATCATATTATTGATCTAGGTCCTGGTGGAGGAATCCATGGGGGGCAAGTCATTGCCCAAGGCCCCCCAGAAGTTTTAGTAAAAGATAAAAAGTCTGTAACTGCTGATTATTTGAAAGATAAATTATAGTGTTGCGATTTTAATAAGAGGACTGTTGGAATCCGTTATTTCTGTACTTCCTATCTAAATGAAAAATTATAGTAATAGTTTATTAAAACAACATCCTTTTACCCCTATTCACAAGACCATTAAAAGTTTCTGACATTTTTGAGAGATACAGTAGTCCTATATATAGAACAGCTGTAAAAAGGGTGTTTACTGCAAGAGACAGGTACCTATTTTCTATATCAGGAACCCATTGGGCCAAAGCAAAAGAAGTTATAATAATTATAAGTAAGTAAGCGGTTCCTCTGCTAAAAGGCTGCATATTATACTTCACATTAACATAAATCACTTTGGCGGTGTCGTAGAGGCTAATGGCTAGAAAAGAAGCTATTGCAGCTCCTTTTATGCCAAATTTAGGAATGAAAAAATAATTTAATACTACCGTCATTACAGCTAAAAAGACGCCAAATCGCAGAATACTTTTATAATAGGGAGAGTTAAATAAAATGGCATTGTTATTTCCCAGCAATGCGTCATAAAATTTACTGGAACCAATTAACAACACCAAGACCGTGGTGCCTCCATAGGCTTGCGGAATAAACTTGTATATGGTCTCTAAATTTACGGCCAAAAGCAATAAAACACCTCCGGCTGCCATCCCTAAATTCAATGAACTTTGTTTGTAGAGTGATTGTAGGCCTTTATAATCACTCTCATGAAGTAATCTAGCTGTAAGTGGTGCAGTAATTTGATACATAGAACGAGCTGGAACACCAACTATGGTAGCCATAAAAACAGCAACTGTATAAAAAGCCACTTGATCAATATTGACAAAAGTATAAATCATAAGCTTGTCTATTTCTAAAATGACTACCGCCGCAGTACCCCCTAAGAACATAAACAAACTGTAATTTAAATAAGATTTTAACTTCTCTGGACGTCTAAAAGAAAAAGAGATATCACAATAACGCCAAAGATAAACATACATCACTAACGCCCTTAAAAAATGTACCCCCACCAGTAACACAAAGAATTGTTCTAGTGTTAGCACATCAAAATAAAGTCCCAAAAGACCTATTGCAATACAAAGTCTGTGAAATATCTCTTTAAGGATGTTACCAAAAGCAGTCTTTAAAACTACCCTAGCTTGAGCATAAGCAATTTCAAAATAAGTCATACCAATTCCAATACCAAGAATATGCCATGCATAAGGTGCCACATAAGCATATTTTTGAAGTAAAAATGGAAATACCCCTAACTTAAAAATAAGTACAAAAGCAAAGGAGAAAAAGATAAATATTAAAGGGAAATACAACGAAAAAGCGTTGAGTCTAGCAGACTCTTCAGCGGACGCATTTTTATTATAAAATTTAATAATGGTATTAGGGAGTCCAAAAAGAAATAAAGGTAATAACAAAGTAGCCACTGAGAGCTGAATGGATAAAAGCCCATAAGATGACACGGGTAAAATACGGGTGTATAATACCAAGGTGTTTATGGCCCCTAGTCCAAAGCCCAAATAAGTGCTAATGGTATTTTGTATCGATTGCCTCACCACTACCCCCATATTAAGACCTCCTCAAATTTTTTATTATTTTGGACAATGTCCTAGTTAAATTTTTACGCTCAAATTTACTTATGGCTGGGTCTGATGCAGCTAAAATTTCTATTCCATGATTAAATCTATTCTGTATGAACGATTTAATCAAAGCCTTATCTTGATAAGTCCCAAGGGCATTTGAATTATTTTCAGGAAGTAGCTGTGCTACATCCCAATCTTTTGGACCAATGGCTAATATAGGCCGCAAAGATTGGAGGTATTCAAAGACTTTTCCTGGTATAATTCCTTTGTGTGCCTCAGAGTCTATTTCAATAAGCAGCAACAAATGGGCTTTAAATTGGCATTTTCTTGCTTCATCATGAGGAATATATCCGTGAAAATTACAATATGGTGTTAAGCCATGATTGGCCATAGAGGCTTTAACTTCCTTACTCACTATTCCAACAAAATCTAAACTGAGTTGAGCCGCAAATTCCTTATTTTCCACAACCAATTCCCCTATGGCCTCCCATAATATTTTGGGGTTTCTCTTAGAGAGTAAAGACCCAATATGCACCAGGCTAAATTTATTTTCCTCAGGCTGTATCTTTTCTGAATATACAAAAGGTTCAAACCCATTGGTAATGACTTCAATTGGTGTAGCAGTTTTTTTAGAAAAAAGGGCTTTAGTGGTAAAGCTGGTCGTTAAAATCGTATGTGCATTTTGCAAAACGGCACTTTCCAGCCTTAAATGTTTCTTCTGTGCCCATGGTGTCATATACAGATCATTGTGATAACCAATGGTGGTCCAAGGGTCTCTAAAGTCTGCAATCCATTTAAGATTTGTGGTGCTTTTAACCAATTCGTTGGCTATAAGATGCAAGCTATGTGGAGGACCAGTAGATATTACAGTGTCTATATTGTGCTTCTTTATATAGGAAGATAAATAAGCTACAGAAGGAGCCACCCAAGAAACTCTTGCGTCTGGAATAAAGAAATTACCCCTTACAAATCGCATAAAACGTTCTAATAAACCTGGTTTGCTTTCTTGAATCAAACCTTGACTCAATTGAAGGGTCTTTTTTTTAAACAACCAAGAAACCCATTTATAGGGTTCGGAAATGGGTCTTTTAATCAGGCTTACTTCCTTAGGTAGGGCTTCTTTTGGGCTGAGATCTACCATTGGGTATTGTGGATTTTCAGGAACATAAACCACTGGTGCTATGCCAAATGACGGCAGGTGCTTTACAAAATGAAACCAACGCTGTACGCCAGGGCCACCAGCTGGAGGCCAGTAATAAGCTATCACCAATACCTTTTGATTGGCATTGACACTAGCCTTATTATCTTTAGTTTCTTCCATTTAATACTTCATTGAACAATAATTAGCTATGGCGAAGGTTCTATATTATAAATCTTATAAAACCCCAGACCTATGAACAATACAAATAAAACATAACTAAAAAGGGCAATTTTACTGCCTTGATCAACTACCTCAGGTGTATATTCAAAAACAATTTCATGAGATCCTTTAGGCACCTCTATTCCCCTTAAAGCATAGTTCACTTTAAGTATGGGCACTAGCTGCCCGTCTATCCTTGCGCTCCAACCAGACGGGTAATGCATTTCAGAAAAGACGGCAAAGCCTCTGTCCGATCGATTGGATTCGTATATAATACGATTGGGACTGTATAAAACTAAGTCAATCTGCGGGCTATTAATTTGATCACTTTGAGAAATATTCAATAAATTATCCTCCGTTAAGGATTCAATAGAATAGGCTCCATTAATAGGATTAGATTGAAGCAAACCATTTTCTTTTAGAAGTGCTATATCACTTAAAAGTAGGCTCGCTTGAGACTTTGTATTTAAAGCATTAAGTCCTAGTAACCAATCGTTATGGTCCTTCACTCCTACCAATTCTTTTACAAACCAAGCATTCCCATTCGCATTTTGATTAATTGCCAAACTTGGGGTGCCAGATTCAGAAGGCTGAATAACGTATTTCACATTCAACATATGTAAAATTTCCAAATGACTTTGATAAATGTGAAATTCAAAAAGATCTTTTATTGCGGCAGGTTTAGCAGCATGATAACCTCCCAATGATTTATGAAAATAGGAAGTTCTTGCGCCGTTAACGCCTTCAGACATGTCATATACACGGTAAACAGTGGTGTCTTTTAAAATCTCTTTATCTATGGCATTGGCCGTAAATGGTTTATTAACTTTTGCTGCAGAAACAAAATTATCTGCATTTACATACCTCTTAGCTACACCTATTAAATCTATGAGAACAACAATAGCTGCTAAAGCAAGTGTTTTGGGTAGATTCCAATGTTTTTTAATTCCCCACCATAAACCACCGAGGAGTACTGAAAGCAATAGAAAGGATCTTATCAGGTCTGACCTCAAGGCATAAGCCCGGTCTTTTTGAATAACCTCTAAAAGTGCATCGCCATACATGGCGGCCAATTGAGGGTCTGAGTTCCCTTGATAATCTAGTATGAAACTCACCCCAAATATAAATGTTAATAATGTCGCAAGAATAATAGCAACAAGTCTGACCGCTTTTAACTTATCTAATTCTTTAATGCCATTATTCACTAATAATTGGCTTAAACCAATACTAGCTAATGCAGGCACACAAAGTGCCACAATTACTTGAATTGATGAGACTGCTCTAAATTTGTCATACAAGGGAAAATAATCAATCATCAGGTCTGTAAGTGGCATAAAAAACTTACCCCAAGACAGCATTAGGGTAAATAATGCCCCGATTAAAAACACCCAACGCAGCCTATTGTTGTAAAGTAAAAAACCTATGAAAAATAAGGCAACTACAGTGATACCCAGGTAAGCTGGCCCAGAAGTTGGGGGTTGTGGCCCCCAGTACAACGGGAGATTGTTAGAAAAATCCAATGCATTGGTAGTAGAAACACCCTGGGCAGTTAAAAACGCATAAGTGTTTGAATCTTTGCCAAGAGACTCTTTAAATGAGCCACCTGTAAGCCTTGGTACCATCAAATTTAATGACTCTAAGGGACCATAAGAATAATAGGTAATATAGTCTTTATCCAGTCCTGAACTAGCGGCTTTTTGGCTGCCGTCAGGCGCAACACTGAGTGGGGAGGGGCCTCTGGTACTCCAATTTGCATATTCCTTAGTAGAAAGTAGCATGGAAGCATTCATCCCAATACCCAGCAGTACTGCAAAAAACAATATTCCCACTGTTTTAAAAAATGATTTGAGTTGTTTTTCTTTATAAGAAAACCATAAGAAAACCATTCCTAGAATGATAACCAATAGCATAAAGTAAAAAGTCATTTGAACATGGTTGGCTACAATTTCTAATCCCATAGCAAGGGCTGTTACCCCAAATCCCAACCAATATTTTTTATCAAATGCCCATAAAATCCCAGCCAAAACCATGGGCATATAGCCCAAAGCATGGGCTTTGGCGTTGTGTCCTACCCCTAATATTATAATAAAATAAGTAGAAAAACCGTAGGCTAAAGCACCTAAAATCGCTATTCTATAATCAATTTTAAGGCTGCAGAGCAGTAAATAAAAACCTATAAAATAAAGGAATAAATAATCTGCCGGTCTAGGAAGAAAACGGATGGCCCTGTCTAGTGATTTTATAAAATTATACGGGAATTGTGCCCCTAGCTGAAAGGTAGGCATTCCCCCAAAAGCACTGTTGGTCCAATAAGGCTCCGCTCCTGTTTGTGACCTAAAGTCATTTTGCTCTTTGGCCATTCCTGTATATTGAACTATATCTGATTGTTCTATTTGTTTGTCTTGCAAAACAGGATAGAAAAAAGAAACAGAAACAATCGAAAAGAGAAATAGTACCCCAAGCCCTTTTAAGATGCTAAATAACATCCCTTTGTCAATAAAATTATTCATGCCCTAAGTTATTCAATTTCTTCAAAATCTATATATTCCCCAACAGTTGTTTTTTCTTTAGTGATAGGCGGCTTTTTTGACGTATCCCGCTTAGGTGCTGATCCTTGGTTTTCTCCAAAACCAGTGAAGGATTCAGTCATTTTTTTCTGTAATCTTTTTAACGCAAATGCCATGATTTTAGGGGCAAATAACCTCAAAAGCCATTTAAAAACATAAAACCCCAAGAGTATATAGAGAAGTGTACTTAAAAAACCCATTATCTTTATTAAATTTATCCAAAAATACAATTCTACAACCGCACTAAGGCTTGTGTGGAATTAAAATAATCTTAAAATGCATAAAAAACCTATCATTCAAAGCCCATTAATTCTTAAAATGAGCTTATTCATCCTAGGTTTTCTGTTCAGCATTTGTGGTTTTTCACAGTATACAGATATTATTAATTCCAACAAGCCAGGAAATAGCACAGGTGCTTACAGTGTGGGTAAGCGGGTGTATCAGATAGAAAGTGGTTTTAGTGTAGACCGCTTAAGAGGAGAAGCATTACAGTCAGAATCCCTTTTTAATAATGGAAACTTGGCTGTAAGAGTGGGCTTATTTTCAGAAGCCCTAGAGCTTATATACGAGGGTTCTTATACCATGGAATTTTCTACTAGTCCTATTCCTGGTGGTAAAATTGGTATAGATCAAGGATTCACGTCAAATAGAATTGGGGCAAAAATCATGCTGTTTGATCCCTTTAAAAATCCTGATAATAGACCCATTAACGTCTATAGTTGGAAGAAAAATAATGGCTTTAGATGGCGAAATATCTTACCCGCTATAGCGCTATATGCTGGTGCTAATATAGGTCTAAAAAGTAGCCCATACCTAATAAATAACCCTTCTATAGCCCCAAGAGTCATGCTAGTTACTCAAAGCCATTTAACACCAAAAATAGTTTTAATACTCAATGGAATTTATGACTTTATTGGATCTGAAGCCTTGGCAGAGAAAACAGTTATAGCCTCTCTTTCTTATGCTATAAAAAGAAAATGGAGTGTATTTGTGGAAGGGCAATACAGTATATTACCAAACTACAATGAGCAAATCATCAGAACAGGAGGGGCTTTCTTATATAGAAAGAACCTACAATTAGACCTGTATACTGGAATAAACTTTCAAAATGAACCTTCAAGGGAAATCATTGGGTTAGGTTTTTCATATCGCTTAGACAAACATTAGCATATGATGAATCATAAAACTCATTTAATTGGAGTCAAAAATTATATATGATAGAAATTAGAGAAGCCATTGGTAAGAAAGGAATCAAAGATTTTGTTTGTTTTCCATTCTCTTTATACAAAAACAATCCTTATTGGGTACCCCCTATTATTAAAGATGAAATGGAGGTTTTTGACCCATCAATTAATCCTGTTTTTAAAACTGCTCAAGCACGTTTTTTCTTGGCATATATGGATGGTGAAATTGTAGGCAGGGTGGCTGCAATGATCAACTGGATTGAGGTAAAAGAACAAAAAATAAAGAAAATGCGCTTTGGTTGGATGGATTTCATAGACAATAAAGCGGTCTCTAAAGCACTCATCGAAAAAGTAGCCGAGATTGGTCGTGAATACGAATTAACTTACATGGAGGGTCCAGTAGGTTTTTCTAACTTAGACAAGGTAGGTTGCCTTATTGAAGGCTTTGATCACATAGGGACTATGATTACATGGTATAACCACCCCTATTACGCAGCACATTTTGAATCTTTAGGATTTGTCAAGGAAAAAGAATACATGGAAAATATCTTTCCATTTAGCAATATAGACCCAAGTCTTTTTAATAAAGCGCAGGAACTAATCAAAAGGCGTTATAAACTTAAAGCACTCAATTTCACTAAGACCAAGGACATTTTACCTTACGCAAATAAAATGTTTGATTTATTCAATGAGAGCTATGCAAATTTATCCTCTTTTGTACCTATAACAGAGGTGCAAAAAGATTTTTTTACAAAGAGATACCTGTCTTTTATTAATCCTGAATTCATAAAATTTGTTTTAGATGAGCAAGATAACTTGGTGGCCTTTGCGATTCTAATGCCTTCCTTTTCAAAAGCCTTGCAAAAAGCAAATGGACGTTTGTTTCCCTTTGGATTATTTCACTTACTACAAGCGAGAAGAAAATCTAAAGACATTATTTTTTACCTTATTGGGGTCCACCCAAAATATCAAAACAAAGGACTTACAGCCATCTTGTTCCATGAATGTTGGAATGCCTGTAACAAAAAGGGCATTGAGAAATGTATTAGAACCCCTGAACTAGAGGAAAATATAGCCATAAAGAATTTATGGAGTGCTTTTGATCCAAAAGTGCACAAACGCAGGAGAACCTATAAAAAAATATTATAAAAAAAGCCTGATAGTTTTCCTATCAGGCTTTTTTTTAGAAAAATCACTTCCTAATATATAAATAATTACTCTCCCATTGCAGCACTCACTGCTGCAGAAAGTCTTTTATACGTTCCATTCTCTAAACGCTCTCTTATTGAGGAGAAAGCGGTTAATGTAAGGTCTATATCTTCTTGTGTATGGGTTGCAGTTGGAATTAATCTCAAAAGAATTAAACCTTTAGGTATTACAGGATATACTACTATAGAACAGAAAATACCATGGTTTTCTCTAAGGTCTTTTACCAAGGCCATAGCCTCTGGTATACTTCCATTCAAATACACAGGGGTAACACAACTAGTGGTAGTACCTATGTCAAAGCCTTGTGCTTTTAGACCCGATTGCAACGCATTTACGTTACGCCATAAATTTTCCTTGAGCTCTGGTTGGGTTCTAAGCATATCTAAACGCTTCAAAGCGCCTTTAACGTAAATCATTGGAAGCGACTTCGCGAACATTTGCGAACGCAAGTTATATTTCAAATAGTCAATAATTTCTTTGTCTGCAGCAATAAATGCACCAATACCTGCCATAGATTTTGCGAAAGTAGCGAAATAAACATCTATGTCTGCCTGTATGCCTTGTTCTTCACCTGCTCCAGCACCTGTCTTTCCTAGGGTACCAAAACCGTGGGCGTCGTCTACTAATAATCTAAAGTTGAATTTTTGTTTAAGGGCTACAATTTCTTTTAGCTTTCCTTGCTCTCCCCTCATACCAAACACACCTTCTGAAATCACTAAGATTCCTCCACCAGTTTGTTCTGCCATCTTTGTAGCACGCTCTAAATTCTTTTCTAAACTCTCAATATCGTTGTGCTTGAAAGTAAATCTTTTACCCATGTGCAAGCGAACCCCATCTATGATACAAGCGTGAGCGTCTACATCATACACTATAATGTCGTCCTTGGAAACCAAGGCGTCTATAGTAGACATAATACCCTGATATCCGAAATTTAAAAGATAAGTGGATTCTTTTTCTACAAATTCAGCCAATTCATTTTGTAATTGCTCGTGAAAGTCAGTGTGACCACTCATCATTCTAGCCCCCATAGGATAAGCAGCACCATGTTCTAGCGCTGCAGCACCATCTACTGCTTTAATCTCTGGTAAATTAGCCAAACCCAAATAATCATTGATACTCCAGGTAATGACTTCTTTTCCTCTGAAAGACATTCTATTGGAAATAGGTCCCTCTAGCTTAGGAAATACAAAATAACCTTCTGCCTGTGAAGCCCATTTTCCTAATGGGCCTTTATTTTCTTTAATTCTTTCGAAAAGATCTCTCATGCGTGTTTTTTTCTAGCTACAAAAGTAATTAATTTTTCACAAGACAGCCCAATTATTTAGCGCCTGTGTCTGTACTTAATTAAATTTAATTATGGTTTAAGGGGACTGCAGTGTGGTCTTTTGTTCTTTCAATACATGTGGCTCCTCTAGGAAGCCTTGTGCAGACATCCACTCGTCAGAGTAAATTTTACTCATATATTTTGATCCGTGATCAGGAAATATCACAACAACCTTAGCATTTTTATCAAAGGTACCGGAAGCTTGAAGTTGTTTAACACCTTGAAGGGCTGCACCAGAAGTGTATCCTGCGAAAATACCTTCCGTTTTAGAAATTTCCCTTGCTGTGTGGGCACTTTCATGATCGGTCACTTTTATAAAATAATCAATGGCATTAAAATCAGTGGCTGTGGGGATTAGGTTTTTCCCTAAGCCTTCTATCCTATAAGGGAAAATGTCTTCTGGATTAATTTCACCAGTCTCATGATAGCCTTTTAAAATAGACCCGTATGCATCTATTCCAATCACTTTAATAGCCGGATTCTGCTCTTTTAAAAACTGAGCCGTCCCAGAAATAGTTCCCCCAGTCCCGCTACAAGCTACCAAATGAGTGATTTGCCCATTGGTGTCTTCCCATATTTCTGGACCCGTACTGCGGTAATGAGCCTCTGTATTAAGGCTGTTAAAATACTGGTTAATATAAATAGAATTTGGGGTGTTATTGTGAATGGTCTTTGCTACCTCGTAATAAGATCTTGGATCGTCTGCGCTAACGTGGGCTGGGCAAACATGAACCTCAGCACCCATAGCCCTTAACATGTCTATCTTATCTGGAGAAGATTTAGAACTCACTGCTAAAATACATTTATAGCCTTTTATAGCACTCACCATAGCCACGCTAAATCCTGTATTTCCTGAGGTAGTTTCTATAATAGTGTCTCCTGGATTCAATAAACCCTTTTCCTCTGCTATAGTAATAATATGGTGTGCAATTCTATCTTTAGCAGAATGGCCGGGATTAAAAGCTTCTAATTTGGCGTAAAATTCGCCATCAAAACCACTAACGGTTTTTTGAAGTTGTACAAGCGGTGTTTTTCCTATAAGGGGTAGGATACTGTTGTGAGCATGTATCTTTTTATGCATGTAACTGTTTTTGATTCAGGTATTCTAGTAAAAATACACTGCAAATTTAATGTTTTTTTTTAACTTAGATTTTCTGAGCCAAATCTAAAATAAAGGCATATTCTTTGGCAACTTCTTTCAATGCTTCGAACCTACCTGAAGCGCCTGAATGTCCTGCCTCCATATTAGTATTAAATAACAATATATTATGGTCGGTTTTTAAATCCCTTAATTTTGCCACCCATTTGGCTGGCTCCCAATACTGTACTTGTGAATCATGATAGCCTGTGATAACTAATGTATTCGGATAGTCTTGTGGCTTAACATTGTCATATGGAGAATAAGACATCATATAATTGTAATAATTTTCTTCATTAGGATTACCCCATTCGTCATACTCCCCTGTAGTCAGGGGAATACTACTGTCTAGCATGGTAGTGACAACGTCTACAAATGGTACACTTGCTATAATTCCTTTGTATAAGTGTGGGGCCATATTCATCACAGCACCCATTAATAGTCCGCCAGCAGATCCGCCATAGGCGAACAAACCCTTAGCAGCAGTGAATTTTTCTGAAATTAAAAATTCAGAACAGGCTATAAAATCTGTAAAAGTATTGCGCTTACTAAGCAATTTACCGTCATCATACCAAGGTCTTCCCAAGTATTCACCACCTCTAATATGTGCAATAGCATACACAAAGCCTCGGTCCAACAGACTAAGTCTTACAGTAGAGAAATAAGGGTCAGAAGTATGCCCATAAGATCCATATCCGTACTGTAACAAAGGACTGCTTCCATCCAAAGGGGTGTCTTTGCGGTACACCAACGAAATAGGGACCTTTACACCGTCTTTAGCAGTGGCCCAAACCCTTTGAGAAGCATAATTATCCTCTTTAAAATTTCCTCCTAAAACTTCTTGTTGCTTTAAAAGTTCCTTTGACCTAGTGGCCATATTATAATCATATACACTAGCAGGTGTAGTCATGCTATTGTATCCAAAACGTAAAATTTCTGAGTCAAAATCTGGATTTGTTCCTACATAAGCAGTGTAGGTTTCATTGTCAAAAGGCAGGTAGTGAGGTGGTATAGTAGTATCCCATGGAACAATCTGAATACAACTTAAACCATGACGCCTCTCTGAGAGTATATAATAGTTTTTAAAAATAGTAATGTCTTCAAGTAACACTTTAGGTCTGTGGGGTATAAAATCCTCCCAATGAGACATATGGGTGTTAGATTCATTAACTTTCATGACCTTAAAATTAATCGCTTCATCTTTATTGGTCAATATATAAAAGTGATCTCCATAATGGTTTAAATCATATTCTAAACCTCTCGTTCGAGTGCTAAAAACAACGGGGGTAGCTTCTGGCTGGTCTGCTGGAAATATGCTGTATTCCGTTGTTAAAGTACTAGAAGATCCAATGACAATATATTTCTTGCTTTTGGTTTTAAAAACATATGCATTAAAAGTTTCATCTAACTCTTCATAAATCTTCACATCTTCACTGACATCTCCTAACTTATGCCTATATATTGCCTCTGAACGTAAGGTATTTTCGTTTTTAGATGTATAGAAAAATGTTTTGTTGTCTGCAGCCCAACTAGCACTTCCTGTCGTATTCTCAATTCTGTCTGTTAACAGCGCACCAGTAATTATATTTTTAACATGCAAAGTGTACTGTCTTCTAGACACTGTGTCTGTAGAAAAAACACATAAAGTATTGTCTGGACTTACAGAGAAACCTCCCAGGCTGAAATACTCATAGTTTTCTGCCAATACATTACAGTCTAACAGCAATTCTTCTTGTGCAGACAAATGGTCTTTTTTACGGGTGTAAATGGGGTATTCTTTTCCTAGCTCATATTTGGTGATATACCAATATCCATTGTGCTTATAAGGCACTGAACTGTCGTCTTCCTTTATCCTAGACTTCATTTCCTCAAAAAGACGGTCTTGAAAATCTTTTGTGTGGGCTGTAGCCTGATCGTAATAGTTGTTTTCCGCTTTAAGGTAGTTGAGTACCTCTGGGACATCTCTTTCATTCATCCAGAAATATGGATCTACTCTTTCGTAACCTAAATGTGAGAGGGTTTTATTTTTCTTTAGTGCCTGAGGCGTATTAGGAAAAGTCATGTCAAAAAATTTAAGGCCACAAAAATACCCAATAAATAATTGGACTTAGTAATAATGTGCGTTAAAAACCATTTAAAATTGACAATAAACGGCTGTGCATCTCATCGGTGTAATTAAGGTGGGTCACCAATCGTAACTTTCCTGATCCCATTGAGATTAATCTAATGTTATTTTCATTCATTTTATCCATAAATGCCTGGGCATCTAACACAGACTCTTTGAGCTCAAAAATAATGATATTAGTATCTACAGGAGATACGGAAGAAATAAAGTCTTTCTTAGATAAGATTGCTTCAATCTCTTTGGCTTTTTTATGGTCTTCTTTGAGTCTTTCTCTGTGATGGTCTAAGGCATAAATACCTGCAGCAGCTAAGAAACCAGCTTGTCTCATTCCACCCCCAAATACCTTTCTAACCCTAAGTGCTTTGGCTATAAAATCTTTAGATCCTAATAGCACAGAACCTACGGGACAGCCTAAACCTTTAGACAGACAGACACTAATGGAGTCAAATAAGTTGCCGTAAAGTTTAGGATCTTCTCCAGTCACAGCGAGTGCGTTCCAAATTCTTGCACCATCTAGATGAAATTTAAGCCCGTTAGAGGTACAAACTTCTTTAATCGCTTTCATTTCATTTATGTCCCAAATAGCCCCTCCACCTTTGTTGGTTGTATTCTCTAAACAAACCAAGGTAGTTAAGGGGCTGTGGTAAAAGTCAGGAGGATTAATGGTAGCCTTAACTTGCTTTGCTGTAATCATGCCCCTGTGGCCAGCAATCAGTTTACAAGACACGCCTGAATTAAAGCTCACTCCCCCACCCTCATAATTAAAAATATGGGCATAATGATCACAGATCAGTTGTTCTCCCGGCTGTGTGTGCACTTTAATAGCTGTCTGATTGGCCATAGTACCAGAGGGAAAAAACAAAGCAGCTTCCATACCAAATAGGGCAGCTGTTTTTTCTTCAAGGGCATTTACTGTAGCATCTTCTTTAAAAACGTCATCTCCAACTTTAGCAGACATCATGGCCGCCAACATCCCTTTGGTTGGCGTAGTAACCGTATCACTGATTAAATTAATTTCCATAAATCAAGGCTTAAAAAGAGCAATTCATTCCTATTGGAGACCCATCAGGTACTGTTGGCGCAGGAATTACTTTAAAGTTCTCAGGAGATTTCAAGAAGGCGGCATACCTTCTGAATAATTCTTGGTCATATAAATCTTTAGAGACCGATAATGTGCCCGCCTTTTCTTTTAAAAAGGAATGAACTACTGCGTTTACTTGAGGATGCACCATTTCTTGCTGGGCCAAATTCAATAAATGCGTAAACACCTTAAAGTTAATATTCAACTGCACATTTTGAATATAATTATCCTTGTGTTTTAGGCCAATAGTGCCCTGCCATAAAGCAGACAACACAGCCTGTAAGTCTAGCTGACTGTTGTCTAGCGCCTTTTGCTGAATTAATCTAGTAGCCCGCTGTGGGTGTAACAAAAATCCTAAAGTCACGTCTGCAGCAGTTTCAGGTGCAGATAAAGGGTCAAATGTCACACCTGTTTTTCCTTTAAAAGATTCTCTACCACTATTATAAGAAGGAGATCTCGGAGGGAATAGTGTTAATTTTTCTTCCGGAATAGCCATTTCAGCAGCGTTTAAAGTACGTAATAAAGTCCTTAGCGCTTCTTTTTGGTCTTTGGCAGCAATGGTATAAGCATCTGACTGATTGCTCCCTTTTACTTGGTAGCTATAATCAATTCCACCAATGACTTTAGCGGCTGCCTCTGCCTGATAGCGATGAAAAAAATACAAAGGCACAAACACATCTTCTAATACAGAAAGTGGTTCTCCTTGGCGAATATTATGAATACCAAACTGATCAATCGCTTTAGAACGCACCTCCAAAACGTCATTTAATCCCTGAGTAGCATTAGCGCCATTGTCCCAAAGGTGGGCAAAAGCACTGGCACTACCAGCTGGTCTTGCATCTGAATCTGATAAGTATTTTTGGCCTTCAGCCGATGCCGCTTCCAAAATAGCATTCAAAGCAGCTTGCTCATCTTTTACACTGTCTGGAAAATCACTGTAGGAATAGGCAACACTTACCTTATCCCAAGACCCAATTCCCGTTTCATAAGCATTAGAAAAAGATACTTCACCTTCTTTAAGCTCGAATTGAGGGTGTGGGTAATCCATTACAGAGGCTTTTTGGTGTGCACTTGCAGCAAAATTGTGCATAAAACCTAAAGTGTGGCCAATTTCATGGGCAGACAATTGTCTGATTCGAGAAACAGCCATAGCTAACATGCCTTGGTGGTTTTCATCTCCATCTTTAAAGGGTTCTTTACTGAGCGCTTGTGCAATCATAAAGTCTTGTCTAATTCTTAAACTTCCGAGACTCACATGTCCTTTTAAAATTTCTCCAGTTCGAGGATCCGAGACGTTGCTGCCATAACTCCAACCTCTAGTAGACCTGTGAATCCATTGAATGACATTGTACCTTACATCTAAAGGATCTGCGTCTTCAGGCAACATTTTTACTTGAAAAGCATCTTTGTATCCTATGGCTTCAAAAGCCTGATTCCACCATCTACCTCCCTCTAAAAGTGCTGTTCTTACTGGTTCTGGAGTCCCATTGTCTAAATAATAAATAATAGGCTCAACTGCTTCACTCACTGAAGCATTGGGGTCTTTTTTTTCCAATCTATGTCTGGCTATATATCTTTTTTCAATAGGGCTACTCACAGCTGTGGCATAATCTAAATAAGAAAAGGAGTACGCTCCAGACCTAGGATCGTACTTTCTTTTTTCAAAATCCAATTCAGGTAAGGCCACAAATGAATGGTGTTGTGCTACAGTCACAAGGTCTGGACTAGGCACCACAGACCTTAAATAGCTTCCTTTGGCTTTTCCCTTAAAGGTGAGCATAACATCTATTTCAATATTTTTTGGAAAAGCTTTTGTGCGTGCCATATTCATAGCACTTTTGGATTTATCTAAAGTAAAACTTCCCTGATTCGATTGTTGTAAACGATCGCTCACACCATGGGCATCTTGCATTAAAAAATCAGTAATATCTATAATATATTTACCGTTAGACATGCTTTCAATAGGGAAACCAAATAATACAGAAGAAGCAAAAGCCTGCTTAACAGATTCCTTTTCCAGGGCATTGTCCGTAAGGGCCCTATATTGAAGGTTGGGCTGAATAAGCATGAGCTTATTGGCCATTTTCTTGAAGGAAACTACCCGCTCTCCGCCCAATTGACCTCTATCTAAACCAATATCATTACTGCCAATGCCACTACTTAAAGAATTTATATAAAGAAACTCTTTGTCTAATTCCGTTACCTCTAGGTAAATTTTACCTGAGTCATTGTCATAATAAAAGGGGAAATAGCCATCGAATTTTTGAAATTGGGTCTTGTTTAAATTGAGTTGACCAAAAACAAAACTACTCATAGCCAAGCAGCAAAAGGAAAGAAAAACACGCATAAGATTGGTTTTTAAGGCGGTTAATAAAAGAGACATCGGCCTGGAAAGGCCTTAAATTAAGTAAAAACTAAATTTACTAAAATTGATGGTACAACCAAGGGTAAATAGTATTTTTGCTCAAAATGATTACTATGCTCACTACAGATCAATATAAAGGTCTTTTAGATCGCCTTGGTGCGTTAAGGAGGTATCTTTGACGTAGATGCCAAGCGCATTGAAATAGAAAACGAGGAAGAAAAGACCCTCGCACCTGACTTTTGGGACCAACCACAGAAAGCACAAGCACACCTCAAATTCATACAATCAAAGAAAATATGGGTACAAGGTTATGAAAAAGCCAAAGCACTCATTGAAGACTTAGCGGTTATGATGGAGTTTGCAGATGCAGGGGAAATCACGGAAGATGAATTAAAAATAGCCTACCAAAATACTTTGGATGTTTTAGAAGACCTGGAGTTTAGAAACATGCTTTCGGAAGAAGGCGACAACCTCTCTGCTGTTCTGCAAATTACCGCTGGTGCTGGTGGAACGGAAAGTTGTGACTGGGCTGCCATGCTCATGCGAATGTATATGATGTGGAGTCAAAAAGCAGGCTTTAAAATTAAAGAACTCAATTATCAAGAGGGAGATGTTGCTGGAGTTAAGACTGTGACCCTTGGTATTGAAGGCGATTTTGCTTTTGGTTGGCTAAAAGGAGAAAATGGGGTCCATAGGTTGGTTCGTATTTCACCCTTTGACAGCAACGCCAAAAGACACACCTCATTTGCCTCTGTATATGTGTATCCGCTTATTGATGACTCCATTGAAATTGTCATAAACCCTGCAGATATTTCTTGGGCCTTCGCAAGGTCTGGAGGCGCGGGTGGTCAGAATGTCAACAAAGTAGAAACAAAGGTGATCTTAACCCACCACCCTACTGGTATTATTATTCACAATTCAGAAACACGTTCTCAATTAGACAATAGGGAAAATGCCATGAAACTCCTCAAATCTCAGTTGTATGAAATTGAGCTCAGAAAAAGGCAAGAAGCACGGTCTGAGATAGAATCTTCCAAAATGAAAATTGAATGGGGGTCTCAGATTAGAAATTATGTGCTACATCCTTATAAACTGGTTAAAGACGTGAGGTCAGGCACAGAAACTGGAGATGTTGACGCTGTTTTAGATGGCCATTTAGACCCATTCCTTAAAGGGTTTTTAATGCTTATGGGACAAAACGAGGAAACAGAATAAATTGTTTTAACAAACCTTTAACTTTTTGAGACTAAACCAAGGTCTAATTTTAAAATCTAATAAACATCACTATGAAAGCAATTAAAACCCTTTTATTGATTTTAATCACTTCTTTAAGTACAGAAGCCTTTTCGCAATTTGGTATGGGTGGTATGGGAATGGGTAGAAATCCACAGACAGGTAGAAGACAATCACTGGCTCCTCAGGCACCACAAAGGCAAGAGAAACCGGAAAACCTTACAGCAGAGCAAATTGTAGACCTTCAAATGGACGCTTTCAAAGAGGCTTTAGACCTCAGTGCTTTTGAGGTAGCTGTTTTAAGAACCATCCTAGTGAATTCTGTACAAAAGAGAATAGAATTACAGCTGCTTAAATTATCAGATGTAGACCAAATAAGGGAAGCAGTAGAAAAAATTGACAAGGAACAAGAAGAGGCCCTAAAATCTGGTTTACCTGCTGAGAAGTATGACGCTTTCATTGCCCTGCAAGAAGAAGGTTTTAAGAAAACCAAAAAAAAGAAGAAAAAACGAAAGAAAAATAAATCTTAATGAAACAATACTCCCTATTTATCCTTTTATCTTTAAGTTCATTGTTTATGTGGTCTCAATCGAGACCAGAGGCAAAATCCTCCATTACAGTAACGGGCACTGTTATAGATAAAGATACCGGGGAGCCACTTGAATACGCAACTTTAGTATTGCAATCTGTAGAGAATCCCAGCCAAGTAACTGGCGGGATCACTGACCAAATGGGATTGTTCTCGGTGGAAGCAAAAGCAGGAAATTACAACCTTAGTATTGAATATATTTCTTACAAAACCTACACACTTAACAACCAAACTTTAAATACTGACATCAATTTAGGCACTATTGCTATTGGATTAGATGTGTCTCAATTAGATGAAGTGGAATTGGTTGCAGAGCGAACTACTGTTGAGCTTAGGTTAGATAAAAAAGTATATAATGTTGGGCAGGATCTTACTGTTAAGGGAGGATCTGTAACCGATGTTTTAGATAACGTTCCTTCTGTATCTGTAGATGTAGAAGGTAATATTAGTTTAAGGGGAAATGAAAGTGTTAGGATTCTAATCAATGGAAAACCTTCTGCCCTTTCAGGATTAAGTCCAGATGCCTTAAAGCAATTACCGGCAGACGCCATTCAAAAAGTAGAAGTCATTACCAATCCATCTGCTAGATATGACGCAGAAGGGACTGCAGGTATTTTGAATATTGTACTTAAGCAAAATAAAACAGTGGGCTTAAATGGCGCAATTAACGCCACCCTAGGAACCCCAAAAAACAATGCGGGTACTTTGAACCTAAATTTAAGAAGGGACAAATTCAATCTATTCACCACCACTACTTTTAGAAACAATGAAGGACCTGGAAATGGTTTTAACAACCAAGAGAACTTTGATGAGAATGGTCAAACCTTAAGTTTTCAAGATGAAAAAAGGCTTTATTTAAGGGATAATACTAATTTTAATACCAATTTAGGCCTCGAATTTTTTATAGATGAAACCAGCAGTATCACTAATTCTGTGGTTTTTGGAAACTCTAATGGGGGGACTAGAACAGAGGTAGATTTTAACAATTACAATGCAGAAAGAATATTGAGTTTGTCTAGAGAACGAATTAGTGTAGAAACCGAAACAGACAACAACTTTCAGTATTCTGTGAATTACCAAAAGAAGTTTAAGAAAGACGGCCATCTTTTAACGGCAGACTACCAGTATTCTACTGGGGATGAATTTGAAGATGCTGAAATTTTCGAAACCATTCTTCAAGACAATAGCTATCTTCCTACGGAGCGCACCAGTACTACTGAAAATCAAAAAAATCAACTAATACAAGCAGATTATGTGCTGCCTTTTGGGAGTGAAAATCAATCACAATTTGAACTGGGGTACCGAGGAACTTTCAATGAGTTTACGACTGCTTTTGACTTTAGTGTAGAAAACACCTCTGGTAATTTTATTTCAAACCCTGACTTTAGCAATACCTTATTTTATAAAGAATATGTTCAAGCTGCCTATACACAGCTGGGATCTAAATGGGCGTCTTTTAGCTTACTTACTGGTCTTAGAATGGAACATTCTAATATAGATGTAAACCTTATTGAAACCAATGATTTAAAAAACAAAACCTATATAAATTGGTTTCCCTCTATTTTCCTAGGCTACGAAATTGGAGAAACCACCCAATTTACCCTAAGTTTCAGTAGAAGGCTTAGAAGGCCTAGAAATAGGTTTATCAATCCCTTCGTGTCCAGGTCTAGTAACACCAACCTCAGGCAAGGAAATGCAGATTTAGACCCCACCTTTACCAATGCCTTTGACTTGGGTTATATTACCAGGCTAGATAAACTAACCTTCACAACTTCCGGGTATTTTAACCATTCTACGGGAGTATTTCAATACATTAGACAAGAAACAGGAGATGTTGTTACCATTGAAAACCCAAATGATTTATCTAATCCAGTAACGGTACCCATTATTCTTTCTAGACCTATTAATTTGGCTAATGAAAAAAGAGTGGGAATGGAATTTACCACTACCTATACGCCAATACGAAATTGGCGTTTCACTTGGAATGTTAATATGTTTCAAAGGGCCCTAAGGGGAGACTACACCTATGTAAACAGCAATGCTGAAACTATAACGCAGAACTTTGACGCAGATAATTTTAGTTGGTTTACTAGATTGAGCGCTAAAGTGGTGCTACCCTATGCCATTGACTTTCAATCAAACGCTTTTTACCAAGGCCCATCCAGAGATGCACAAAGTCGCAACAAAGGAATGTTAAGTGCTAATTTAGCCTTTAGCAAAGAAATTTTAAAAGACAAAGGGACCCTCTCTTTAAATGTGAGCGATCTTTTTAACTCCAGAAAAAGAATGAGCGAGATTAGAACGCCTAATGTATTTTCTGACAGTGAATTCCAATGGAGACAAAGACAGATTAACCTCACCTTTGCATACCGATTTAATCAAAAGAAAAATTTCAGCAGGGACCGATCAATAGGCCAAGGAGAAATGGGTGGTGATATGGAATTTCAAGGTACGCCGTAGTTTTTTTATGAAACTAAATTCACTTAAGCCAATACCTCAAATAAAAAAAAGCACCTAATAGGTGCTTTTTTTATATATAGTAATAAGTCAGTTAGTCTGTTTTTGCCTTTTTAGCATCACGCTTCTCTTTTAAAAATTCTAAAAGTGATCCGCCCAACCAATAAGGAATAACAAAAGTCAATAAAAAAATCATCAACCAGAAACCAATGGTTAAAATGGTTAAAAAAGCGATAAATCCTAAATATTGGTCAAACTCAAACATGTGATATAAATTTTACACTACAAAGATAGGTTAGATTTTACAATTCTCACAAATCTGAACTAAAAAAAATGGCAAAAAAGAGGCAGGTAGTGTACCTTTGTTTACTAAGAACAATTTTATTATTTATCACACCAATAACCTAATAATATGAGCTTTAGAATAGAAAAAGACACTATGGGGAACGTAGAGGTTCCTGCAGACAAATACTGGGGCGCACAAACAGAACGCTCTAGAAACAATTTTAAAATTGGTGCACCAGCATCTATGCCCTTAGACATTGTATATGGCTTTGCTTATTTAAAGAAGGCTGCTGCTTATGCGAATTGTGATCTAGGCGTTTTGGAAAGTAAAAAGAGGGACCTTATTGCAGCGGTTTGTGATGAAATTTTAGGTGGAAAACACGACGATCAATTTCCTTTGGTCATATGGCAGACTGGTTCTGGAACCCAAAGCAATATGAATGTCAATGAAGTGATTGCAAATAGGGCCCAAGAATTGGCTGGAGGAAAGATTGGTGAAGGAGAAAAAGTAATTCAACCCAATGATGATGTAAATAAATCTCAATCTTCCAACGATACATTTCCTACAGGTATGCATATTGCAGCTTATAAAAAAATTGTGGAAGTTACTATTCCTGGAGTTGAAAAACTCAGGGACACTATAGAAACAAAATCTAGGGCATTTAAAGATGTCGTTAAAATTGGACGCACCCATTTAATGGACGCCACTCCCCTCACCCTTGGCCAAGAGTTTTCTGGCTATGTTTCACAACTAAATCACGGCCTAAAAGCCCTCAGAAACACTTTGCCTCATTTGTCGGAAATGGCCCTAGGAGGCACTGCTGTTGGAACTGGTCTAAACACCCCTAAAGGTTATGATGTTTTGGTTGCTAAATACATGGCCTCTTTTACTGGAATGCCATTTATTACTGCTGAAAACAAATTTGAAGCTTTGGCTGCGCATGACGCGATTGTAGAAAGTCATGGCGCCTTGAAGCAAATGGCTGTTTCCCTAAATAAGATAGCCAACGATATACGATTGCTGGCTTCAGGACCTAGATCTGGAATAGGTGAGATTATTATCCCTGCCAATGAACCCGGAAGTTCTATTATGCCCGGTAAGGTGAATCCTACACAAGCTGAAGCGCTTACTATGGTATGTGCTCAAGTAATGGGTAACGACGTAGCGATCACTATTGGCGGCACTCAAGGGCATTATGAATTAAATGTCTTTAAGCCACTTATGGCTGCCAATATTTTAATGTCTGCCCAATTATTGGGAGACGCCTGTGTGTCTTTTAACGACCACTGTGCTCAAGGCATTGAGCCAAACCATCCAGTTATTGAAAAAATGCTCCATAATTCACTCATGTTAGTGACAGCATTAAACACAAAAATAGGGTATTACAAAGCTGCAGAAATAGCTAATACAGCACACCAAAACGGCACAACACTTAAAGAAGAAGCCGTTAATTTAGGGTATGTAACTCCCGAAGAATATGACCAATGGGTAAAACCTGAAGATATGGTTGGCGGTTTATAAGTACAACTTTTAAGTATAAAAAAGGCCCGCTATTAGCGGGCCTTTTTATATTGATAAGAAATGATCCTTATTTCAATGTGAAAGTAGACGTTCCTAATAACTGTAAATTAGCGTCATATACATTAACCATATAGTTTCCTTTTGCAAAATCTCCTTCTGCGCTTACATAGTCACATACATCAATTGAAGCGTTTTCGTATAAAAACTCAGTAGATTTACTGTAATTTAATGTCGCTCCACTGTCTACAGAAGCAGTTTGAGCGTCTCCCATAACATTTCCTTGTGGATCTAATACTTCAATGTAAAAATTAGTGTCTCCAGCAGTTGTTAATACATTTTTACCAACAGTGTAACATACTTTAAAAGCGTCTGCTCTTCTAGCCCTTTTGGTGTCAGTGAATTTACCAGAATTTCTCTCTTTCACTGCTTGTACAGAAAAAGATTCTAAAATTAATGAAGACCCTCTTTCAACAGCGTCTGCCAATTTAGTGTTCTGCGCTACCAAAGTTTGGTTTTCAGCAGTTTGAGCTTCTAATGCTTCAAAAGTTTTGTTTCTTTCTTCTGTTAATTTTGCATTGTTCGCCGTTAAAGTAGCTACTTGCTCTAATAAAGCAGTACGCTCTTTTCTAAGTCTATACACCTGATTTCTGTATTTTCTTAAACTTGCAATATCTGCATTCAAAACAGTTACTGAATCTATGAAAGCAGTAATTTCTGCTTTAGCAGCAGTCAATTCCTGATTTACAGAAGCATTTTGAGAAGTTACATTTTCGTAATCAGATTTTAAACTGTTTAAGTCTTCTATAACAATGGCTTTTTCTTCTGTAAGTGCAGCTTCTGTATTTTGCTTGTCAACAAAAAGTGCAATTGAAAAAATTAAAGTAGCGGCAAATAATACCCCTAGGGCAATGGTGATTCTCTTTAAAGAGTTGTTTTCTTGATTTGACATAATATAATTAAAATTAAGTTTTAAAGTTATATATACGGCAAAGCGAGACGTTTGGATTTTATTTTTATATATTTTTATATAAAATTTTTCATTTTATCCAATACATCCCTATAATGTTAGCCTCCCTAGAAATTATTCCTTTTGAAAAAAATCATGCCAATGCATTTAAAGCGCTAAATATTAGGTGGTTAAAAGAATTTTTCAAGGTTGAGCCCATAGATGAAAAAGTACTGTCTAATGTAGATGAGTACATTATTAAAAAAGGTGGATTCATTTTTATGGGAAAAATACAGCAGGAAATTGTGGGATGCTTTGCCATTATACCCTTAAAAAATGGTGATTTTGAATTGAGCAAAATGGCTGTAGACCCAAAGTTTCAGGGAAATAAAATTGGTGAGACTCTCTTGTCTTATGCCATAGAATTTTCAAAAAAACAGGCTTGGCCAAAGATTATACTCTATTCAAGCAGACAATTAGAAAATGCCATACACTTGTATAGAAAAAAAGGGTTTGTAGAAATTCCTGTAGAAAAAGAAGTACATTATGAAAGATGTGACATAAAAATGGAATTAATATTCTAAATTGAAAACTATGAAAAATACCCTATTAGCCAGAAAATTAGTTGTTCTAATATCATTTGGATTTATATGCTTTTGGAACAATATCGCAAACGCTCAAGAGGTTGAGATTATTCCAATAGAGCATGCCTCCACCCTATTACTCCATGGTAACACTACTATTTATATAGATCCAGTAGGGGAAGCAGAATGGTATGCCAATTATCCTTCACCAGACCTAGTACTCATTACAGATATACACTGGGACCATTTTAACCCCAAAACATTGGGTGCTTTAATTCAAGAGGGCACTACCATTATTGCTCCCCAAGCCGTAGCAGATAAAATGACGCCCGCATTATTGGCTAAAACCAGCATATTGGCCAATGGTGGTGTAATGAATAGCAACGGAATAAACGTTGAAGCCATTCCTATGTATAATTTAAGGGAAGAAGCCCTTGACTTTCACACCAAAGGAAGGGGAAATGGCTATGTGATTACTATAGATCAAAAAAGAATTTACTTCTCTGGAGATACTGAAGATATTGAAGAAATGAGAAGCCTGAAAAATATAGACATGGCTTTTGTGTGCATGAACTTACCATACACCATGACAGAAAACTCTGCAGCGGCCGCAGTGATCGCTTTTTCTCCAAAAAAGGTCTATCCTTATCACTATCGTGGAAAACCAAATGTTAGTGACGTTGCCCTCTTTAAAACACTTATTGAAAAAAGCAATGCAAAGGTTGAAGTCATTCAATTAGATTGGTACCCAAGAGACCAATTTTAACTTACGGACAAAAACGAGCATTATACCTTATGTTAAAATACTCATTTTAGTTATTTAAAAAAAGCCCCTAGAATAATCTAGGGGCTTTTTAAATATTGGGAAATCAATACTATCTGATCAGTTTTTTATACTTGATGCGCTTAGGCATGAGGTCACCTCCAAGGCGTTTTTTCTTATTTTCTTCATAATCGGAGAAAGAGCCTTCAAAGAAATACACTTGAGAGTCCCCTTCAAAAGCAAGAATATGCGTGCAAATCCTATCTAAGAACCAACGGTCGTGAGAAATAACTACGGCACAGCCTGCAAAATTCTCAAGACCTTCTTCTAAAGCCCTTAATGTGTTCACATCTAAATCATTGGTTGGCTCATCTAAAAGCAATACGTTACCTTCTTCTTTTAAGGTCATTGCCAGGTGCAAACGGTTGCGTTCACCACCAGATAACATATTCACTTTTTTATTTTGTTCAGATCCTGAAAAATTAAACCTACTTAAATAAGCCCTTGAATTCACTTGCTTGTCTCCCATCATAATGAGTTCTTGGCCATCAGAAAAATTCTCCCAAATACTCTTGTCTGGATCTATATTACTGTGGCTTTGATCTACATAGGCAACCTTAGCGGTATCACCGACTTTAAATGATCCTTTATCTGGAGTTTCCTCCCCCATAATCATTCTAAAAATAGTTGTTTTTCCTGCTCCGTTTGGACCAATAATACCGACAATACCTGCCTGTGGTAAATTAAAATTTAAAGATTCATAAAGGAGTTTGTCATCATAACCCTTAGAGATATCTGTAGCTTCAAGAACATTCGTGCCAAGTCTAGGACCATTAGGAATAAATATCTCCAATTTTTCATCCAATTGCTTCTGGTCTTGACTCAATAATTTATCGTAATTATTTAACCTGGCCTTTTGCTTGGTTTGCCTTCCCTTTGCACCTTGCTTTACCCATTCTAACTCACGTTCTAATGTTTTTTGACGCTTGGAAGCTGTTTTACTTTCCTGAGCCATTCGCTTGGATTTTTGGTCCAGCCAGCTAGAATAGTTGCCTTTCCATGGAATACCCTCTCCCCTGTCTAATTCAAGAATCCATCCAGCTACATTGTCTAGGAAATACCTATCGTGTGTTACTGCAATAACGGTTCCTTTATAAGCAGCTAGGTGATGTTCTAACCAATGAACAGATTCGGCGTCTAAGTGGTTGGTAGGTTCATCTAATAATAAAATTTCAGGCTCTTGAAGTAGCAACCTACACAAAGCCACACGTCGTTTTTCTCCACCGGACAAAACCCCAATTTTCTTTTCAGAATCTGGAGTTCTTAAAGCGTCCATGGCAATATTTAATTTTGTATCTAATTCCCAAGCATTGGAAGCGTCAATCTGATCTTGAAGTACAGCCTGTTTGTCCATGAGTTTCTGCATTTTATCTGCATCTTCATAGACTTCAGGAAGCCCAAACATATCATTAATTTTATTGTATTCATCTAAAAGTGCAACGGTCTCTGCGACCCCTTCTTTAACCACTTCTAGTACTGTTTTTTCTGGATCTAATTGCGGTTCTTGCTCTAAATAACCCACTTTGTATCCTGGAGAGAAAACAACATCTCCTTGAAAGTTTTTATCTACTCCTGCAATAATTTTTAACAAGGTAGATTTACCAGAGCCATTAAGACCTAAAATTCCAATCTTAGCACCATAGAAAAAACTGAGGTAAATATTTTTTAAAACGGGGGTATTTGCTGTTTTATAAGTTTTAGTCACTCCTGACATTGAAAAAATGACTTTCTTATCGTCTGACATATTGTGTATAAATTTTGTTAAACCCTTCCTTTTAAAGCATTAAATACCCAAGCATTGGCAAAAAAACCAATACCCACTGCGGCAAAGCCCCATCCTGCAACATCGTCATATCTAAAAGCACCAAGGGCTATGAGTAAAACGCCCATAAAACACATAATAAATGTAGCCCAGGCTAAAACGGTATTTTTATTCATAATTATTCTTCTAATTAGTAAGCCACAAATATCGTAAAAATTGGCTTTATGTTACCTTATTGTAAAGAAGAACACGATTAAAAAGTCCTATTTATTGATTTTTTGCTGCTATTTGAACCGCATCTAGTAATTCTGAGAGGTTTAGGCTGTCTTCATGGGTCCATTTAGGGTGTTCTCTCCAATCATTAAACAATGCCTCGTGTACTGCTTTAATTTCATAGGTATATCCCCTTCCAAGCGTTGGCAGAGATACACTTTCAATGTCATGCTCTTTTTCTTTTTCCACTTTAAAACCTTGACTTTCATGCCATCTTGAATCAATAGTAATTAATCCCTCACGACCACTAATTTGAGCCACCATAGAAGATTTAGAGGTAAACCCGCTATACAATACCGCTTTGGCTTTTTTATAGTTAAAAATCATCGCTGTTTGTAACTCTGTACCTGTATCGTTAAAATTAGATGTGGCCATGATACTTTCAGGCATACCCAAAAGCAAATAGCTCAGAAAAATAGGATAAATGCCTATATCTAGCAGGGATCCTCCCCCAAGGGCTGGGTTTAAGACCCTACTTTGAGGGTCTCTATCCATAGCATAAAAACCAAAATCTGCTTGAAGGTATTGTATTGCACCAATTTCATTGGTCTTAATTCTATTCACTACAGCTTCTATGCTAGGGTTAAATCTGGTCCAAAGGGCCTCCATAAAAAACACCCCTGAGGATTTAGCTTGTGAAATCATTTCCTTGACTTCTCCAGAATCTAAACCCAATGGTTTCTCACAAAGTACATGCTTTCCAGCTTTCATGGCTTTTATAGCCCATTCCTTGTGACTGCTGTGTGGTGTAGCAATATACACAACAGACACCAAAGGATCTCTTAATAATTCTTCATAGGAGCCAAAAGCTTTGTCTGCTAAATATTCACTTGCAAAGCTATTGGCTTTCTCCAATGACCTTGAGGCAACCCCATATAATTTAGCCTCTGGCACTAAAGCCAAATCCTTCACAAAATGATGCGCAATACTGCCCAATCCAATAATTCCCCAATGCGTCATTTTCTTATTAAATTTAATTAGAATATAGATACTCCTACAAAGTTAATCAATATTACAACGTATATTTATGGTTGAATTTGCTAATAAAAAGACTTTATAGCCCTATGAGCACCAAAAATAAAACCAATTTAAGTCACCACAATGAAAGTGTAAAAACTTTAGAGAATACATTAGAAAAAGTGATGTTAGGTGGTGGTGAAGCCAAACTTAAAAAAGAAGCTGAAAAGGGCAAACTTTCTGCCAGAGAACGCATTGCTTATTTATTGGATAAATCGCCTCAAATTGAAATTGGCGCGCTCACCGCTTTAGATATGTATTCAGAACACGGAGGCTGTCCTAGTGCTGGAGTAGTGGTTATTATGGGTTATATTGGTGGCAAACAATGTATTGTAGTCGCTAATGATGCAACTGTAAAAGCAGGTGCTTGGTTCCCTTCTACTGCCAAAAAAAATCTAAGGGCCCAAGAAATAGCCATGGAAAATAACATTCCAATTATTTACTTGGTAGATTCAGCAGGGGTTTATTTGCCTTTGCAAGACGAAATTTTCCCTGATAAAGAACATTTTGGTCGGATTTTCAGAAACAACGCTAAAATGAGCAGTATGGGTATTGTTCAAATAGCTGCTATCATGGGAAGCTGTGTGGCTGGAGGTGCCTACTTACCTATCATGAGTGATGAAGCCATTATAGTAGACAAAACCGCTAGTATATTTCTGGCTGGCAGCTATTTGGTTAAAGCAGCCATTGGCGAAACTATTGATAATGAAACTTTAGGGGGAGCAACAACACATTGTGAAATTAGTGGCGTAACAGACTACAAAGCTAAAAATGACAAAGACGCTTTAGATAAAATTAAAAACCTGGTAGACAAACTCGGTGAAACAACAGTGGCAGGGTATAATAAAGCCGCTTCTAAAAAACCAAATGTTTCCCATATAGAAATGCTTTCAAGCTTGCCTATTTCCAGAACAGACCAGTACGATATGATGGAAATAATTAAAGGACTGGTAGACAATTCTGCCTTTGAGCCTTACAAAGAAGACTATGGTAAAACCATATTGACTGGCTATGCAAGAATTGACGGTTGGGCGGTTGGAATTGTAGCCAATCAAAGAACGGTCGTTAAAAATGCAAAAGGTGAAATGCAGTTAGGTGGTGTTATATACGCAGACGCAGCAGACAAAGCAACCCGATTTATAGCCAATTGCAACCAGAAGAAAATACCCTTAGTATTTCTTCAAGATGTGAGTGGTTTTATGGTGGGTAGTAAAAGTGAGCATGGCGGTATTATTAAAGACGGGGCTAAAATGGTCAATGCAGTGAGTAATTCTGTAGTACCTAAATTCACCGTAATTATTGGAAATAGCTATGGAGCAGGGAATTACGCCATGTGCGGAAAAGCTTATGATCCAAGACTTATAGTCGCTTGGCCTTCTGCAAATTTAGCCGTAATGAGTGGGAATTCTGCTTCTCAGGTACTTTTACAAATTGAAAAAGCCAAATTGAAAAAAGAGGGCAAGCAAATAAATCCCAAAGAAGAACAAGAGCTATTGACCAATATTCAAGAAAAATACAACAAACAAATATCGCCTTATTACGCTGCTGCAAGACTATGGACAGATGCTATTATTGACCCTAAAGACACTAGAAAATGGATCTCAATGGGAATAGATGCTGCTAATAATGCACCCCAAAAAGAAAAATTCAACATGGGGGTCCTTCAAGTGTAGTTTATTCTAAAAAATGCTGCTTAGAAGTTTTGATTAATTCCCTAGCTGAGGAGAAACCCTTGGGATTAAAAGAAAACTGGTTTGTCTTCCATTCACATACCTAAAACCTTCCTCTCCAACAAAACCTGCCTCTTCAAACATAATTCTGATGTCTCTTTTCCACTCTGGAATATAAACTGTATTGTTTAACTCAATAGCGTAAACAGTATTAGGGTTTAATGGATAGGCATTTCCGTCTGCTTTATCAATACCATTCTGTGAGTCCCACATGCCTATAGTTGTACCGGCTGAGTGACCGTATAAACCCAAAGGATGCGTATAAATTGCTGGCCTAAGCCCATTGCTTTTGGCTTCGCTTAGGGCATTGGATAATATGGTGTTTCCCACTAAACCTAGCTTCATGTTTTTAGTGAGATAATCTTGAACTTTATTTCCTGAAGCTAGCGCCGATGTTAGAAAATCTGGGGCTTTTTGCTCTTCTGGCTTTAAAACATAAGCCAATTCTTGACAATCCGTATTGAGTCTCAAATAAGTAATTCCAAAATCACAATGCAATAAATCTCCTGGTAAAATAACTTCTTTCTCAGGCCTTCCTGAAAAAGAGTATAAATGAGATACTAAAACTTCTTCACTTCTTTGAATATCTACTGTGGGATGAAACCATGTTTTTAAACCTAGATCGGCTACTTTTTGACGCATCCACCATTCTACATCTGTTGTGGTAGTTACCCCTGGAGTGATTACTTTTTCTGAGAACGCTTCCGCTATTATTTCATGGGTAATGGAAACCAATTGGTTGTAGATTACCATTTCTTTTTCAGTTCTAGTCTCTATCCAACGTACGGCTAATTCCTCTGCTGAAACGACCTTAGCATGCATATTCTTGGGTAAATATACCATAAACGCATCATAGTCCGTCTTGTCTAACCCATCTGCTATATTGTGGTCTTTTGAAAAATTTAAGCCTATTTTTTTTGGATTGCGCTCTTTAATAAGTGTAATGAGTCTGTCCCACTGGTCTGGTGTTTTTTCTTTATCCCAAGCACTTATTATTTGCTTTCCTACATTGTAACGTGCTACAGCTAATTTTTCAATAGTATTGTTTTTTTTATCTCTAAAAAAAAGCAAGATTGTTCTTCTCCTTGCATTGAGCCATGTGGCTGGCAACATGGTTTTGATTACGGGATCTTCATTGTATTCTCTAGAAATAACAACCCACATATCAATCTCAGCTAGATCCATTAATTCAGGTAGTAATTGATCAAAGCGCTCCTCTAAAATTTCATCTATAACTGTGGCCTGCTCTTTGACTGATAAAATGGCCTGTGCTTGAGAAGAAATAACAATAAAAAAAACTAAAAAGGCTAAAAGATGTTTCATAAGTCAAGAAGTGAATGGTTAAAGATAATTGGCTTGGTTGATTGGCTATAGATAAATGGTTGTGGTTATAATTGATTGCTTGTGATTGGTTGAAATTATTTGCTTATAGTTGCGCTTGTGTTTGGATGGTTCAATTAACTCATTTAGTTGACTCATTAGTCATTACAATTTAAGCATTTTATCTATTAATTTAATTGAATCTTTCGCTTCAATATTTCATCCTAAAAAACGAGCTATGAAAGAGATCTCAAATGTCCATAGGTTAACCCATCAAAAAGCACACAAAATATTATAGGTCATGTACTTTATAACCTAAACCCAAAGTATCTTTTCTACGAAGCTTAAATGTATGGGTATATAAAAATTCAGCTACTGTCAATATTCCTTTAGGCTTATAGAATTTAGTGCCAAACTGTATTTTTGCTAAGATTTCTTGTGATTCCTTTAAATACTCTTGTGCTACGACTATTACCAATTGTTCCCCCAGTAAATCATGGGGAATTCCGGAATAAAAGAAAGGAAAGGAAAAATATTTTTCATGGGCTTTTTCCAATGATTCTGGATGAATCTTAACACCACCTGAATTAATCACAAAATCCAAGCGTCCCAACCATTCAAAATGCGATGCATCTAAAATTCGCACTATATCTGTTGTGTGAATGGTATCATGACTAATATATGGGGCTATTACACTTAAGCAGCCACGATCATTCTCCTTAATATGGATATGGGGCAATAATGAAAATAGAACTTGATCCTCTAGCGTTAATTTTGCTATAGCTATGTGACTTAAGGTCTCTGTCATTCCATAACTTAAAAACAATTCTGTGGGCTCCGTTTGAACGGCTAAAACTGCTTTTCTTTTGAGGCTACCAATTAAAGGCGCACCACCTATTAAAACTTTTCGACAACAGTTTAGAAGCGGAATACTTGCCTCTAATTGACTTGGAACCATCGCCACAAAATCAAAAGTAGTTTTAAAAAAATCAAGTGGATGATTAGATGGAGGGCTTACCCATAAATCCAAACCCAATGAAAGCGCACGTACAACCATCATTTTTCCTGCAATAAATTGGGTAGGAAGACATAGAAGTATTTTATGCCCTGGAATTAAATTAAAAAATTGACCAGTAAGTTGCGCATGTGCTTGCATGGCGCTTTTTGTAAAACTTAAAGGTTTGGGTGTTCCCGTTGAACCAGACGTTTGCACACTAATTTCATTTCCTTCTGCCAACCATTCTAACAAAAAAGTCCCTAGATGAACTAAATAAGACTTTTCACTTAGCAAGAGCGATGTTGCATAAATTCCTAGTTCTTTCTCATTAAATGACTTGCCTTGAATGGAAAAATTTGGGTGCACGCTAAAAAAAGTAATATCCATAGACTGATTAGGGCATTTTAACAGGTCCAAATAATTTATTGATCCAACCATTCCATTGGTATTTCTTAGCAAAAAACAATAAAAATAACGGGTAACATACCCCTAAAACAAGGTATAAATCATTTCCAATAGTAGGTGTAGCCACATCTATATATATAGAATCTGTTTGGAATGCAGTCCAATTAGAAGTCATTAATAGCGCCGCTACAAGGTTATTTGCTGCATGAAATCCAAGGGCTAGCTCTAAACCTTCATCCATTAAGGTAACAATCCCTAGAAAAAAACCTGTACCCACATAATAGGCTAAAATACCATAACCTAAGGTTTCCACCTCCGGGTTACCAATATGCATGAGTCCAAAAGTAAGCGAAGTAAAAATGAATGGCAACGCTCTAGATTTAAAAAAAGCCCCTAGACCTTGCATCATATAACCCCTAAAAAGATATTCTTCAAAACTAGTTTGTAGTGGAATGAGTAAAATAGCTACCGCAGCTAACTTTAAAAATGGCCCTAAATTAAAATTATACACATAATCTTCAGGTCTAAAATACACCCCAACTAGTGTAGTGGCAACCACAACAAATCCCCAAATAGAAAATGAGGTAAATACCCTAGACCAATCTATTGAACTCCTAGAGGTTGTAAGACTCGTTATAGACTGTCTATGCACCCATTTCACCCATCCTAAAAGCATGAGTAAACCAAGGGCAAATTGAAGTAAATTTTCCATTAAAAAGGGCGTAGATCCCTTCTCTGCAACTGCGGCTTGCATTAATGCGGTCACATCTATATTCATAGAAGTAATCACAGCATAACTCAGTCCCATCATGGCAAAAAATGAGAGTGGAATTGGAAGGTATTTCCAAAAACCCAATTGTCCCTTAAAAGCTTGTGCTATATACATAAATCATCTATTATTTTAGTGTCCCAAATCGCCTTTGAGTCATAGGCTAAAGTACCTTTTTGGACCCTCAAAGGAGCGGGAATATTGTTGGTGTATAAACTCCCAGTGCCAAGACCTTGTGGCAATATAGTGTTTTTTAAAAACACCCATTGTGCAATAGCATTTAAGCCTATATTACTCTCTAAAGCAGAGGTAGCCCACCACCCTATTCCTTTGGAATCTGCTAGTTGAATCCATTGGTCACTCCCTTTAAATCCCCCAATAAAACTTGGTTTCAATATGACATATTGAGGCTTTACTGTATCTAAAAGACTTTCTTTTTGTGCAAGAGTAAAGCAACCAATAAGGGATTCATCTAGTGCTACTGGAATAGGAGCTTCTGCACACAAAGTAGCCAAATCATTGACCGATTGGACTGGAAGTGGTTGCTCTATAGAATGTACACCTAATTCCTGAAGAGACTCCATTACTTTATAGGCTGTTTTAAGATCAAAAGCCCCATTGGCGTCTACGCGAAGCTCAATGACTTCCTCTGGGTATTGTTGTCTTACAGACCTGAGTAAGGCCAATTCATGATCCACATCTATGGCCCCTATTTTCATTTTTACACAACTAAAACCATTATTCAAGATAGCCCCAATCTGTTGAGACATAAACTCTTGGTCTCCCATCCAAATAAGTCCGTTAATAGGAATAGGTGCTTGTTCCGATATAAAGGTGGAAGGGAATAAGACAAAAGGATGGCTTGAATCCAGGGATAAAAATGCCTGCTCTAGTCCAAATTGAATGCTAGGGAACGACAAAAGAGCCGTCCAAAGTGATTCCAAACCTAAATGAATGTGGTTACAAGCCCAGGAAAGTTTGGCTTCATAATCTGGAACGTCGTCATAGCTCAAACCTTTTAAAAGCCCACATTCACCGTAGCCAACCCGATTATTAACTGTGATTTTTATAAAATAGGATGATTTGGTCTTTAAAACCCCTCTAGATGTTCCACTAGCTTGTTTAAAAATTAAGTCATGTTTACAATAAGTAGCAATCATTTTCATAGCCTTAAAAATAATCAAAATCCACGTAAAATATGGGCTTAACTATTCATTGTCTTCATTAAAAAATCTTTAAAATCTTTAGTGATGGGAATTCTCTTTTGGCCAATAAGGACATCTTTGGCATTGATAGAACTAATATGTTCAATATTTACAATATAAGATTTGTGTGCCTTGTAAAAATACTTGGGGGGTAATTTTGTGTGATAGTCTTTTAGAGAAGAACGAACCACGAAAGTTTTATCTATGGTATAAACCTCTAAGTACACATTATCTGACTTGATGTAAAGGATTTCAGAAAAGGAAATTCTATGGTAAATATGCTGCTTTTTTATAAAAATACTGTCCGTAAGGATGGTTGCTGGAACAAGATCTAAGTTTGCTGCATTAGAATCTTCCAATACGGAAGACTGTTCTCTAAAATTAAACAATGCTATTTCTATAGCTGTAAAAAGATCTTCTTTTTCAAAGGGTTTTACCAGGTATCCGTTTGGAGTTACTTCCTTAGCTTTTGCAACAGTAGCCTTATCTGAATTAGCCGTAATAAAAATGAATGGAATATTCCTATTTTTCCTAATATACCCCCCTAATTCTATGCCTGTTTCAGTACCGGATAAAAAGATGTCTATCAATAATAGATGTATCTTTTTTTGACTTAAGATTTGCACAGCAGCATTGTAATCAGTGACAGATTCTACCTTATTATACCCTAATTTAGAAAGTAATCTAAGTACGCTGTCAACAACAACTAAATTGTCTTCTACTAGTAAAATTCTAAGATCATTGGACAAGAGCATAGCATCAGTTACGATTCTAAATTACAACAAATAATTAGAACCTATTAGAAAACATATGGACCACAAAAAAGTAAGCAAGGCTACTTTTTTAAGCTCTGGGTCTAATAATGAAGGTGAAGTAGTTTTAGAAACTTTAATCAGATGAAAAAGCAATGGTATGAAAACCAGTAGTGGCAATAGATTTAAACTACTTTCAAAAGAAAAATAGGCCGTTCCAAGACTGGCTAAAAAAGCCAAAAAAAAGAGCAACATATGGTATCTTTTCCCCCATTTATACCCAAGTTTAACCACCAAGGTATTCTTATCACTCAGGCGGTCGTTTTCATGATCCCTCAAATTATTGAGATTAAGAACAGAAACACTCAAAGAACCTATGACCAGAGCAGGGAATATATCTGATAAGAAAATATGAAGGGTGTATAAAAATTTACTTCCTAAAACAGAGAGTAATCCGAAAAATAAAAAAACAAATAAGTCTCCTAAACCTTTATAGCCGTAAGCACTAGCCCCAACCGTATACCTAATTGCAGACCAAATACTAGCTATTCCCAAAACAAAAAACAACAAAAAATAAGGCCAGTTAGAAATACCGAATGAGACTGTTAGTAATAATAAAACTGAAAATACAGCCACTACTGATAAGAAAACTATGCCTCGTTTTAATTGAGATGCCGCTAAAAGTCCTGATTGTAAAACCCTTTTTGGGCCAATCCTTTGGTCATTATCTGTTCCTTTTAAACCATCACCGTAGTCATTAGCGAAGTTAGAAATCACTTGAAATAAAAGGGTGCACCAGAGGGAAAGAACGCCTATATAAATATTGAATACCCCTTCGCTTAGGGCTAAAGCGGCGCCTGCTATGATTCCAGAAAAGGATAAGGGGAGCGTTCTCAGTCTAGCTGCTTGCAACCATATTTTTAATGAATTAGCTTCAAAAGACATGCGTAATATTTAAGGCTTTAAGCTTCTAGAAGGTATATTCCTTCTGAGGTTATTTTAATGGTTCTGTTTTTATAAAGGGTCCCTATGGCTTTCTTAAAGACTTTTTTACTCATTTCTAAATAGGCTTTTATCTCTTCAGGAGCAGATTTATCGTGAAGGGGTAAAAATCCTTTGTGAGCAGACAACAAATCCAATACTTGTTTTGCAGCCGGTTCTAATACTGCTACACCAAGGGGTTGCAAACTAATGTCTAGTTTAAAATCTTCTCTCTGTAACTTAACATAGGCAGTCATAGTGTCTCCAACTGAGATGGGTTTAAAGACTTCATTTTGGTATACCATGCCTTTGTGCTGATTTTCCACAATAACATCCCAGCCTAAATCTGATTGCCTTGTAACCAATACAGAAACTGCGTCTCCTTGCTCATATTTGGCCGTACTATTATCTAGAAACTTATCTAATTTATTGGATCCTACTAATCTGAAAGTAACTGGATCTAAATAACAATAAACCACATAAGATTGACCCGCTACCATTTTTGACCTTTGCTCCTTGAAAGGCACCAATAAGTGCTTCTCCAAACCCCATTGAAGAAATGCTCCAATAGCATTTACCTCCTCTACCCTCAAAAGCGCAAAGGAATTTCTTTCAATGTATGGAACCAGGTTTGTAGCTACAGGTCTTTCATCGTAATCTAAATAACAAAAAACAGACAATTTATCCCCTATTTCCCAATCCTGAGGAACATACTTATTGGGTAGTAAAATATCTGTGCCTTCATCATCTCCAAGAAACAAACCTACAGAAGTATCTCTTAGAATTTCTAATTCGTTGAATTTACCGAGTACAATCATAATGATATAAAACGCAAAAATACAGTTTAAAAAGCGGAAAGAAGTTTTTAGCGCACTTTTATTTTAGGACCTTATTAAGATTAATAATACGCTTTAAGGGTCTTAAAAAAGTTCATTAACACCCCTTCATTCTCTGTTCTAGGTGTTTTGATTTCCAATAGACTAGGCCCATTATTTCGCTGAAAAAATGCAGACAATTCACTAGAGAGACTTTCTTTGTTATGAGCGCTGTAATATTCCAATCCGTGCAAAGTACAAAGTGACTTTGCACTTAGGTCGTGAACAGTCTCAAAATAAGTCCTAAAATGCTCACTATCCGTCTTTCCTGGCAATACCCTAAAGATACCTCCCCCTTGATTATTAATCAAAATAATCTTAAAGTCTTTAGGGATGTATTTATTCCACAAACCATTGCTGTCATAGAAGAAACCCAAATCACCTGTAACCAAAGTAGTTTGCACTTGGGAAGTTACACCGGAACCTATGGCTGTAGCAGTGCTCCCATCAATTCCAGAAGTCCCTCTATTGCAATAAACGGCTACAGAAGGTTTCACAGAAAACAATTGTGCATATCTAATGGTCGCACTATTGGCTAAATGCAATACCGACTTATTAGGTATGGCTTTGAGCAAATGATAGAACGCATAAAAATCGGAAAAAGGACAAGAGGCGGTATAGGTCTCAATATGCCCCTTATAAATATTTTTGTAGTGAAGTGCACGTTTTTTTGGGCTGTCTATGCTCAGTGTTTCGAGAGAAATAGGCTTTTGAAGGGCTGGACCAAAAAAGGCATCGGCCGTAGGCCTAAAACAAGTGAAATGGGTAAAAAATGGATTCACAACAATCTCATTTTGTATCTGCCAATGCAATTTTGGGGTGTATTGATTCAAGAAATTCTTTATTTTTTTGGAAACTACTGCCCCTCCTATAGTCACCAAAAGATCTGGTGATAAGGCGGCCCCAATAGCTTGCGCGTCCAAGTGTGTTTCCATGGGGGCAATAATATTATCAATACTGTCAATAAATTCTGGATGGTGCACATTAGAGGTAGTCTCCGTAAAAACCAATACCCTAGGATCTTTAGAGAGCCATTGCACCAATTCATTGGACAAATAATCCAGTGCATTTGGGTACAACACACCTACAATAACCATAATTCGTTTTGCTCCCTCCCATTCCGCCTTTAATTTGGGGTCTGAGAGGGTTTTATTAACGGTTTTACTGTCTGTAATAGCCGCATTTTCCACAGTAGATTTAGGCACTAAAGCACCTTCTAATAATGGCGCTTCTTGGTATAAGGGCTCTTCAAAAGGGGTGTTTAAATGAATGGGTTTATTTGTGGCTTTTAATTGATTAAACGCTGTGGCTAATAAAGCATGGTTTTTTTTGCTTACCGCTTCTTGAGACCACTGCAAAGCCTTGGGCATAAAGCGATTATAGCGTTCTGAAGCATGAGAGGCATCCTGAATTAATGGGGCAGAAAACACCACGTGCCTGCCATAAACACCTTCTTGTCTAATGGTTTGTCCATACCCCTTATCTATGAGATATGAGGGCCTATCAGCAGAAATTACGACCAGTGGAATCCCTGAATAATAGGCCTCAGAAACAGCGGGGTAATAATTTAATAAAGCACTCCCTGAGGTGCACACAAGCAGGGTAGGTTCCTGAGTTCTCTGTGCCATTCCCAAGGCAAAAAATCCAGCAGCACGCTCATCTACAATACTAAAACAGTTAAAAAAGGGATCGGCTAAAAAACTGATGGTCAAAGGTGCATTTCTAGATCCAGGAGAAATAACAACTCTAGAAATGCCCTGTGCTTTACAATGTAAAACAAGGCTTTGGGCTAAAGGAATACTAGAGTATTGCATAGGAACAAAAGTAAGCGCTAATCATTAGATTTAAAAAAATAGAGGTGGTATTAAATGACTTTTTTTATGGTTTGGGCTTTTAAAATGGTTTCCTCCCATTCTTTCTCTGGTTGGGAGCCTGAAGTAATGCCTGAACCTACATATACAATAGCAGTACCTGATTGATATTCCATACACCTTAAATTGACATATAAATCTGCTTCAATAGAATGTAAACCTTCAAAACCTATTGAAGCTTGGGCCAAATGGGCATGTACAAGCCCCAAGTAGCCCGCATAAAATTTGCGGTCTAAAGCTTCATTTTGCTGAATAAAATCTTGAGCTTGATCTCTAGGAAGGCCACAAATAGCTGGTGAAGGGTGTAAAGTTTCTATTAATTCTACCAGTGTTTTGTGGCCAATTTGAGCCACACTAATATCTGTTTTTAAATGAGATACTTGGGCGGCATTTACCTGGTAAGTATTATTTTTATTCACCTTAAGACCTGCAGAAGCGAGTCTATTCTCAATATCTTGGACAACCATTGCCTGCTCCTCTTGCTCTTTTAAAGTCCAATTTTCAGAGAATAAGGAAGTACTCGTGTCATCTCTTTTAATGGTTCCTGCCAAAGCAGCTGTTTGTAAGGTTTTGTTTTCTATTCGTAACAAACGCTCTGGAGTGGCCCCTATCCAAGTACCCAAAGCTGGGTGATGCCATAAATAACAAAAAGCACTGTCATAGCAAGCCAATAAATTCTCAAATATGGCTAAAGGGGGTTTGGCTGTTTCAAAAGAAGTAGCACGCGCCAATACCACTTTTTTAAACTGATTGCGCCCAATCTCATCCAATGCGCTTTGCACCAAATTCATATGGGACACTTTTAAAGCGTTGGAATGGTCAAGCACATTAGAACTCCCTCTTTTATCCGTCTCTAAAGGTGCTTTTTCTGGATTTATAGAAGAAATTATTGGGTCAAAAGTGGCGTTCATATAGCCCTCAGGCTTTAATAAATACGGTGTTTTTTCATGAGAATATGTAGCCATAACAAAGCCAAACCTGGCTTCAGGCGTTACATAATGTAGTGCGTCCGTGTTTTGCCAGAGCAAGTGGACCTTATTTTCATCTGGGGACTTAAAAGCTACAAAAGGCAATCCTTTATTAAAAAAACCCGCTATATTTTCTAAAAGATCCTCTATTGCGTAGGTCATACTATCTAGTTTCGAGGCAGGGCAATAGTGGTTAGCTTGTTCACAGATATTAATTGGCCTGCGGCATCTGTAATTTTAATATCCCATAATTGCGTTGTTCTGCCTTTATGAAGCACTGTGGCCTTTGCATATACAAAACCAGAAGCAATGCTTTTAACGTGGTTTGCAGCAATTTCTATGCCCCTAACTTTATAGTTTTTAGCATCTAAAAATAAAAATGATGCCGCACTGCCTACACTCTCTGCTAATGCCACCATAGCCCCACCATGCAGCACCCCGTCTGGTTGGTGCACTTTTGGTCCCACTGGCATTTTAGCAGTTAAAAAATCTTCTCCAACGTCTACATAAGAAATCTCTAAGGTTTCCATTAAAGTATTGGGGCACCTGTCATTACAAGCTTTAAGAATGGCTTCTTTGTCCATGTTTTTTTTAGTAAAATTAAACAATAATAAAGGACTGACACAATTGTATATCTTTGATTTAAATAATATTTAAGTCCATGTCACTTTTAGAAAACAACTGGGTTCGATTAGATCCATTAAGCACAACTCATACTGACGCCCTTTGGGAGGTTGTTAAACACTTAAACATCTATAAATACGGTCCAAACGACCTGAGTACAAAAGATAAATTAGCCGCTTATATTGCCCAGGCCGTAGAGAATGAAAAGATAGCTAAAGACATACCCTTTGCTGTGTTTAATAAGTTGTCTCAAAAATATGCTGGTTGTACCCGATTTGGATTAATAGATCCATACAATAAAACACTTCATATAGGTTGGACATGGTTGGCGAAAGAGGTGCACGGAACTGGACTCAATACCGCACTAAAACACCTCATGCTTTCACATGCCTTTGGGCCCATGAAAATGCGAAAAGTAATTTTCAGGATAGACGCACTCAATATAAGATCCAGAAAAGCAGTGGAGAAACTTGGAGCTACATTAGAAGGTATACTTAAAGAAGACGTATTTGTAGCCCACAAAAGAATTAGAGATACTTGCTGTTATGCCATATTTTCAAGAGACTATTCTTCAAAATAAACAATCTTTCTAGTGGTATAGGTATTGTCTGGCGTGGTAATTTTTTTGATCCAATTTTTAAATGGGCTCCCATCTAGCTGATACAGATTTTTCTTGGTTTGGCGCACTACTCCCCTTTCGAAAATTTGCTCAATGGGATGGTTATTACTATCGTACTTTGTCCTTACGGACGATGCCTTTTTTGGGACTAACAAAGCATCTTTTTCTATATAAATTGTGCTGTGAAGTTCAATCTCTAAACCTTTTTTATTAAACACACGCAGCTCCAAAGCGTTGGGTATTCCGTTGTCGAACTCTTTTGTTTTCAGCTGACTCAAAGTACCACCTGCTTTTAAAAATATAGAATCTATTTGCTTTAAAGGCACACTATCTAGCCAATACGCGGTAGATTTTTTGGTGCGTAAAGAGTCCCACTGATGGCTAATTAGAGTAATAAAACGTCCCTGTGTATTTGTTCTCACCACTCTGGTCAACTGTCCTATACTGTCATAACGATAATTAAATTGCGCTACAAAAGTCCTATCATAACCAATGATTTTCTCTTTGATTTTAAGTTGTGGTATGCTGTCATAACTATAAAAATTAGCCATTGAAGTGGTTTTGTCTAACACCCCATTGACATAGTTTTCTACCCTCCGTTCTACTAGCTTGGCTTTTTCATATTTGTAGTAGGTGGTCTCACTGTCATTTTCCCCAAAAACAGTAGCCGCTTCTACCAGCTGACCAGTTTTGTTAAACTGATATTGCTCTTGACCGTATTTAGTGAATACAAAACAAGATTTCACAGGACCTTTTAAATCAAAATCTGATCGATCATAAGTGATTATTTCTTGAGACCATCCCATTAAATGGGTGAAAAGAAACCCTGTAAATAGGGACATTCTAAAATGACATTGCATGCAGTAAAGGTAGCATATTCAACAAAAAAAAGGCAGCCTTTGGGCTGCCTTTTTATAGTGTATATTAAAAGTAATTATTTTACTTCTTCAAAATCTACATCTTCTACATTGTCTGCATCTGCAGCTGCATTAGGTTGAGATCCAGCTGCTCCAGCGTCTCCACCAGCTGCTCCAGCATCTGCCTGAGCTTTGTACATTTCTTCAGAAGCAGCTTTCCAAGCTTCGTTTATTTTATCTAAAGCTGGCGTAATTTGTGCCAAGTCTTTAGCTTCAAAAGCTTTTTTAAGTTCCTCTAAAGCGCCTTCAATAGGGGCTTTTTTATCTGCAGAAAGTTTCTCCCCAAATTCTTTGAGTTGTTTCTCCGTTTGGAAGATCATTCCGTCTGCCTCGTTGAGTTTGTCTACCGTTTCTTTGGCTTTCTTGTCAGACTCTGCATTGGCTTCTGCCTCAGCTTTCATTTTTTTGATTTCCTCTTCTGTTAAACCTGAAGAAGCTTCAATTCTAATGTCTTGCGTCTTATTGGTCGCTTTATCTGTCGCAGATACTTTAATAATACCATTGGCGTCAATATCAAAAGTTACCTCGATCTGAGGTGTTCCACGCTGTGATGGTGGAATACCGTCTAAATGGAACCTACCAATGGTCTTATTGTCTGTAGCCATAGGTCTTTCTCCCTGTAATACATGTATTTCAACCGAAGGCTGATTGTCTGCAGCAGTAGAGAAAACTTGAGATTTCTTGGTAGGAATGGTCGTATTAGATTCTATAAGTTTGGTTAAAACACCTCCCATAGTTTCTATTCCTAATGAGAGCGGTGTTACATCTAATAACAATACATCTTTCACATCTCCAGTTAACACCCCTCCTTGAATGGCTGCACCAACGGCAACTACTTCATCAGGGTTTACTCCTTTAGAGGGCTTCTTACCAAAGAATGCCTCTACAGCCTCTTGAACTGCAGGAATTCTTGTAGATCCACCTACTAAGATAATTTCATCTATATCACTCTTAGATAAACCAGCTGCTTTAAGCGCAGATTCACAAGGTGCAATAGTTCTCTTTACCAAGTCTTCAATTAATTGGTCAAACTTAGCTTTAGTAAGTGTTCTTACCAAATGCTTAGGTCCTGAAGCAGTCGCAGTAACATAAGGAAGGTTAATTTCTGTTTGAGCAGATGAAGACAATTCAATCTTCGCTTTCTCAGCAGCCTCTCTCAATCTCTGAAGTGCCATAGCGTCTTTTCTTAGATCTATGTCTTCTTCAGATTTAAACTCATCTGCCATCCAATCAATGATCTTCTGGTCCACGTCATCTCCTCCTAAATGGGTGTCTCCATCAGTCGCTAAAACTTCAAATACACCATCTCCTAGTTCTAGTATAGAGACGTCATGTGTTCCTCCACCAAAATCAAAAACAACAATTTTTTGCTCAATATCTTTTTTATCCAAACCGTAAGCCAAAGAGGCTGCGGTTGGCTCGTTTATAATACGCTCCACAGTTAAACCAGCAATTTCACCAGCTTCCTTAGTCGCTTGTCTTTGGGCGTCATTAAAATATGCTGGAACTGTAATTACAGCTCTAGACACAGGCTGACCTAGGTAATCCTCAGCAGTCTTTTTCATTTTTTGGAGGATCATAGCAGACAATTCTTGTGGCGTGTATAAACGGCCGTCAATGTCTACTCTAGGCGTGTCGTTGTCTCCTTTTAATACTTTATAAGGGACACGTCCAGCTTCTTTACTAGATTCTGAGAATTTATTTCCCATAAATCTCTTGATAGAATAGATGGTTTTATGAGGGTTGGTCACTGCTTGTCTTTTAGCAGGATCTCCTACTTTAATTTCACCACCTTCTACAAAGGCTATTACAGAAGGAGTTGTTCTTTTCCCCTCAGCGTTTGGAATTACAACAGGCTCATTACCCTCCATTACGGAAACACAAGAGTTTGTTGTTCCTAAATCTATTCCGATAATTTTACTCATGTCAATATATTTATTTTGTTTGCAATACTTTTATTGTTCTCCAACCCTATTTCAAGTATTATGCCATGATATACAATCTGACAAGCTGGCAGTTTTGAAACAAACGACTCAAAGAAAATACGGCTAATTGACATAAAAAGCCCTCGAAATCTGTCAAAAAAGGAAAAATTGGTTGGGGATTATTGGCTTAAAAGTGTTGTGTTTATGTGGTTTTGGTTATAGCTGATTCGTTATGATTATAAGATTGCAAATTTCATGAAACATACATTACATTTGTAAGGCTGGTGTATAGAAATCACCTTTAACAAGAAAGCATTTGCATATGGAGTGTATCAGTATTTTTGATATGTTAAAAATTGGGGTTGGGCCCTCAAGTTCCCACACGCTGGGCCCTTGGCGTGCTGCAGAAAGGTGGCTTGCTGAATTGTCAGAAAAAACCACACTTTCTCAAATAGTTCATATCAAGGTATCTGTTTACGGATCACTCTCGCTTACGGGAAAGGGTCATGCTACGGATTACGCTCTAATGTTAGGCTTATCTGGTTATGATCCTGTGCACATTCCCACAGATGAAATTCCGGCTGCTATTGCAGCCATAAAGGCAAATAAGTCCTTACTTCTCAACGGAATGTTTCCCATCACTTTTAATCCAGAAACGGATTTGGTTTTCGAAAAGAATTTTTTGCCTTTTCATGCCAACGGCATGGAATTTCATGCCACTACAACAAATGGTGTTGTTCATTCTGAAACCTATTACTCCATTGGCGGGGGATTTGTGGTTAAAGAAGCCTTAGAAAATGCCAAAGAAAATGAAGTTCAATTCAATAGCTTTCCCTTCCCTGTTGAGAAAGGAAAAGAGCTGTTGGCGTATTGTAAAGACACCAATCAATCTATTTCTGCATTGGTCCTAGAAAACGAAAGGTCATTAAGGACTGACGGTGAGATTGACCAAGGGATCCATGATATTTGGAACACCATGCTGGCTTGTATGTACGAGGGATGCCATACAGAAGGCACACTACCAGGTGGCTTAGACGTAAGAAGAAGGGCTTATGACCTTCATTTAAGCCTAATAGGACAGAGCACCTATAAAACTAAGGAAAGCTGGCTCAATGAAATAAGAAAAACAGACGTAAAGTTTAGACAAATTTTAAAATGGGTGAGCTGTTTTGCACTAGCCGTCAACGAAGTGAATGCGGCTTTAGGCAGGGTGGTAACTGCCCCTACAAATGGTAGTGCAGGTGTAATACCATCTGTACTTATGTACTATTTGGCTATTGAAAACCACCAAGGATCCTTTGAGGAAATTAAACGTTTCTTATTGGTTGCAGGAGAAATTGGTAGTATTTTCAAAAAAGGTGCTACCATATCTGCCGCCATGGGGGGCTGCCAAGCAGAAATTGGTGTTTCCTCTGCCATGGCTGCTGGAGCACTGACTGAATTATTAGGTGGAACCCCGGAACAAGTTCTTGTGGCTGCTGAAATAGCCATGGAACATCATTTAGGAATGACCTGTGATCCTATTGGAGGACTGGTGCAAATTCCTTGCATTGAAAGAAATTCTATGGGAGCCATTAAAGCGATTAATGCTGCAGAACTCGCTTTAAATTCCAATCCTGAAAACGCTAAAATACCTTTGGATAAAGTGGTAGAAACTATGTGGGAGACTGCTAAAGACATGAGCAGTAAATACAAAGAAACCTCAACTGGAGGCTTAGCTGTTGGGGTATATTTAAGCGATTGTTAAAAAATAGTTTTAACATGTTAAAGGCCACCCATCAAACAAATTATAGCCCGAGATTACAACTGTTTAATCTATAGTCTAGAAACCTTAAATTCCCTTATTTGTAGTATATTTTACAGAAAACACCTTACTTTTATATCCTAAAACTTTAGAGATGTCTGTAGCTAAAAAAGACTATAAAAAAATAACGGTTCAATCCCTTACTGAGATGAAAGCCAACGGAGAAAAAATATCTATGCTCACCGCATACGATTTCACCATGGCAAGAATTGTGGACCAATCCAAAGTAGACGTCATATTGGTGGGTGATTCTGCCAGTAATGTCATGGCAGGCCATGAAACTACACTTCCCATTACTTTAGATCAGATGATTTATCATGCCTCCTCCGTTGTAAGAGCTGTTTCTAGGGCCTTGGTTGTGGTAGACATCCCTTTTGGAAGCTATCAGAGTGACCCTAAAGAAGCCTTGAGATCTGCGATTCGAATCATGAAAGAAAGTGGCGGTCATGCAGTTAAATTAGAAGGGGGTGATGAAATAAAAGAGTCTGTAAAAAGAATATTAAACGCCGGTATTCCAGTAATGGGCCACTTGGGTTTAACGCCACAGTCCATTTATAAATTTGGTACGTACACGGTAAGAGCAAAAGAAGAAGAAGAAGCAGCCAAATTAATTGAGGACGCCTTACTGTTAGAAAGACTCGGATGTTTTGCCATTGTACTAGAAAAAATACCTGCCACTCTAGCATCAAAGGTAGCTGCTCAATTAACTATTCCAATTATTGGTATTGGTGCTGGAGGTGGCGTAGATGGACAAGTATTGGTTATCCACGATTTACTGGGTATGACTAAAGAATTTTCTCCTAGATTTTTAAGGAGATATATGGACTTGTATCATGGAATGACTGAAGCCATTGGATCTTATGTAAATGACGTAAAGCAGGGTGATTTCCCTAACGAACAAGAACAATATTAAGGCTCCATCTATTATTTCAGACCAGTTATAGCCCAACATATGTGATCTCCTATTTTGATTTTATTTTACTATTTCAACCCTTTCAAACCTTATTTTTTTGACTCCTTTAGATATTTTATACGAAGACAACCACCTTATCGCTATTAATAAAAAAGCCGGTGAATTGGTACAAGGAGATAAAACAGGAGACATACCTTTGAGTGAAACGGTGAAAGCTTTTATTAAACAACGAGATCAAAAGCCTGGAAATGTTTATTTAGGGGTGCCCCACAGATTAGATAGACCTACTTCTGGGGTGGTTATTTTTGCAAAAACATCAAAAATACTTCCCCGAATGAATGCCCTTTTTGCGAGTCAAGATGCACACAAAACATATTGGGCATTGGTTCAACCTAGCCCTAAAAAAAAATCAGAAACATTGACGCATTGGATGGTTCGCAATACAAAACAAAATAAGTCCTATGCCCACAATAATGAAGTTCCAAATGCAAAATTGGCCAAGCTTAAGTACAGCCTCATTAAGGAACTGGACAGATATTCACTTTTAGAAATACAGCTATACACTGGAAGACACCACCAAATTAGGGCGCAATTGTCTGCTGTGGGTTGTTGTATAAAAGGAGATTTGAAATACGGTGCTGCAAGGTCTAACCCAGATGGAAGCATTCATTTACATGCTAGGCATTTATTTTTTGAACATCCTGTAAAAAAAACAGCCATTTCCATCACTGCACCAACCCCTCAGGAAGCCCTTTGGAGGGCATGTGAAATATAGCTTAACGTATTTTTAATAGGGCTTTTTCTCTCATAATGTCGGCCACAGGCCTACCGCTTAAATGACTTTCTAGCCAAGAGAGTATGTCTAAATATAAAAAGGCACGTTTCTCATAGGGATGGTCTTCATAGACCTTGAGTTTAGTGTGTAATTTCCTAAAAGCATCTTGTAAATCAGATGGGTATATCTGACCCAAATTTCTAAGGAAAATAATCATTTCTTTTTGTACGGCATGGAGGTCATTCATCTTTAGTAGAAACTTAAATGTGCTCTTGAGTTGAATCTCCAAATGATAATCCATTCCAGATTCATAATGAGCTACAAGGCTCAACACCCTGGCGAAACACATGAGGTCTTCCCTCATTTTCAAGTGTTTGTTTAGAATTATTTTTTTTAAGTATACGATACAATTCTTATGATCCCCTACCCCAAAATACAAACAGGCTATTTTGTAATACAATAGCATAATATGGTGCTGGTCCAACCTATCTTGGTGCTTTTCTATCCCATAATTAATGGCTTTAACTAAATACAGGCCTTGCTTAAAAGTACCTTCTAGAAAGTGAAGGTTCAATTTATTAGAATTTAAATACAAAAAAGACAGCGAACTTATGTTGTCATTTTTAGGGAAAAAGTCACTTTGCAATACCGCTTCCATGTGATCTAGCGTCTCTTTAAACTGAGAGCTATACTTTACGTAAAATAGGGATTCTAACAAATAGTTATTCCCTTTGAGGTAAAAGACAGGATGCAATTGTACCATGTCTTTTTGCTCTGTAAATAACTGCACCCATTTACTGGCATATTTGTAGCTAGAGAGAAAATCTTGGGTAAGGAAGCTATACCAAAGATGTGCTTTATACAACCATAGTTTTTCTCTAAAACCCAATTGCTCAATATGATAATCTGGCAAATTATTGTTAAAGTAAGAAGTTATTTTATTCAGGTCTTCATCGGACCTTGCATATCCCACCTTGAGCATCATGGCATACAATTCCAGCGACAAATTAGACAATTTACTGGCCATATTGTTTTCAAAAGAAAGCTGGCTAGACTGTGTCACTAATTCTTGTGCCCTGTCTGGGATACTTCTGGTAATATATTGGGTTTCAATAACTTTCTCTAACTCAACTATCTCGTAAGCAATGTTTTTTTCTTGTTGCTCAATAGCTGTAAACTTAGCTTTCTCTAAAATTTTTAGACTCTGCTTGTACAAGCCTTTTTGGTACAAAATAGTGGCAAAATCTAATTGTTCCCTAAGCTGAACCCTAATATTTTGATTGACTGGGTTGAGTCTAAGTGACACTAATATTTGCTTGTACAAATGTGCTTTTAAATTGGATAATTGGGTCTTTTTAACAATACCACTATCTAAAATTGCTGTTTCTTCATATTGCTTGGCACGATCCAAAAGATTGAACAAAGCCAAAAATTTTGCATCTGTATTCACGCCCAACCGCCCAACATAGAGTTTGAATTGCCTTTTTTCAGATTTTGAGAGCGATTTCACTAAAACAAATAAAGGGTCTTTATGTGGATTTGTCATCGTATTATTAGAGTGCTAATCAATTGAAACAAAGTGATTTAACAAAGGTCTATCTATGCTGTGTATTGTAAAAGAAATACTAAAATTCGATTTACTGCCTAGCAATTATTATCTTCGTTTGTAACACCAAATTACGGAAATATAATGAGTAAAGACAAGGTATTTATTTTTGACACTACTTTAAGAGACGGAGAACAAGTTCCTGGTTGTAAATTAGACACGCCTCAAAAACTAGAAATAGCTGCGAGACTAGATGAATTGGGTGTAGACATTATTGAAGCTGGCTTTCCTGTATCTTCACCTGGGGATTTTAATTCGGTGAATTTAATTTCAAAACTGGTTAAAAACGCTTCTGTTTGCGGACTTACCAGAGCGGTTAGAAAAGATATTGAAGTAGCAGCAGAAGCGCTTAAATATGCTAAAAGACCTAGAATCCATACGGGTATTGGAACGTCTGATTCTCATATTAAATTTAAATTTAACTCAAATAGAGACGCTATTATTGAAAGGGCTGTAGCTGCTGTGACCTATGCAAAAACCTTTGTTGAGGATGTAGAATTTTATGCTGAAGACGCCGGTAGAACAGACAATGAGTTTTTGGCTAGGGTTTGTGAAGCTGTTGTTAAAGCTGGAGCTACAGTACTTAATATTCCTGACACTACCGGATATTGTTTGCCAGAAGAATACGGCGCAAAAATTAAATATTTAAAAGAGCACGTCACCGGTATTCACAAAGCGATATTGTCTTGTCATTGTCATAATGACCTTGGATTAGCTACTGCCAATGCAATAGCTGGAATACAAAATGGGGCGAGACAAATTGAGTGTACTATTAATGGCATTGGCGAAAGGGCTGGAAATACTGCTTTAGAAGAAGTTGTCATGATCATGAGACAACACCCAAGTTTAATGCTAGACACCAATATAAAAAGCCAACTTCTAAATGACACTAGCTTAATGGTTTCAAGAAATATGGGTATGATGGTTCAGCCCAATAAGGCTATTGTTGGCGCCAATGCTTTTGCCCACAGTTCTGGAATTCACCAAGATGGAGTGATTAAAAATAGAGAGACTTATGAAATCATTGATCCAGCAGAAGTTGGGGTCACTGAATCTTCCATTGTTTTAACTGCCAGAAGTGGAAGGGCTGCTTTGGCTTACAGGTCAAAAAATGTAGGCTATGAACTTACCAAGACACAATTAGATAAAATTTATGAGCTGTTTCTAGATTATGCAGATTCACATAAAGAAGTCACAGATGAAGGCATCCATGAAATCATGGTGCAATCTGGATTTGAATTTTAACCATTTGTTAATCACTAAGGATTTATGAATTTAAAGGTGGTACTTTTAGCACATCACAGAGAAGAAAACACCGCAATACAACAGGTGGTTAAGTGTATTCGTGCTATTGAGGAAAACTACAACCATTTTTTTACGATCAACTCCTTGACCACAGAACTCAGAAATGGTGGGGTTTTATTGGACGAAGCCACTGTGAATGCTTGCAAAAATTCAGATGCTATACTGAGTTCCTTTCCTGTGTCAAGAAATGGGTATCATATATCTAAAGAAGGTATTAAATCAACTATTTTTGAGACTTTTGATTTCTATGCAAGCGTAGTGCCCACACTGCCCTTCCCTAATCAGGTCAATTTTGAAGAATATGCCTCCAATAAAAATGTAGATATAGTGGTGTTTTCTGCACTCAAAGCCGGAAAGTATGCCTCCATAGAAATGGCTACTAAGTCAGGAGTAGACAGCTTTCACTCTAATTTACAAAGTGTTCATCAATTGTTTCATTTGGCTTTTAAAACAGCTAAAAATAGAAAACAAAAACTGTACATAGCAATACCAGAAGGTCCTTACAAAAAGTCTATTTGGGAAAAAACTGTAGCTGAAATTGCCCCCAGCTACCCTATGGTTAAAACGTTTATGTGCGACATTTCTATAATCATTCAAACTATTTTAAAAACCCCTGAAAGCTTGGATTGTATTTTTACTGATCGGGCTCATGGAAAGATCATAAACAGTTTGAACAATAATTTGTTTGGGCTTTCTAATCTATTACCCTGTGGTCATATGGGTATTGGCATAAACCTCTTTGAGCCCTTAGAGGATAGTCAAAGCACACTAAAAGAAAAAGTTAATCCCATACCCTTAATATATTCTTTGGCATTATTGCTCTCTAGATTTGGACTTCAAGAAGAAGCTGGTGCCATACAAATGGCAGTAAATAGTGCTGGTGAGAGAGGTATGTATACAACTTTAGACACTTTACCAAAAGACATTAACTGCGACCAATTAGGTGATTATTTGGCCGCTGCCATAATTGACTCTGAAGACATTGGGGTGGTGAATGATGAGAATATAGATTTAGGAAAATCTACCATTATTTAGATAAGTAGTTTTTCAAAAAAAATGATTCTCCAAATAGCTAGAGAATTAAAATATTAGGCCAGCAGATTCAATAAATTCTCATATTTTATAGACTTACATAGGACCCCTATTCGTTGCAATGTTTATATTTGTGGCTTTATTACACTACTATGAAAATATCATACAACTGGCTTAAAGAATTTATTGCAACTGATTGGAATGTTGAAAAAACATCACAATTATTGACAGATTTAGGCCTCGAAGTAGAGGGCGTAGCACCTTTTGAATCTATTAAAGGAGGCTTACAAGGTGTTGTGGTGGGACATGTATTAAGTTGTGAAAAACACCCAAATGCAGATAAATTACAATTGACCAAAGTATCTATTGGAAACAACACCACTTTACAGATTGTGTGTGGCGCTCCCAATGTAACTAAAGGCATTAAAGTAGCTGTGGCCACTATTGGAACAACATTATACACCCCAGAGGGAGAAGCATGGGTTATTAAGAAAGGAAAAATTCGGGGAGAAGAAAGCCACGGAATGCTGTGTTCTGAAAATGAATTAGGATTGGGCCAAGGCCATGACGGAATTATGATTTTGGAAGACCACCTCAAAGAAGGTGCCGCATGTAGTAGTGTGTTTAATGTAGTGAGAGATGAAGTTATTGAAATAGGCTTAACACCTAACAGGGCAGACGCCATGAGTCATTTTGGTGTAGCTCGAGACTTAAAAGCTGGCTTAAAACAACAAGGAGTATCTAAAGAGCTCATCACACCCTCAGTAATGCAATTTTCTGTAGACAATAGGATTTCTACGATTCAAGTACAAGTAGACACGCCTGACTTAGCCCCGCGATATTCTGGTATCACTATAAGTGATTTAACGGTAAAAGAAAGTCCTGATTGGATAAAAAACAGGCTTAAAGCTATTGGACTTAGCCCTATCAATAATGTTGTAGATGCAACCAATTATGTATTACATGAATTAGGTCAACCACTCCATGCTTTTGATTTAGCGAAAATTGAAGGTAAAAAAGTAATCGTTAAAACCCTTGAGCAAGGCACTAAATTCACTACATTAGATGGTATTGAACGGGTCTTGTCCTCAGAGGATTTAATGATTTGTGATGCAAAAAAACCCATGTGTTTGGCTGGTGTTTTTGGCGGTCAGGATTCAGGAGTTACAGCCCAAACTACTGCTGTTTTTTTAGAATCTGCCTATTTTAATCCTGTATCTATAAGAAAATCAGCCAAGCGGCACGGATTGAGTACAGATGCTTCTTTTAGGTTTGAACGCGGTATAGATATAAACCTTGTAGAAGAGGCTTTAAAAAGAGCGGCACTACTGATAAAAGAATTGGCTGGCGGACAAATTAGTTCAGACATTATAGACCTTTACCCGAAAAAAGAGGAGAATTACCAAGTGTTTTTAACTTTTAAGCGAATCTATTCTCTCATAGGGGAAGAAATCCCTACTGATACTATAAAGAGTATACTGAGTTCATTAGAAATTCGTGTGAATAATGTAACGGAATCAGGATTGGGACTGACCATTCCATTTTATAGGGTGGACGTTCAAAGAGAAGTAGACGTTATTGAAGAAATTCTGAGGGTATATGGCTATAATAACATTCATTTTTCAAAAAAAATAAATGCCTCCATTGCCTATACTGATCCAAAAGCAGATCATATTATTCAAAACAAAATAGGCGATTCGTTAGCGGCTCAAGGGTTTAATGAAATCCTGACTAATTCCCTCACCTCTCCTCAGCCATTACAACATACACAGGACACTGAGCTACAACAAGCTGTTACTATATTGAATCCTTTGAGCAATGATTTGAGCATTTTAAAAACTTCTATGTTATTTACAGGGCTTGAAACTGTTTCTTATAATATTAATAGAAAAACAAATCGCTTAAAACTCTTTGAATTTGGTAAGACATACCACCAAATTGATGGGAATAGAAGAGAAAATAAGCATTTGAGTATTCTAATGACCGGTAAGAGACATACTGAAAATTGGCTGAGTTCAGATGAAAAGCTAAGTTTCTTTGACCTTAAAACAGTGGTAGAAAACATATTGGAAAGGCTTGGTATTCAAAAATGGAAGATCTCAGAAGCTACCGCTGACTTATTTTCAGAAGGAATAAGCTACAGCAGCAGAAAAGATACCATAGTAACTTTTGGTGTACTCTCCAATAAGCTTCTTAAAAAGTTAGACATAAAACAAGAAGTGCTTTTTGCAGATTTTAATTGGGATGCAATCCTTAAATTACTGACAAAAGAAACCATTAAGTTCCAAGATATCCCAAAGTATCCAGAAGTATCGAGAGATTTTGCCCTACTAATCAAAAACAGTGTGACTTTTGAGCAGCTGGCTCAAACAGCTAAAAATACTGAAAAAAAATACCTCAAAGAGGTGGGTTTATTCGATGTATATACTGGAAAGAATTTACCTGAAGGGACTAAGTCTTATGGTGTTAATTTTGTGCTCCAAGACCAAAATGCCACACTAGAAGAAAAACAGATAGACAAAATTATGCAAAAACTTCAAGCGGCTTTTGAAAGAGACTTCGAAGCAAGCCTTAGATAAAAAAACGCCTTCTTAAAGAAGGCGTTTTTTTATACTATAACTATACTTGATACATTTTCTCTCGTTGTACCTTTATGTCTTTGTCAGACATATAATCGTCAAAACTAAGGTACCTATCTATAACCCCTTTAGGTGTTATTTCAACTACCCTATTGGCCACTGTTTGGGCAAACTCATGATCATGAGTGGTCATTAATAAAGTCCCCTTGAAAGTTTTTAAAGAGTTGTTAAAAGCAGTAATACTCTCTAAATCTAAGTGATTTGTTGGCTCATCTAGCATAAGTACATTAGCACGAAGCATCATCATTCTACTCAGCATACACCTTACTTTTTCTCCTCCTGACAATACCGTCGCTTTTTTTAAAGCTTCTTCTCCACTGAACAACATTTTCCCTAAGAAGCCTCTAATGTGTACTTCTTCTCTTTCCTCTTCGGTTTTAGCCCACTGTCTCAACCAATCTACTAAATTACTTTCTGCTTTAAAAAACACAGAATTGTCTGCTGGTAAATAAGATTGATTGGTCGTAACACCCCATTGGTATTCGCCACTTTCCGCCTTTTTATTTCCGCTTATTATTTCATAAAAAACAGAGGTAGCTCTGGCATCTTTTGAAAAAACAACTACCTTATCTCCCTTAGCTAGGTTTAAATCTACCCCTTTAAACAACAAATCGCCATCTTCAGAGAATGCAGTCAAATTTTCCACATTTAAAATCTGGTCTCCTGCCTCCCTTTCTCGTTCAAAAATTATGGCGGGATACCTCCTTGAAGAAGGTTTAATGTCGTCTACTTTTAATTTTGAGAGCATTTTCTTTCTGGAAGTAGCTTGTTTACTTTTGGCTACGTTAGCACTAAACCTCATAATAAATTCTTGAAGTTCTTTGGCTTTTTCCTCTGACTTTTTATTTTGCTGTGCCCTTTGTCTTAAAGCCAACTGACTGCTTTCGTACCAAAAGGTGTAGTTTCCTGAATAAAGATTTAATTTTCCAAAATCAATATCTGCAATATGTGTACATACAGCATCTAAGAAGTGCCTGTCGTGAGATACAACTATGACTGTATTGTCATAATCTGCAAGAAAATTTTCTAACCATGAGATGGTCTCGTAATCTAAGTCGTTTGTAGGCTCATCCATGATCAATACATCTGGATTTCCAAATAAAGCTTGTGCCAACAATACCCTTACTTTTAATTTTGGATCTAAATCTGACATTAAAGTATAATGAAAAGACTCATTAATACCTAAATTAGAGAGCATTGCAGCAGCGTCACTGTCTGCATTCCAACCATTCATCTCCTCAAATTGAACCTGCAACTCCCCTATTCTGTCTGCGTGCTTGTCGTCGTAATCAGCGTATAGGGTGTCTATTTCATTTTTAATGTCGAATAAAGGCTTATTCCCTTTCACCACAGTTTCAAGAACGGTATTACTGTCGTAAGCGTTATGATTTTGTTCTAAAATAGACATGCGTTTACCAGGTTCCAAATGAACATGCCCTGAGGTGGGGTCTAATTGTTTGGATAAAAATTTTAAAAAGGTAGATTTTCCAGCACCATTTGCGCCAATAATTCCGTAGCAATTGCCTTGAAGAAAAGCCACGTTTACCTCGTCAAATAATACACGTTTACCAAATTGAATGGATAAATTAGATACTGATAACATAGGAGTATTTAAAGTTTTTGCAAAAGTATTAATTTAAATTTTGCTAGGCTTTGTTTATGGCTATTAATAAATGAGAATAGTCATAAAGCTGGGTCAGTATATCAAGAAGACATATGGTATTTTAACTTGACCTTAACAATATTGGCTCTGGTCCATTTGTACCTTTGTGACCAAGGATTAATTATGAAAAAAGTACTTCTATTATTATTGTGCGTTTTTGTAAATGGCTGCGGTGTTATTGACAAGCGACCTTCTCCCGTTTATTTTGGGGGTGAAATTGTTAATCCTACCAGTCCTTACTTGGTGTTATTTAAAGACGATCAGGTTATTGATTCTGCTAAATTAGACAGAAGCAATCGCTTTAAAATAAATTTTATGGCGGAATCTGAAGGGCTTTATCACTTTGACCACAGCCCTCAGTTCCATTATGTTTATTTAGAAAAAGGAGATAGCCTCAACTTGAGACTAAATACTCTAGAGTTTGATGAATCTATTGTGTTTTCCGGCAAAGGGGAAGAAATAAACAATTTCATTGTAGAATTGTTTCTGGCTAATGAAGAAGACGAACGGATTGTGGACCAATATTTCCAATTAGAACCTGATATTTTTGATGAGAAAATTGAATCTATTAGACAAGAAAAATTAGCACAACTTTCTACGCTTCTCAAAGAAGTATCCTTATCCCCTAGGGCTACAGCATTAATTAATGCGACCATTGATTACAATGCATTCATTTATAAAGAAAAATACCCTTTTTATCACAAGAGAGCTACCCATGAGGAGAACCTACATAATATTCCTTCTAAGTTTTATTCTTACAGAAATAAGCTAAGTCTCAACAACAAGGACCTTATTTATTTTAGACCTTACTACAATTTCATGAAATACCATTTGGGGAATTTAGCCTATATGGAATGTAAAGAATTGTGTCAAACTACTATAGATGCTAAAGGAGCCATTCATTTTAACGAGCATAAGTTAAAGCTGATTGACAGTTTAATTCAAGAAAAAAAATTAAAAGACAATTTGTACAGAAATGTAGTGATGTACTATTTACTAAAAGTAAGGGATACTCCAGAAAATACTTTGAGTTTTATGGAAACATTTAAAAAATATAGCCCTGGAAACACTCATATGGTTGAGATTGACCAATTGTTTAAGGATATTAATAACTTACAACCTAACAATAGCATTCCAAACCTGATGGTGCAAAATTCAGATGGCAGATCTATAGGCTTAAATGATATTACAAAAGATAAAAAAGTAATTTTTTACTTCTGGAGTGCCAAACACGAAAATCATTTTAAGAATATTCAAGCCAGATTAAACAGTATATCACCTCAATATCCTAACCACACTTTTATAGGAATCAACAGAAGTACCGATTATAACCTGTGGCAAAACATGATGGAACGTTACGATCTAAACAAAGAAAACCAATACAGGTCAGAAAATTATGAAATACTCAAAACCAGTTTAGTCATTGACCACATGAACAAAAGCATTATCATTGAAAACGGACGTATCGTAAATGGTTTTGCAGATATTTTAAACTTACAATATTAATTGCCCTTCTTGTAATCTTTCAAAAACTGAGCCAATCCTATATCTGTCAATGGGTGCTTTAAAAGTCCTTCTATAGAAGATAAAGGTCCCGTCATTACGTCTGCACCTAGCTTAGCACAATCAATTATATGCATGGTATGCCTTACAGATGCAGCTAATATTTGGGTGTCAAAAGCATAATTGTCATATACCTGTCTTATTTCTGCTATGAGGTTTAACCCATCTGTAGCAATGTCGTCCAAACGACCAATAAACGGAGACACATAAGTTGCACCAGCCTTAGCGGCTAACAGTGCCTGACCAACAGAAAAAACCAAAGTACAATTGGTTCTTATTCCTTTGTCTGAAAAATATTTAATTGCTTTTATACCTTCCTTAATCATTGGAACTTTCACAACAATTTGGGGATGGAGTGCTGCTAGAGCTTCTCCTTCTTTAACCATGCCTTCAAAATCTGTGGCAATTACTTCTGCTGAAACATCTCCAGTGACAATAGCACAAATAGCCACATAATGCTTTAAAATATTCTCGTGTCCTGTAATGCCTTCTTTGGCCATTAAAGAAGGGTTAGTGGTAACACCATCTAAAATACCTAAGTCTTGGGCTTCTTTAATCTGATCTAAATTGGCTGTGTCTATAAAAAACTTCATCGAATATAATTTTAAGGTGTGTAAGGTTTATTATTGTTATAGGTATTAAATATAAGCCATTGGCTTTATTCAAAATCTAATTTACAAATTATAATGCTTTGAAAGCATCTTTTCAAATACTTTGCTAGGCAGTACTTTTTTGAGTACCAATGAAAATTTCTGTAATGGACTCCCCACCACATAATGAACTTTAGGATGCTTGGCATTCATTATTTTATATACTGATTTTGCCACTGCTATTGGATCTGAACCCGCAGAAACGTGTGCATTCATTTGATCCAGATTTTGCTGGTATAAAGGATGGTATGGTGATGTTTTTTCAGGGGCTACGTGGTATCGGCCAGCGGCAATATTAGTGGCAAAGTCACCAGGAGCTAAAGTACAACAGTGCACACCAAAAGGTTTAAGCTCCATTCTATAAGTCTCTGTAATAATACTCAGAGAGGCTTTAGATGCAGAATAAATACCCCTGTAAGGTAAACCCATCGCTCCAGCTATGGAAGTAATATTAACAATTAATCCGGAATGCTGCTTTCTCATAGTAGGTAAAACAGCTTCAATGACCCGCATTGGTCCTTTAAAATTTGTGTTGTAACAATGATCAATAGCATCGTATGGGGTCTCTTCTAAAGGACCTGTAATACCCACTCCAGCATTGTTTATTAAAACATCTATACGCCCAGAAAGTGCTAAAACTTCGTTTACAGCAGTCTGGATGGTGTCTGGTTTAGATACATCTAATGCGAGTAAAGGAAAATGATTAAAATCTTTATATTGGGCTGGATTCCTTGCAGTTCCATATACTTTGCAGCCTTTTTCAGTGAGATAAATCCCTATGGATTTTCCTATTCCTGAAGAAGCGCCTGTGATAAAAATTATGGGAAGGGGTTTCATATGTATTTGTGTAAACAAAGAAACAAAAAAAAGGGCAAGCTACCTACATCGCACCGCTACAACCACATACCCTTGCTGTGTTCCCACCCTGGGGGATTCTGCAGGAGCTGGTCGTATAGGACTTGCCCATGCAAATATAATTAAACCTTAAAGCTTTCCGAATTTTTTAGGGATCATTTTAACATCTAATTTATATTAAATACCTTGTGAAATATAAATGAATAGCTATGAATATACCTAAAATATTAAGCATCAGTTTTTTAAGCATTCTAATGTTTGGTTGTGGTGGTACTCAAAAAAAATTACTGCCCTACAGCTTAAAATTGTCTAATAAAGACAAGCGCTATCAGCATGGAGATTGGGCTGGCTTTAAATTAATATCCAATGGATCAGATGTTCCTGATGCGCTTTCTTTTTTCCTTGATGGAAAAGCTTTAGAAACCAAAGGAGACAGCGTTAAACTCATAGCAAATAGCCTAGGAAACAAAACTTTAGAATTGAGGATTAGCGGAGACAATAATTCCTATAAGCTGTCTGAGAAAATTAAAGTTTTTGCAGAAAAAGGACCGGAACTTTATACCTACACCATTGTAAACACTTATCCTCACGACATAAATGCCTACACCCAAGGTTTAGAGTTTTACAAAGACACTTTATATGAAAGCACTGGGCTTAGAGGGTTCTCTAGCCTTAGAAAAGTAGATTTTAAAACAGGTAAAGTACTCAAAAAATTAGCGCTTCCAGACGCTATTTTTGGAGAGGGCATTACCATTCTAAATAATCGTTTGTATATGCTTTCTTGGCAAAGTGGAAAAGGCTTTGTATTTGATCCTGCAACTTTTAAAGAGTTGTCACAATTCTCCTATGGCCAAAGCAAGGAAGGATGGGGTCTCTGTAATGATGGAAAAAAGCTCTTTAAAAGTGATGGTTCTCAAAAAATTTGGTTTTTGGACCCTCAAAACCTTAGTGAAGTAAGTCATATTGAATTGGCAACCAACAAAAGCTTCTTTAAAAACACCAATGAGTTGGAATATGTTAATGGTCTTATATATGCTAATGTATATCAAAAGGAAAGTGTTATGGTTATTAACGCTACCTCAGGTGCTATTGAAGGTGTGGTTAATTTTGCGGGATTAAAAAAACGCGTCTCCCCCCACTCTGAAATAGATGTGCTGAACGGAATTGCGTACCACCCAACAAGAAAAACTTTCTTTGTGACTGGAAAAAAATGGGATAAAATGTTTGAAGTACGTATAGAGAAGAAATAATGTTTGAAAAAAAAATTAGGGTACAACAAAGCGATTTGGACCAATTAGAGCATGTAAACAATGTTAAGTATGTAGATTGGGTTCAAGACATTGCTTTGGAACACTGGAACAAAAAAGCGCCTCTGGAGATGCAAGAAAAATGGGTTTGGGTCATGACAAAACATTGTATAGAGTATAGAAAAGCGAGTTTTTTAGGAAACACTATTAGCGTAAAAACTTATTTAGAATCTTCTAATGGAGCCATGGCTACTAGAATAGTTGAGTTTTACAATGAAAGTGATAATAAAGCTTCAGTTACCTCAACCACTTCCTGGTGTCTCTTAGACGCAAGCACATTTAAACCCAAAAGAATACCAGAAGATGTGTCGGCTGTTTTTATAGAATAGCTGGATAATTTTTATATGAAATGGTTTAACAAGATATCTAAGCATTGTAATAAACCACAAAAGGCTGTCGTAAACGACAGCCTTTTGTGGTTTTAAAAGTGATGTTTGACTAAGCGTTAAATAACTCCCTATGCCCCATTAATGCATTCACTTCATCTTTCACCTGGGCTATAGCTGCTTCATTATCTATGTCAGATAAAACCCTGTCTATAAGATCTACAACTGTTTTCATATCTGATTCATCTAGTCCCCTTGTAGTTATTGCCGCAGTTCCAAATCTAATTCCAGAAGTAACAAAAGGTGATTTGTCGTCAAAAGGGACCATATTTTTATTGGCCGTAATGTCTGCTTGAACTAAGGCGAATTCTGCTTGCTTACCATTAATACCTTTATTTCTAAGGTCTATTAGCATCATATGATTGTCTGTTCCTCCAGAAATAATATCATAGCCTTTAGCTACAAAAGCTGCTGCCATAGCTGCTGCATTTTTCTTTACCTGCAGCATATAATTTAAAAAAGTATCCGTTAAAGCTTCTCCAAAAGCAATGGCTTTAGCTGCTATAATATGCTCTAAAGGACCACCTTGGTTTCCAGGAAACACCGCCAAATCCAACAAAGAAGACATTTTTCTCAAAGAACCATCTTTTAAAGTAATCCCAAAAGGATTGTCAAAATCATTCCCCATAAGAATTAGACCACCCCTAGGACCTCTCAAAGTTTTATGTGTTGTAGTGGTTACTACGTGGCAATGTGGGATTGGATCATTTAATATGCCCTTTGCAATAAGTCCAGAAGGATGTGAAATGTCTGCTAAAAGTAATGCACCAACTTTATCTGCAATAGCCCTGAACCTTTTAAAATCTATGTCTCTTGAATAAGCAGATGCTCCTGCAATAATTAATTTAGGCTGCTCTTTAATTGCAATAGCCTCAATGTTGTCATAGTTTAATAATCCCGTTTCTTTTTCTACCCCATAAAAAGTTGGATTATATAGACGTCCAGAAAAATTCACAGGAGAACCGTGGGTTAAATGCCCTCCATGGGACAAATCAAAACCTAATATAGTGTCTCCTGGTTTTAAACAAGCGTGAAAAACAGCAGCATTCGCTTGAGAACCTGAATGCGGTTGAACGTTAGCATAAACAGCTCCAAAAAGTTCTTTAGCTCGGTCTATCGCTATTTGCTCTACCACATCTACTATCTCACACCCTCCATAATATCTCTTACCAGGGTACCCCTCAGCATATTTATTGGTTAATACAGATCCCGCAGCTTCCATGACTTGTGGGCTAGTAAAGTTTTCAGAAGCAATCAATTCAATGCCTTCAATCTGTCTGGCTTCTTCTTCTTTTATTAAATCAAAAATTAGGGTGTCGCGTTGCATAATGAGCAGTTTATAATTTAAGCCACAAAAATACGAATAGAAGGGCTATAAATGGTTTACTTGGCGTAAAAAATAAGTGTTTTTATTAAATGATATTAACAATCTAAAAACCCCTTAAAGATACTTTTCAATGGGTAATTGCAATAAATCGTAATGTGAATCGTGGGCTACAACAGTATCATTTTTTAATAAAATTAATTGAGGTGATTGGTGCAGTACCTGAAACCTACTGACCACCTCATTGGAAACCGACCTGAAAGACAATAGGTCTAAGAAGTAAAAATCTGCCCTACCATTAAATTCTATTAGGGATTTTTCTAGTTGTCTGAGTACCATACTACTGATTCCACAGCTAGAAGAGTGTTTGTAAATAATCTGTAACCTCACATTTGATTGCGCTTTAATATCTTCCAATTGTGCTTCACTTTGCAATGGTTTCCAAGACAAAGCAGGTACATTTTTGATCTCTTTATCTGAATCGTTTGTTTTAAAAAATTTTTTAAACATATGGGCATATTTTTCAATGGGTGATTTACAAGACAAAATTACAGTAAAAATTGAAATTAAACTGACTAAATGTCTTGTTTTTAGTGGGCTTAAGTGACGTTTTGTCTATTTTATAGCTTTGGACCTAACATTGCAGTATTTGTGTTAATTAACCCTTAAAACAATATTATATGCAACTTAATAACTTTACCATCAAAGCCCAAGAGGCACTTGGGGAAGCCCAACAAATTGCTATGGGATATTCACATGCAGAAATTGATGTAACGCATTTATTTAAGGCCTTATTTAAAGCAGACCAACACCTCATGCCGTTTCTATTAAAGAAAATGGAGGTCAATGTACCCATGCTACAGCAGATATTGGATCAAATGTTGGTTCAAAAAGCCACTGTACAAGGAGCGGAAATTGGTTGGTCAAGAGAAGCGAGCACAGTATTACAACAAGCCATTCAGGAATCAAAAAAAATGAATGACGACTATGTGACCCTGGAACATATATTTTTAGCCATTTTCAATACAAAAAATCAAATGGCTCAAGTATTAAAAGACCAAGGAGGGAACTCACAAAATTTAGAAGCAGCCATTCAAGAATTGAGAAAAGGGAATAAAGTAGCTTCCAATGACGCAGAAGCCACTTATAATGCCCTTGAAAAATATGCAAAGAATTTAAATGCACTCGCAGAAAGTGGGAAATTAGACCCTGTCATTGGAAGAGATGAAGAGATTAGAAGGGTTTTACAAATTTTATCTAGAAGAACAAAAAACAACCCCATGCTTGTAGGGGAGCCTGGAGTAGGTAAAACAGCTATTGCAGAGGGCTTGGCCCATAGAATTGTACAAGGCGACGTTCCAGAGAATTTAAAAGGAAAAACCTTATATGCCTTAGATATGGGTTCTCTAATTGCTGGAGCTAAATACAAAGGAGAATTTGAAGAGCGACTTAAATCAGTTATAAAAGAGGTTACAGACGCCAATGGAGAGGTGCTATTGTTTATAGATGAAATTCACACCCTAGTTGGTGCAGGAGGCGGAGACGGTGCCATGGATGCAGCCAACATTTTAAAGCCTGCATTGGCGAGAGGGGAGCTCAGGGCTATAGGCGCCACTACTTTAGATGAATTTCAGAAATACTTTGAAAAAGACAAAGCCCTAGAACGAAGGTTCCAAAAAGTACTCGTAGACGAGCCTAATACAGAAAGTGCTATCTCTATCCTAAGAGGTATAAAAGACAAGTATGAAGCCCACCACAAAGTTCAGATAAAAGATGAAGCCATTATTAGTGCGGTTCAGTTGTCTCAACGCTATATTACCAATAGATTTTTACCAGATAAGGCCATAGATTTAATGGACGAAGCGGCCTCAAAACTCAGGATGGAAATTAATTCTAAACCAGAAGAATTAGATCAATTGGACCGAAAAGTGCTTCAATTAGAGATTGAATTAGCCGCCATCAGGAGAGAAAAAAGTAAAGAGGCTGTAAAGTCTTTAGAAATGGATCTGGCCAATTTAAAAGAGAAAAGAAATGAGATATTCACTAAATGGGAAGGAGAGAAAAATGAGATTGAAGCGATCCAAAAAATTAAAAAGTCACTAGAAGATTTAAAACTAGAAGCAGAACGTGCAGAGCGAAATGGAGATTTTGCCAAAGTAGCAGAAATTAGGTATGGTCAAACCAAAACTTTAGAAGACCAACTGGGCGTACTTCAAGAAAAATTGAGTAGTCAAAACAATGAGGACAATCTGATTAAAGAAGAAGTCACCAGTGAGGACATTGCAGAAGTAGTTTCTAAATGGACCGGTATACCTGTGACTAAAATGTTACAGACAGAGGTAGAAAAGCTATTGAATTTAGAGAAGGTGCTTCACAAAAATGTAGTGGGACAGGAAGAAGCAATTATAGCAGTATCTGACGCTATTAGAAGAAGCAAAGCAGGGCTCCAAGACACAGACAAGCCACTAGGATCATTTTTATTTCTAGGAACTACTGGGGTAGGAAAAACAGAATTGGCCAAAACATTGGCCCAGTTTTTATTCAATGATCCCAACGCCATGACCCGAATAGACATGAGTGAGTACCAAGAAAAGCATGCCGTTAGTAGGTTGGTGGGTGCACCTCCAGGTTATGTAGGATATGAAGAAGGCGGGCAATTAACAGAAGCCATTAGAAGAAAACCTTACTCGGTTGTTTTATTAGATGAAATTGAAAAAGCCCATCCAGACACTTTTAATATACTTCTTCAGGTGTTGGATGAAGGTAGATTAACAGACAATAAAGGGAGGGTAGCAGATTTTAAAAATGCGATCATAATAATGACTAGCAATATTGGAAGTAGTATTATTCAAGATGCTTTTGATCATGAAACAGACATTGAAAAGGCTACAGAACTTGCTAAAGAAGGCGTTTTAAATGCTTTAAAGCAACAAGTTAAGCCTGAATTTCTTAATAGAATAGACGACATTGTCATGTTTAGTCCTCTCACAAAAGAACACATTAAGGAGATTGTTAAAATTCAAATGAAACAATTGCAAAAACAGTTAAACGAAAAGCAAATTACCATAGACATTAGTCCCCAGGGTATAGCAACACTTGCTTTAAAGGGTTATGATCCTCAGTACGGCGCTAGACCGCTTAAAAGAGTGATCCAAAAAGAAGTCTTAAACAAACTGTCTAAAGCCATATTGGGTGGTGATATACATACCGATAGTGTGGTATTAATAGATAGTTTTGAAGGAGAAATTATTTTTAGGTCCCCTGAAAAAATCAGCATATAATCCAGTTTATTTCTGCTATTATTAGAAAAAAAGGCCATCTTGATGGCCTTTTTTTTATATTTATAAAAAAATAAGCATGCCCACAAAAGCAGACAGGACCAAGCAGTTTATTATAGAAAAGGTAGCCCCTCTATTTAATAAACACGGATACGCAGCAACAAGTCTTTTCCATATCACAGAGGCTACAGGACTCACTAAAGGGGCTATTTACGGAAATTTCACCAACAAAGAGTCTTTGGCGCTAGCAGCTTACCAATTCAATAGTCAAAATTTAATAAATCAACTGGAAAAGGTCATTCAAGCAAAGACCCATCCATTTGAAAAACTAAGTGCTTTTACCAACTTTTACAAAAATTACCGTCAATTCACAACGCCTATTGGCGGATGCCCTATCCTAAATATAGGTGTAGACGCCTTAGAAAATAACGATGCTTTATCCGATTCAGTGAAAGAGACCATTAAATCGCTAGAGAAAATGGTCACTAAGGTACTCACCAATGGAATTGAAAGTGAAATTATTCATGTTAGGGTGCTACCAGCGCAATTTTCAAAACAATTAATCACTATGCTACAAGGCGCTGTAAGTATGTCTAGCATCACTGGAGATTATAAGTACCTTACCAATACCGTAATGTATTTGGATCAATTAATTATCAGAGAAATTAAACTCGTTAAAAACTTTTAGAATGAAAAAATACATCACCCTACTTTCCCTATTGTTCATTTCGCTATTCAATGTTACACCAATTAATGCGCAAGAAAAAAACGAACGTACCACCAGTGTGTATTTTATTAGACATGCAGAGAAAGACAGGTCTAATCCAGACGAGAGAAACCCTCACTTAACAGACCAAGGAATACAAAGGGCTGAAAAATGGGCCCATTTTTTTAAAGACATACCCCTAGATGCTGTTTACAGTACAAATTACCACAGAACCATAGAGACCGCCTACCCCACTGCCCAACAAAAAGGTCTGGAGGTTATTAACTATGACCCTAGAATATTAGACCCATCTCCATTTGTTAACAAGCACAAAGGGAGGACTATATTAATTGTAGGTCATAGCAATACAACGCCTGCATTTGTAAATGCATTTTTAGGAGAAAAAAAATATGAAGACCTATCAGACACAGATAATGGAAGCGTATTTTTGGTTCGTTATAGCGATTTAGAGAAAAACGCAGTACAATACCATGTAGATTAAGCTACTTAAATGTATTTTTGCACCTATGCAACCTAAAATAAACATTAGAAACAAAAGGGCTAGATTTGAGTATGAACTCCTTGACCAATTCAATGCTGGAATTGTACTTGGAGGTACTGAAATTAAATCTATTCGATTGGGAAAAGCCAATATAACGGAGAGCTTTTGCGAGTTTAATGAACGTGGAGAATTGTTTATAGTTAATATGCAAGTAGAAGAGTACAGTCATGGTTCGCATTACAACCATAAACCAAAAGCATTAAGAAAACTACTCCTTCAAAAAAGAGAGTTATCCAAGTTATTTAAGGAAGTAAAGAACACTGGACTAACCATTGTCCCTTTACAATTATACCTCACAGATAAAGGCTTGGCAAAACTGAATATTGCCTTGGCTAAAGGAAAGAAATTATACGACAAAAGAGAAGCAATCAAAGAGAGGGATACGAAAAAAGACCTGGCTAGAATCAAGAAAAGTTTCAATGCTTAAATTCCTGTCTAAAATTTATTTTACCTCATTTAAACGTTCTTTTTTTTGTTTTTTCTTTTGTGCCGTTGTGCTAAACGGCTACGGCCAAAAACTAGCCAAAACATTAGCTCCACAATACCAATGGGAGTATAGTTATAGTGCAGCTCCACCTTCCACCCCATTTGATAGTTTACGCCCTAGAACACCATTTCAAAACTGGGCTTTAGGGTATGCTTGGGAAAAGCCATTTCCGGATAGAAGCGTTCACAACTTCTACTTAAATCCAATATTGCCACAAATAAATATAAACCGCGTTCAAGGATTTGAGGCCAGCCTTATGGCTCATTATAAGGTAGCCCCTCATACTATTTTTAAGGCAAAATTAAATTATGGATTTTCTGACCGTATTTTCAGACCAATATTAGCCCTGAGCAGGGACCTTAATTCACAGCACACTTTGATCATAATAGCTGGGAATGAATTGCGTCAATTCAACCAATCTCCAGCAATTGTTCCAAGGGCTAACAGCATTAATAACTTATTTTTTAGAAATAATTATGCCAAACTTTACGCCGTCAATTTTTTTGCTATTTCACATTATTTCAATAGTAAAAACGCTCATGCCTTTATGCTAAAAAACAAACTCAGTATAATTGAAAATTCTGCCGTCTATAATAATCAAAACACCTATTTATTCAATAGAAATGAAATAGTAGCGCAGGAGAATAACACCATCTCGCCCATAGGCATTGCCAGTGGATCATTTGAATCTTTCAGTCAAATTGTACATGAGCTAGTAGTTCAATTTGGAAGAGAAAATGAATCTAAAACCTATTTTAGCCACCTTGGTATAGCAATTAAAAATAGCGTACCTCTGAATGATCCAGAATTATTTCTACCAAATAAAAATAGTCCGGATATGCCTGTAGAAATTTACAAGCCCCATCTAAATTGGTCTTTTCAGCACAAACAAATGATAGAAACAGTTGCTTTAGGTAGCTTTAAAAGTTTTGTGCAAGTGGGTGGTTTCATCAGAAGCTCTGAACTTCCATTTACAGATCTAAAACATTTTAACGGCAATGAAACATCCGTAATGAGGGGGTCTTACTTAGAGGTGTTTGGCCTCTTGCCCTATTATAAGTTTAGTACAAATGGACACTATTTTCAAGGACATTTTGAACAGAATTTCAAGGGTTTTTTATGGCAAAAATTGCCCTTCATAAAAAAACTGAATCTCCATACTATAGTGTCCTTCAAGACACTTCACACTCAAGGTAGGAACCCTTACCAAGAATTCGCTATTGGGCTTGGAAATATTGGTGTAGGAAGGACCAAAATATTGAGGGTAGACTTTTTTAAATCACTACACAAGCAAGAGATGAATGCTGCTGTTAGGGTTGGATTGGTCTACTAATTCTTATTTTCTAATAAAGGGACAAATTTAAAAGATCCATAAGTCTGACGTTCAAATTTTAGTTCACTTACTCTTGTGTATCGTGTCATTTCCTGCTCTTTATCTCCTACAGGTATGACTAAATACCCGCCAATTTTCAACTGCTCTAAAAGTGGTTTTGGAACAAATGGTGCTCCAGCAGTCACAATAATACCATCAAAAGGGGCCGCTGTTTCAAGTCCAATATAGCCATCTCCAAAAAGATGTTGTTTTGGCCTGTACCCTGCTTTTTTGAAAAATATTTGGGTCTTTTTAAATAGTTCAAGTTGTCTTTCTATAGTGTATACTTGAACCCCTAATGCAAGTAAAATAGCTGTTTGGTAACCACTACCTGTACCTATTTCTAAAATCTTATCTCCTTTTTTAAGCTGGAGTAATTCTGTCTGAAAAGCCACTGTATATGGGTGAGATATGGTCTGGTCTGCCCCTATGGGAAACGCCTTGTTTAAATAGGCATGGGATTCAAAGCTTGAATCTAAGAACAAATGCCTAGGCACTTGCCTAATCGCATCTAAGACATTGGTATCTACTATGCCTTTTTCTTGAAGTGTCTTGGCTAAAATATTTCTTAAACCCTGATGTTTAGGTGAGTTGAGCAAGTCTTTATAATTTAGTTTCGAAGATAGGAAATATACAAAAATGATTAATTACAAAAACTACAAAAAGAATGGGTACATATCCTTATTTTTGTAATTAAAACATAAACAATATGCTCAAAATTGGCGTTCTTGGTGCAGGACATCTTGGTAAAATACACTTAAAATTAGCACAAGAATCTTCTAAATACCTTTTGGTAGGTTTTTATGATCCTGATATTAAAGCAAGTGAACTACTCAGCAAAGAAATGGGATACCATTATTTCAATTCCATTGAATCACTTATAGATGCTGTAGACGTTATAGATATAGTAACGCCTACCCTGTCACATTTTGACGTAGCACAAAAAGCGATTACCAAAGGAAAACATGTATTTATTGAGAAGCCAATCACGACAACCATAGAAGAAGCCAATGCATTAATTGCCTTGGCTGAAAAACACGGGGTAAAAGGACAGGTAGGACATGTAGAACGTTTTAATCCTGCATTTAAAGCCGCAAAAGAGCATATAGTTAATCCAATGTTTATTGAAACACATCGGTTGGCTGAATTTAATCCAAGGGGCACAGATGTTCCCGTTGTATTAGATTTAATGATACATGACATTGATATAATACTCAGTGTAGTTCCGTCTGCAGTAAAAGAAATTCACGCTAGCGGTATTGCTGTTATTAGTCAATCTCCAGATATTGCCAATGCAAGAATTCTTTTTGAGAATGGATGTGTGGCAAACCTTACAGCGAGTAGAATTTCTATGAAGAATATGAGAAAATCTAGGTTCTTTCAAAAAGACGCTTACATCTCTGTAGATTTTCTTGAAAAAACTTCTGAAATAGTTAGAATGAAAGATGCACCTAAAAATATTGGCCCTTTTGATATGGTACTTCAAAATGCAGAGGGAGATCAAAAACAAATTTATTTCGAAAAACCCACTGTAGCACCTAATAATGCAATACTAGAAGAATTAGATTCTTTTGCTTTAGCCATTTCTAACCAGACAACGCCTGTAGTTTCTTTACAACAAGGTGGAAAAGCCCTTGAAATTGCGCAACGAATTATAAATTGCTTTTAATGGATACAATTAAAAATATAGCAGTGATTGGTGCTGGAACAATGGGAAATGGAATTGCCCATGTTTTCGCACAGCACGGTTTTAAAGTTTCGCTCATAGACAGAGAAATATCTATCTTAAAAAAAGCATTAGAAACCATTGAAAAAAATCTAAACAGACAAGCTGATAAAGGCCAAATCAACAGCACTGAAATACCTGAAATATTATCCAGCATCAGCTTGCATAGCAAGCTAGAAGAAGGTCTTGCTCATGCTGATCTAGTGATTGAAGCTATTGTTGAAGATTTAAAAGTTAAAAAGATTTTGTTCAAAAATTTATCCAATATAACAGCTGCCAATACTATTCTTGCATCCAATACTTCTTCTATCAGTATTACCCAATTAGCACAGGCCACTTCTAAACCTGAAAAAGTAATTGGAATGCATTTTATGAATCCGGTTCCACTAATGACTTTGGTAGAGGTTATTTCTGGTCAAAATAGCAGTCAGACTACCATTGACGCTGTTGAGTCATTGACACAAAAAATTGGCAAAAAAGCTGTTCACGCCAAGGACTATCCCGGATTTATAGCCAATAGAATTTTAATGCCCATGATTAATGAAGCCATTGAAACGCTCTTTCAAGGTATTGGAAGTATTGAAGGAATTGACGCTATTATGAAAGGTGGCATGCGGCATCCAATGGGACCATTACAACTGGCAGATTTTATTGGTTTAGATGTCTGTTTGTCTATTCTGAATGTATTATACGACGGTTTTAAAAACCCCAAATATGCCCCTTGCCCATTATTAATTAATATGGTAAACTCAGGACTATTAGGCGTGAAATCTAAAGCAGGTTTCTATCTTTACACAGACCTAAAAAATCCAATTGTAAATCCAAGTATTAAAATATAAGTATGTCTATTTCAGAAAACTTGAAGTTTTTTAAAAATGAGCTCCCAGAAAAAGTTAGCCTAGTCGCGGTATCTAAAACAAAACCATTAGAAAACTTGCAAGAGGCGTACACCTTTGGACAGCGAATTTTTGGAGAAAACAAGATTCAGGAAATGACAGAGAAGTGGCAGCTTTTACCTAAAGACATTGAATGGCATATGATAGGCCATGTTCAGACAAATAAGGTGAAATACATGGCGCCATATGTCTCCTTAATTCATGGAGTTGACAGGTTTAAAGTATGGAGTGAAATACACAAACAAGCACTAAAAAACGACAGAATAATTCCCTGCTTACTTCAAGTTCATATTGCAGATGAAGAAACCAAGTTTGGGTTTTCAGCAGATGAGATAAAAGAGATTATTACCCATAACACACTTTTGGAATTTCCTAATGCCAAAGTAGTTGGATTAATGGGAATGGCCAGTAATTCTAATGACCAAGATAAGGTAAGGGCTGAATTTAAGGGACTTCGAAAATTATTTGACTCAGCCAATGAAATGGGCTGTGATTTTGAGGTGCTTTCTATGGGTATGAGTGGAGACTATACTATTGGAATTGAAGAAGGAAGTAATATGGTCAGAGTAGGGAGTAAAATTTTTGGCAGTAGAAATTATTAATATGAAATATGCAATTCTCGATATAGAAACAACTGGCGGAAAATACAATGAGGAAGGAATCACTGAGGTTGCCATTTATCAATTTGACGGAAATCAAATAACAGACCAATTTATCAGCCTTGTAAATCCAGAAAAAAGCATTCAAGCGTTTGTAGTAAAACTGACTGGTATTACCGATAAAATGGTCATAGGTGCTCCAAAATTTCATGAAATAGCCAAAAGAATTATAGAAATAACGGAAGATTGCATACTCATAGCGCACAATGCACAGTTTGACTATAGAATTTTAAAAACGGAATACAGTAGGTTGGGCTATGAGTACCAGAGAAAAACACTTTGTACTGTAGACCTATCAAAAAAACTAATTCCCGACATGGAATCATACAGTTTAGGAAAATTAGTAAGGGCATTGGGAATACCTGTATCTGACAGGCACAGGGCAAATGGAGACGCCCTTGCTACACTTAAGTTGTTCAAACTACTGTTGTCAAAAGAAGCAGACCACCAAACTATATCAGAACTTACCCGTTCAGAGAATACGGGTATATTGACTCACAAACAAGTAGATTTGTTGGATCAAATACCTAATGAGACTGGTTTAGTCAGTTTTTTAGACAAAGAAGATCAAGTCATTTATGTCTTGGCCAGTGACCAGTTAAAAAAAGACATTACCCAATTATTCACTAAACAATCTAGTGTAGCCAAGAGTGTGAATAAAAAAATGAGACAAGTAAAAGTAACCCTAACAGGCAGTCTTTTAATGGCTCAAATGAAATACCAATTGACATTGACAAAATTTAGGCCCAAATACAATAGAATGCCTACAAAAAAATCCCTACAGACTTCTATAGACATGAACTATCCTTTTCAAGACGGTTTAATGATTGACAAGGGGAGAAATGAAGGAGAAAAAAGTGTTTACAGGATAAAAAGTAACCAATTGCACTCACTTGGGTATATTGAATTGAATTACCAGATAAACAATGAAGCTATTTTAGACCAATTGCTCAATACAGTAAAGGAAAACAATCCATTGAAAAAGACACTGCTCAGTAGTCATTTAAAAAAACCACTAAAACTGCACTCCTTAGAGGTCAAATAATTAGGTTATCTTAGGACACCGCTTAGGCCAATCATTTATTGAATAATAATCAAATAGCGTCCACAATAAAACAAACAGACTTTGCAAGCCAATAGATTAAAAAAAATCAAAATAAAAGTTCACGAAATCATCTACGAAGCAGACACCCCTATGGGGAAAGCTTTTGATGTGCTATTGGCAGCTTTAATTCTTTTTAGTGTACTTATTGTTATGCTAGAAAGTGTGGCGAGTATAGATGCAAAATACCACAAACTACTCTTGGGATTTGAGTGGGGAATTACCCTCTTTTTTACTTTGGAATACTTTGCTAGGGTTTTCTCCATTGAGAAGCCTAAAAAATACATATTTAGTTTCTATGGCATCATTGACCTTTTAGCTACAATACCGCTTTATCTATCCTATATTTTGGCAGGATCACAAGTCTTATTAGCTTTAAGAGCATTTAGGCTATTAAGAATATTTAGAATTCTAAAGCTAGTGAGTTTTTTAGGAGAAGCTTCTGTATTAAAGCAAGCGCTTAAAGACTCCAGGAATAAGATTTTAGTATTTATTTACGCGGTGCTCATACTTTGTGTGATTATGGGTACTTTCATGTATTTGATTGAAGGCAGTGAAAGTGGCTTCACTAGTATACCCAGAAGTATTTATTGGACCATAGTAACCCTTACAACGGTTGGCTATGGAGACATAGCGCCACAAACACCACTAGGACAATTTGTAGCTTCCATGATTATGATTCTCGGTTATGGAATTATAGCAGTGCCTACGGGTATAGTTACGGTAGCATTTAATAAGAATAAAAATGCTGCTGTAATAACAAACACGCAATCATGTCAGCAATGTGGTACAGAGGATCATAAAGATGGGGCAAAATTCTGCTTTAATTGTGGGGCAAAATTATGAGTAATACCAAGCATTTAATTTCAATTATTGGACCTACTGCTATTGGAAAAACCAATTTAGCCATTGCCCTTTCTAAAAAGTACAGTGCACCTATTTTATCGTCAGATTCTCGCCAATTTTATAGAGAAATGTGTATTGGCACTGCTGTACCTTCTAAAGAAGAGCTTGCTGCTGCACCACATTTTTTTATACAACACAAAAGCATACAAGATTCTTACAGCGTTGGTGATTTTGAAAGGGAAGCCATGGGCTTTTTAAAGAATCATTACTTGTCAAATGACATAGCAATTATGGTTGGTGGCAGTGGCTTATATACTGATGCTGTTTGCAAGGGTTTAGATAAATTTCCAGAGGTTCCCGATCAAATTAGAAATGATTTAAATGAGGCTTTAATTAATCATGGGCTTGAAACGCTCACGAATAAACTTAAAGATTTGGACCCAAAAGCATTTGAACAAATTGCTATTGACAACCCAGTTAGGGTCAAACGAGCTCTTGAAGTATGTTTGGCGTCCGGAAAACCCTATAGTAGTTATTTAAATCAGCACAAAGACAAGAGACCGTTTAAGGTTCACTACCTAAATATCACAGCACCAAGAGAAACAATATACGAGCGAATTAATCTAAGGGTGGACCTTATGATTAAAAACGGGCTTGAAGAAGAAGTAAGGGACTTATTAGATCACAAGAATTTGAATGCCCTTAATACAGTAGGTTACAAAGAGTTCTTTAGGTATATTGAAGGGGAAATCACGCTATTAGCTGCTATTGAAGAAATCAAGAAAAATAGCAGGCGTTTTGCGAAAAGACAAATGACTTGGAATCGAAAAAATACTGAAGCCGTAGCGGTAAACTATAATAAAGCCTTAGAAGACAGTATGACTTTTTTAGATAAAGCCATACCAACTTCCAAAGATGTAGATAGTTAAATTGTTTTAGGCCTCTTTATTGATGACCAATCTAAAACCCTCTCCGTGTATATTGATAATTTCTACATTAGGATCTTGTTTTAAATACTTGCGCAACTTGGCAATATACACATCCATACTTCTAGAAGTGAAGTAGTTGTCATCTCTCCAGATTTTAGTCAAGGCCAATTCTCTTGGCATTAAATCATTTTCGTGAAGCGCCAACATTCTCAGTAACTCATTTTCTTTTGGGGAGAGCTTTATGGGTTCCTCTAGGTTAAATTTTAAAAACCTCAGTTTAGAATTTAAATGAAAATTACCAATTGTAAATTCAAACTGTTTGCTGTCTGCAGACGTAGCAACAGATTTTCTCTGCAGGATTGCTTTTAATTTAAGCAGCAGTACCTCAGAATCAAAGGGTTTATTTAAATAATCATCTGCTCCAGCTTTATAACCCGCTAAAACATCTTCTTTCATGGTCTTAGCAGTCAAGAATACAATTGGAACTTGTTCGTTTTTTTCTCTAATCTCTCTCGCTAAAGTAAATCCATCTTTGTAAGGCATCATGACGTCTAAAATGCAGACATCAAAATCTTCTTTTTTGAATTTTTCAAAACCTTCCATCCCATTTTTAGCAAGAACTACCTCAAAATCATTCATTACAAGATAATCTTTAAGAATGCTGCCAAAATTTGGATCATCTTCTACCAATAAAATCTTTTTATTTACTATTTCCATAAGTCACTATTTTATTTATTATCAATTGGAAGTTCAACAAAGAAAGAACTGCCCTTCCCTATGTCACTTTTTGCGTATACTTTGCCACCGTGGTTGTCAACTATTTTTTTAACATAGGCCAAACCCAAACCATGGCCTTTTACATTGTGAATGTTTCCAGTGTGTTCTCTATAAAATTTCTCAAAAACTTGCTTTAAAACGGATGGACTCATCCCAGCACCTTTGTCCTGGATTTCAACAACAACAAACGAGCCTTTCATTGTGGTAAACACATCTAATTCAAGTGCTTGAGGCGAATATTTAATCGCATTGTCAAGTATATTGACAAATACATTGGTCAAATGCATTTCATTGGCCATGATACTGGCAGAAACATTGTCAAAATGAGTATTTACGTAGCCATTTTTGTCAGAAACAATGAGACTAATATGTGTAATTGCGTCTTCTAAAATATCATGAAGTGAATGAGGTGTTTTTTGTATTTCCAGCTGATTCTTATCTAGCTTAGAGATACGTAACACATTCTCAACTTGTGCGTGCATTCGTTTATTTTCTTCTTTGATCATTGTAGCGTAACGAATTACTTTTTCATGATCATTAATGATTTTTGGATTTTTTATAGCCTCTACCGCTAAATTAATTGTGGCAATAGGGGTCTTGAATTCATGGGTCATATTATTGATGAAGTCAGACTTAATCTCTGAGATTTTCTTCTGCTTAATCAATTGGTACATTACAGAAATAAATGCAACGATAATGACTAGTGTAAATACAACCGAGAGCAAAGCCATACTAATAATAGAACCTAATAAAAAAGTGTTTTTCTTTGGAAAACTTAGGTATAAGGAAAAATTACTATTTCCTAATCCGTCTTCAAAAAGTGGTGCTTTGTATGGAGAATTAGGATTGTATTTAAATCTATTGGATTTAATCCTTGTGGGTAAATCCTGACTATAAACACCGTACTCAAATGGTATATCTAATCCCCTATTTCTTAACTCTTTATCTAATTGCAATGCAATTTCCTGCTTAGTAACCCTATTGTGGATTGGAATTTTACTGGCACTTTCTTTATATACATTATCAAACACAGCCCGATCTGTTTCAGAAAGGCCTTCATTAATAATGAGTTTTTCTATTGGAGTTATGGTGTAAGTACTACCGTCTAATCCATAATTTTCTTTAAATGTAATTCTAGACCTTTGACTAGCATAAGCTGTTAATACGGTGCTATCCATACCCATTACGTTGTCAAAAAAACTTGAGGCAATATTGTAATCTTCTTCTAAAATACCATGAGAATAAACCATGGTCTCATTGGTATTTAAGTTCCTATCAAAAAAGAAAAAATTCTTTAAATGTGAACTCTTGGGGGTGCCCAAGCTATCTTTTAATTTTAAAAAATTATCGTAATAAGATGAAATTTCCCTTTTGGCAATTTTATCAGTCACTTTTACAAGAACCTCTACAACAATAGTTTTAAACTCTTCCTCTTTAAAATCAACAGACTTTTTAATCCAGTACCCCTGAATGAAAATAATGCCCAGTAGAGCAATACTCATAAACACCATCAAGGAAACTAGAATACGTTTTTTCATCTTAACTAAATATGTTAACAAAATTAATTATTATCACTTAATTAAGACATTTAATAAGCATAATATTAACATTTAAGTTAATATTTATTATTATAACTGTTATTTTATTAAAATATTGTGTATTTCTTTGATTTTTAACAATGTTTTTGTCAAGTCTTGATTATCAATCAAAAAATCTGCTTTTTTCGCATTTTTATCATCTGAAAATTGTGCTTTTATAACAGCAGAAACTTGCGACTCAGACTTTGCATCCCTTCCAACTACCCTTTTAATTCTCTCATCTAAAGGTGCAGTCACCAAAATCAATACATCAAAAGCATCCTCTTTTTTGTTTTCAAAAACTAAAGCGGATTCATAAATCACATAGTTTAGTCTATGAGACTTTAATGACTCTACTGACAACCACTTTTCAAAGTCATTATTAACCGCAGGATGCACGAGTATATTTAAAGCTTTTCTTTTTTCTGGATCACCAAATATCTCAGAAGCGATATATGATTTATTTAAACTACCCTCTTTTAAATAGGCGTCTTTCCCTAAAAGGGTTTCAATAGCATTTTTTAAAACTAAATCAGACACCATTATTTCTTTAGCAGCTAAATCTGAATGATAGACTGACGCTCCAAAAGATTTAAAAAAATTACATACAGTTGTTTTGCCTACTCCTATACCTCCAGTAATAGCCACTATTTTCATGCTAATTATTTTTGGTTAAAATATATTCAACCCCAGTTGATTTTGCTAGATAAGCCTTAAAAATACCTTCATTCTTTATACTTATTTTAGGCCTCAAAATATTTAAATCATCCTTATTTTCAAAGGGATATTCAACATATAAAACAACATCCGTTTCACTAATACTTTTAAGCACTTCTAATGGAGCAGCAACTACAACAGATAATTGACTCGGGAAAAATTTAATTCCGTAATGGGCTGGAAGTCCTATTGTCTCAATGTTTAACTCAAAAGAAAGTTCTGAAAAAGAGGCTACTTCAACAGAGACTTTTGCATGGCTAGGGAAGAAATTTAATAACCCACTTTCTGAAGTATCTTTAAACGACATTACAGTGTCTAAAGACTTATTTAATTCACTCATGACCAATGTTTCTGTGGCAACAATATTCAGACTTGAAATATCTCTCAAAGCTCCGCGTACTAGAACACTATCTGTGTCTAGCGAAACCGCTTTAAGATAATGATTTGGCGCTGTTTTAATCTCGCTCTCTAAGTTTATCGCTATTTTTTTTTCAGCCAATTTTAAAAAATTGGCTGCTATAGGGGTTCCAGTTCCAAAACCAATTACCTCTATTCCTTCCTCAATTTGTGATTTAAATTGAGCCAATTGCATAGATTCATTTAAAATATAAGTCCCCTCAGCAGTCAAAACTGCATCATTGACATTTAATACCAAAAACGGCTTAAATAGTTTCAACGACAAAAGCCTAAACCCACTTGAGCGAACCAATAAGCTTACCTCTTTTGACAATTCATTTGACAATTGAAAATTTTGATTTGAATTCTCGAAATTTAAATTGAATGGAACAGCTTTCTGATAGGTTTCGTTTAAATTCTTTAAAAACCAAACAAAAGATGCTGCAAGCAGAAATAAGACAAAACGCCTGGATTGATTTTTATTTAAAAAAACAAAGTTAAATTTACTCATCTCCCTTTTTAAAGTACAAGTTAGGAAACATTTCCTCAAAAGGCTTATTCGATTGCAGTAGGCGGATTTTAGTTTTCAAAAAGCCCCATCCGTATGCAAACATTTGAATAAAGAATGCTGGTACAACACTTAAGGCCACAAAAAAACTAACTTCTTTTATTAAGGCAGAGACAAACAATAAACCAAAATACCCCCCTAGGAGTATTAAAGGCCATTTAAAGCCTAGTAATCCTAAAATGACACCCAGCAATATAAACAACACAAATAAGGTTGGAAGCCAAAAAATAGGCTTAGCGTATTTAGGGTATTGCTTCATTAAAATAGGACGTACACTACCAAATGCATGTACTTGCTTAAAAAACAAACGCCAACTAATTCTTCTCTTATGAAACACAAAGGCCTTTTCAATAAAAGATGAAACATAGCCTAATTCCCACAACCTAATAGATAAATCTGGGTCTTCTCCAGGATGAATTCTTCCAAAACCGCCACTACTCAAAAAAGCTTCTTTAGAAATACCCATATTGAAACTTCTGGGTTCAAATTTTTGCATGGCCTTAGCACTGCCTCTTATGCCAGCAGTAGTTAAAAAAGAAGTCATGGTGAAATTAATTGCTTTTTGTAAAATAGAAAAAGAATTGTCAGCCGCATCAGGACCGCCAAAAAAATCTACTTTATGGTGGGCTAAATAAGACTCAACCGCACTCAGGTATCCAGAAGGCAACACACAATCAGAATCTAAAATTATAAAATAATTTCCTTTTGCCCTTTTCATTCCAAAATTTCTAGAAGCACCAGGACCAGAATTGGCTTTAAAAAAATAAGAAATAGACAATCGGTCTTTAAAAGACGCTACAACCTTTTCACTAGTATTGGTTGAACCGTCTTCTACAACTACCACCTCAAAAACATCCGTATCCTGATTACAAAGGCTATCCAGAAGCTCTTTCATCTCTTCAGGTCGGTTGTAAATAGGGATAATAAAACTAAATGTTTTATTCATAGTCATTAGTTTAAACAAAGAAGCCATCTATATAGATGGCTTCTTTGAAATATACTTGTGTTTATTTAGAAAAGTACTCTATCACTTCCTGGCTAACTCCTGTATTAGAAAATCCACCATCATGAAACAGGTTTTGCATGGTTACTTTTCTGGTTAGGTCAGAAAACAAACTCACTGTATAATCTGCACAATCTGCTGCTGTTGCATTTCCTAAGGGAGACATTTTTTCTGCATAAGAAATAAAACCATCAAACCCTTTAACCCCTTGACCTGCTGTGGTTGGTGTTGGAGATTGAGAAATTGTATTTACACGTACTTTCTTTTCTTTCCCGAAAAAATATCCAAAACTTCTCCCTACAGATTCCAAATAAGCCTTATTATCTGCCATATCGTTATAATCTGGGAAAGTACGCTGCGCTGCCATATAGGTCAAAGCAATAATACTACCCCACTCATTCATTGCATCTGCATGGTATAAGGATTTCATTACTTTATGAAATGATAAGGCAGAAACATCCCAGCCTTTAGCAGTAAAGTCATAATTCTCATCTGTATAAGCCTTTCCTTTTCTCACATTTACAGACATACCAATAGAATGCAATACAAAATCTAGTTTTCCACCTAGTATTTCAGTGGCCTGAGCAACTAAATTGGCTAAATCTTCCTCATTTGTGGCATCTGCAGGAATAATCTGAGCACCAGTTTTTTCTGCAAGATCTTTGATCTGACCCATTCTCATTGCTATAGGTGCGTTTGTTAAAACAAAAGAACCTCCTTCTTCATGTACCCGTTCTGCTGTTTTCCAAGCAATTGAATTTGGGTCTAAAGCACCAAAAATAATTCCTCTTTTTCCTTTAAGTAAATTGTAAGCCATATGTATCTATTTGGTTAATGCGCGTAAAGATATTAAAAATAGTTATGCCAATAACTGCTTTGCGTGTGCAATAGCAGAGTCACTTAAGGCCTTCCCTCCAAGCATTTCAGCAATAGCCACTACCCTTTGTTCTTTATTTAATAAAGTCAATTGGGTTTCAGTTTTTGAACCATCGTCTTTTTTAGAAACCATTAAATGATGGTCTCCCTTAGCAGCAACTTGAGGCAAATGGGTAATAGAAATTAGCTGTATATCTCTTCCCATTTCTTTCATAATGACTGCAATTTTAGTTGCTACTTCTCCAGAAACACCGGTGTCAATTTCATCAAATATGATCGTTGGCAATGAAACGTGAACAGATAACAATGCTTTAATACTCATCATAATTCGCGATAATTCACCTCCAGAGGCCACTTTTTTAAGTGGACCAAAGTCCTGTCCTGAATTGGCAGAAAACAAGAAGGAAGCCTGATCCAAACCAGATGGCGAAAAGTCTTCTCTCTCTTCCAAAGAAACCTTAAAAACGGCTTTAGGCATTTCTAACAAATGAAGTTTCTCTGTTATTTTTGCAATAAAATCTGGAATGGCTTTTTGCCTATTTGATCTAATTTCAAGTGCCTTATTTAATAAACTATTCTTTAATTCAAGTAACTTCTCTTTTTGACGCTCCACTTCTTCTTCTCCAAAAACTACTTGATCTACTTTAATTTTTAAATCAGCACGAATTTTCAATAAATCTGCTACACCGTCTACTTGGTGTTTTCTAAACAAATCATAAATTTTTTGCAATTTCGAATTCACCTCTTCTAATAAGTGAGGATCTTCTTGAGGAGATTCTGAGGCATTAGACTGTAATTCCTCTGAAAAATCCAATACTTCAATTTGAATGGCTTTAAGCCTGGTTACTAAATCACTATAATTATTGCCGTAACCGCCTAGTTTTTGAATATATTGATTGAGGGATTGTAACTGATCCACAATCCCTGTATTTTCAACGGTTAAAAGATGTACTGATTTAGAAAGATAATCAATAATATCCGACGCGTTTTCTAGCTGTAGTTGTTGGCTCTCTAAATCTGCTAAAACACCCTCTTTCCAAGAAATAGTCTCAATTTCCTCTAATAAAAAGGCATTGTAATCTAACTGTTTAAGTGCTTGAGCATGCTGTTCTTGTAAATTTGTAAGCGCGTCTATTGCTTGTTGGTATTCAACAAAGTTTTTTTTATAATCATCCAACAGATCGAAATGACCTGCTAAACCATCTATGACGCCTAATTGGTATTGGGCGTTAAAAATATCTAAAGTCTGGTGTTGGGAATGTATGTCTATTAAAAAAGACGATACTTTTGAAAGAACCTCAAGGGTTACTGGGGAATCATTCACAAAAGCCCGAGATTTTCCGCTGGGCAACAACTCTCTCCTGAGAATACAATGATCGGTATAATCTAAATCATTTTCTGCAAAAAATTGTTTTAAAGCAGGGTATTTAATAACGTCAAAAACAGCTTCAATAATACATTTTTTATTTGAATCTCTTAACAAAGCAGCCTCTGCTCTTTTTCCCAAAACAAGAGATAAAGCACCTAGTAAAATTGACTTACCTGCACCTGTCTCACCAGTAATTACTGAGAAACCTGGTCTTAAATCCATCTCTAAATAATCTATTAGAGTAAAATTATGTATGTGAAGTGATTGTAACAACGATCAATGCGGTCTTAGTGAAGTGTATTAAATAACGTAAAGTAAATATACGCTTAAATCAAAAGGTGGAAAAGCGTTTATTTAATATCTGACCAATAATTTCCAAACAATGGCGCAAGTGCTTGCAAGGATTTCACCAAGCCATTGGTATCTATATTCGGTCCAGCAACAAAGAGCTCTTGAATTTCTTTTGCCTTGGCATCAAAGAAACCCTGAACCAATGTCCTGTGCGTGCCATTATTGCCAAAAGACTGAATGTAAGCGATTGATTTGATCACTTCTTTTTTCGCACTTAAAGGATCTAAAGTCATTTTATCTAGACCATTCATATGGTACTCATACAGTGCTTTTTTAAATAATAATGATTCATTAGACACCAATAAGTTCAAAAACATAGGTTTATTGAATGATTTGTTATTAATGGCCCAACCTGAAAAGCCATTTGCTTGTGCCATTCCTAAAACATTCTGAGCCCTTCTGTAATAATTGTCCCCTCCATTAAAAGCATAAGTATCTGCATCTAGCGCAATTAAAACCCAAGCGTAATAAGAGAAGATAGCGACTAAATTACTATCCACTCTGTTTTCATTGAGAACCAATGGAGTAAATTCTTGATAATTAAACACTACAGCCGGGTCTTTTAAAAGCACTAAAGGAGACTCATAATTGGTCTGATAGATAGGTCTTGAACTCTGGATTTGTAAAGAGGCCTCAAAACTATTGTCTTGATAATTACTAATATTGAGAAATATGCTTATTGAAATACGCTCTGAAACAGCCATTTTTCTTCCTGAAAAGGAAGTGTTGTTCATGAACTCAGTTAACTGCTTTTGAAGGTTTTGAAAAATTTCAGTATTGGATTGATTAACCCTACTAGCGTCTACAGTAATATTTGCTTTAAAATCCTGAGAAAAACAAACAGATAAACTACTAAGAGACAATATATTAATTAGAAAAAATATTTTTTTCACTTGTCTCATAATTCCTTTAAAATTTCGTTCCAAAGATCTATTGCTACAGCTTTCTTTGACTTTAAAGGAAAAGACTTTAGCCCATTCTTATGAGACAAAAACTGGACTTTGTTGGTTTTATGCCCAAAACCAGCCCCAGGATCTTCTAAAGAATTTAACACTATGGCGTCTAGGTTTTTAGCATGAAGTTTTTTGGTGCCGTTGTCTAAAACATCTTGGGTTTCTAAAGCAAAACCTACGAGATATTGATGCTTTTTAATTTTACCTAAACCAGCAATAATATCAGGGTTTTTAATTAACTCAATGTTAGGGTTAGCCAAAGATTCTTTTTTAATCTTTTGATCATATACCTGAGCTGGTCTATAATCTGCTACTGCAGCGGCCCCTATAAAAATATCTGAAGTCTCAAAATGCGCCAACACAACCTTATTCATTTCAATAGCTGTAGCAACAGCAAACTTCTTTATAGTTTTATCTGAAACCAAAAGAGAAGTTGGGCCACTGACCAACACCACCTCAGCACCTAATTTAGCAGCATAATCTGCCAATTCATAGCCCATTAAGCCACTAGAATGATTTCCTATAAAACGAACTGGATCTATGGGCTCGTATGTAGGACCTGCAGTCACAATTACGCGCTTTCCTGACAAAGGCTGCAGGCCTTTGAGGTGCTTTACAATAAAAGCTACTATATGCTCAGGTTCAGCCATTCTCCCAGCGCCACTTAAGCCACTGGCAAGCAAGCCTTCTTCTGCAGGAATGATCGCATCACCAAATGTCGCTAATTTATCTAAACTATCTTTTGTGCTTTTATGCTTATACATATCCAAATCCATAGCAGGAGCTATAAATACAGGACATTTAGCAGATAAATAGGTAACTAGCAATAAATTGTCTGATTGACCATGCGCCATTTTAGAAAGCGTATTGGCTGTTGCTGGAGCCACTACCATCAAATCTGCCCAAAGTGCCAGAGCCACATGATTGTTCCAGCTAATATCACCTTGCTCATCTTCTTTTATAAATGAAGACGGCACTGGGTTTTCACTGAGCGTAGCTAGTGTAAGGGGGGAAACAAATTGGCTGGCGCTGTCCGTTAAAATTACTTTAACGTCTGCGCCAGCCAGTTTAAAAAGTCTCACTAAATAAGGGGTTTTATAAGCAGCTATTCCACCGCTAATCCCAATCAGGATATTTTTCCCCTTAAGCATAATGCTTATATTTCTTTAGAGGTATCTCTATAGTAAATTTTACCTTCCAACCACTCTAAAACAGCCATAGCATGTGCTTTAGGTAATTTTTCGTAGAATTTAGACACTTCAATTTGTTCTTTATTTTCAAATACCTCTTCTAAACTATCACTGTAAGTAGCAAACTCCTCTAATTTTTCTAGGAGCTCCTTCTTAATTTCAGCATTAATTTGAATGGCACGCTTAGCAGTAATAGAAATAGCTTCGTAGATATTTCCTGTAGGTGCGTCAAACTTGTCACGGTTAACGGTCACTGTAGATGCTGCTGCTTTTGAATTTTTTAAATCATTCATGGTGTTTGTCTAATAAATTATTTGGTGATCTCTGAGAGTTCTTTTTCTAGTTTCTCTGAAACTTGATTCGCTTCTTCGAGGTATTTTGAGTTAGGATAATATTTTATTAAAGTAGCATAAGCTTCTTTTGCATTCTTAATACGGTCTTTCTTTTTATCAGCTACACTGTAAAAAGCAATGCTGTTTGCTGTAGCAAATTGATAATACAAAACGTCTTCTCTAAATGGGGAACCTGGAAAATCTACTAAAAAATTATTTAATGCTTCTTCTGCTGCAAACAAAATAGTGTAGTCAAAACCAACGGCAATTTTATAGTATTGCTTGGCTATTTCGTAAGCTTTTTGCTCTTTTTTAACCCTGAGCTCTTTCGCTAATATATTGGCCTCTTCTACATAAGGAGACTCCCCGTATGCATTGATGAAGTTTTGAAGTTTCGCAAGGGCTTTGTCAGTGTCTGTCTGATCTAAAGAATACTTTGGGGACAACTCATAGTAACTTTTAGCGCTAAAAAAAGCGGCCTCTATAGATTTATCACTATTGGGATAAGATTTTAAGAACCTTTCAAATTGATACCCAGCCGTATTGTAATCTTTGATCTTAAAATAACTGTCTGCGAAAAAAAATAATACACGCTCTCCTTGAGGCTTTCCAATATACTTTGGCGCTATTTGCTCAAAAAGACGGTTTGCCTGCCTGTAATTACCCGCTTTATAAAAACTTTCCGCAGCGTCATACTTAACCTTTGTATCTGTAGACTTCAAAGCTTTTTGATATTCATTACATGAAACCAAGCTAAGGCTAGTACAGAGGGCCAATAAGGCTAATTTTTTATTTAAAAACATCTTGCAAAATTAAGGAATCCAATTGGATATAAAAAACTATTTTTAACAAGGATACTGAGGGCTTAAAGCGCTAATACACTTGATGGGTAAAATTGCAAAATTATACTTGATTTTAAAGCTGGGTTTGGCTTAAACTTAAGTTAAAATTAGGACACTAAGGAACCCAACGCCACAAGGGAGTTTTTTAACTTATCTTGTAAAGAAGCCGATGCTGGTAACAAAGGTAGCCTTACCTGCAAGGGATAGGAATCTATGATATTCATTAACGCTTTTACTCCAGCAGGATTACCTTCTTCAAATATAGCCTCAATCAGAACTTGCAACTGCTCATTTAAACGATTCGCTTCAGAAGAATGTCCCCTAAGGGCACTATGTATTAAATCTGAGAATTGGGCAGGTATGGCTTGTCCAACGACTGAAATTACCCCAGAACCTCCAGCAATAGTAGTCTGATAAGCTGTGGCATCGTCTCCTGAGACTACTAAAAACCCTTCTGGCTTACGCGCCAACAATTGTGCTATCTGCTCCATATCACCTTTGGCCTCTTTAATACCTATAACGTTTGGATGTGAATGGGCAATTTCTAAAGTAGTTTTTGGCAACATATTTACGCCTGTTCTAGAAGGAACATTATAAAGTATAACTGGGATTGGAGCTGCTTTAGCAACTTCTGAAAAATGTGCTTTTAATCCCTCCTGCGTGGGTTTATTGTAATACGGCGTGACAGATAAAATAGCATCAAAATGAGAAAAGTCTGTAGCGTTAATTTTTTGAACCAAAGCATGGGTATTGCTCCCTCCCATTCCTAAAACCAGCGGAACTCTTGAATTGTTCTCTGCAACTACCGTATCAATAACCAATTGCTGCTCTGCATCGCTTAGTGTAATGGTCTCTGCTGTAGTACCTAGCACCACTAAATAATTAATACCTGAATTGATATTGTGGTTTACTAATTTTTTTAACGCAATTACATCTACCTCATTTTGGGCATTAAAAGGGGTCACTAAAGCGGTTCCAATTCCAACAAATTTAGTCATTATCTACAGTTAACTTTTGAATATAATTATGGAGTGCTTTGAACAATGATGGCGTATTCTCTGGCAATTGATTTATAATTAAATCTGCTGTCTTATCTTCTTGAAAACCAATTCTAATCAATGCTGCAGCTTTTAAGCTCACATAGGAAACACAAGGATCCATATGGTCATGAAAGTTAATTAAATAGGTATATTGAGATGTATTAAAAGCGGCTATAGAAGGATCTATTACACCTTCAAACCAACTTAAGTTTTGATTGATTACGAAATAAGGAAAATTGTTTGCAGCATTGAACTTTGAATAGCCCAATACGTTAATCTGATGCTGTAAAAGCCCAAAACTTGTTTTGAAGTTTTGGACTAAGGCGTCTGCATCATGACTGTCTAAATCAACAATCAGACCAAAAGATATTTGACTTTTACCCTCAATGGGCCTAGATGGATTTTGAAGCAACAATCTTGAACTCTTCCGTTTCAATAACAAAAGCTTAAGAGATACTACCAGTTGATCAAAGAACATATACTACTGTTTGAATGAGTACCCTACAAAGGTAATTATAAGCAGTCTTATTTTTTTGCAACATTTTGTTGTATTTGTAACAATTACTGTGTCATTTTTAAAAAGTCATCTTCTGATATAAGCGTAATATTAAGGGAAGTCGCTTTTGCCTTTTTACTAGGTCCCATTTGATCCCCAGCCAATAAATAGCTTGTTTTTGAAGACAAGGAACCAACTACTTTTCCTCCGTTTTTCTCTATGAGTTGTTTTAATTCTGGTCTAGAATGTTTTTCAAAAACACCAGATATTACAAAGTTAAGCCCACTGAGTTTACTGCCCGGAGCCATGAGCTCATTAGAGACTTCCATTTGTAAACCGTAAGTCGCTAGCCTATTGACCAAATCCAAATAAAAAGGATCCTCAAAAAATAACAACACACTTTTAGCTATAACCGCGCCTATTTCATCTACTGCAATGAGTGATTCATAGTCCGCATTCTTTAAGGCAGAGATAGAACCAAAGCTTCGCGCTAGTTTTTTTGCAACGGTTTCACCAACAAATCTTATGCCCAATCCAAAAAGGACTTTTTCAAAAGGTATCTGCTTTGAAGCTTCTATTCCCTGTAACATATTGTCTACAGATTTTTGAGCCATTCGATCCAACTGAATTAACAAGATAGGGTTAAGCGTATATAAATCCGCATAGGATTCAATGAGCTTATTTTCATAAAGAAGTGAGACCGTTTCTTCTCCTAGCCCATCTATATCTAATGCTTTTCTAGATATAAAATGACTAATTTTACCTATAATTTGTGGGGGACATTCTCGCTCATTCAGGCAAAAATGTTTTGCATCTCCAGCTACTCTGTGGAGTGGACTATTACACTTGGGACATTGCGTTATATATTTAAGGGGCATAGCATCTATGGGTCTTTTTGATAAATCTATTCCTGTTATTTTCGGAATAATTTCCCCTCCTTTTTCAACAAACACCGTGTCTCCAATTCTAATGTCTAGTTTTTCAATTTGATCTGCATTGTGCAGTGAGGCCCTTTTAACTATTGTCCCCGCAAGCAATACTGGACTGAGATTTGCCACAGGAGTAATTGCACCTGTTCTACCAACCTGATAATCAATAGATTCTAATACACTTTCAACAGAAACTGCTTTAAATTTATATGCCATGGCCCACCTTGGGCTTTTTGCAGTATATCCTAATTCCGCTTGAAAGTCTAAGGAATTTACTTTTACCACTACCCCATCAGTTTCATAAGGCATGTCGTGTCTGGCGGTGTCATAAAATGAGATGAATTCTAATACTTCCTCTATGTTACTGCATTTTTTAGCTGTATTTGGCACCTTAAAACCCCAGGATTTTGCTTTTTCCAAAAATTCGAATTGGGTATTAATTCCCTGAAATTCTCCTGCCAATTGATACAATAAACAATCTAAACCCCTTTGAGAGACTATGGCGGGATCTTGAATTTTTAAACTCCCAGAAGCAGTATTTCTTGGATTCATGAAAGGTTCTTCTCCCTTTAAAACCCTTAACTCATTTAATTTTTTAAAATTTTCAAAAGGCAATACAACTTCTCCCCTTATTTCAAAAAAAGGAGGATAATCTCCCTTTAAAGACAATGGAATTGATTTTATAGTTCTAATATTTGTAGTAACATTATCTCCTTGGTTTCCGTCTCCCCTAGTAAGCGCCTTTGTTAATTGACCGTTTTCATAGGTGAGGCTAATGGAAGCTCCGTCATATTTAAGTTCGCAGGTATATTCGATTGGTGTTTCCCCGAGGACTTTTTTTAATCTAAACTCCCATTCGAATAAATCTTCTTTATTATAGGAATTGTCTAAAGAATACATCCTTTGTGAATGAAGCTCTGTGTCAAATCCTTTCACAACACTCCCTACTCGTTGGGTTGGAGAATTAGGGGTTTTTTCATCTGGATAACTAAGTTCTAATTGCTCTAATTCCTTGTAGAGCATATCGTATTCATAGTCAGATATATCCGGAGTGTTCAACACATAATACGAATGATTGTGTTGTTCAATAATACGGATGAGCTCATGTATTCTTTCCCTTGGATTCATGCGATTGCTTTTGCCATAATCATTCTATTTTTCAAGTACATGTCCTGCTTCAGGACAATTTTTTTAAAGCCAATATTTTTAATTAACGCAGTGGTTTCTTCTCCAAGATATTCATTTATCTCAAAAAACAAAAGTCCATCTTGAGATAAAAAATCAAAGGCAAGTTCACTGATTTTTTTGTAAAAAATAAGTGGGTCTTTGTCTGTTACAAATAAAGCAAGCTCAGGCTCATATGCCAATACATTTTTTGACATCTCTACTTTTTCGAGTGCTCTGACATAAGGCGGATTAGACACTATTAAATCATATTTCTGATCCAATGATTTTTCAGAAAGTATGTTTTTTAATTCCCAGTTTATGGTGCTTTTATATTTATTTGCGTTTTCACGGGCTACAGCTAAAGCCTTTTCACTAACATCTATAGCTGTTATACTAGCGTGAGGAAACGCTTGGGATAGTGCAATTGGTATACAACCGCTTCCTGTTCCAATATCTAAAATCGTTTTAGGCGGTGCATGTTTAAAAGTGTCTTTTATGTAGTTGATTAGTTCTAATGTTTCTGGTCTGGGAATAAGCACTGATTCGTTAACCTTTAGCGTTAAATTCCCAAAATGAGCTAAACCAGTAATGTACTGAATAGGTGCCTTTTTCTTCAATCCTTTTAAGGCGTTTTCAAAGGTATTTAAATGATGGGCTGAAAGCGTGTAATCTGGATTAACAGCTAAAAGAAATCTATTTTCGTTTAATAAATCTTCAATGAGTATATAAAAAAAGTGGCGCACTTCCGCTAAATTAAATAAATCACTTAACTCCCTCTCAAAATATATTTTAAAGTCTTTTAACAGCACTATAAATCTAAAATCATGTGAACTGGACAAGAAAAATGCCCTGTATTACCCATAGGGCCTTCTAGGTATTTAAAGCCCATTTTGTTATATAATTTCTGTGCCGCTTCCATATATGGCATAGTCTCCAAATAACATTGTTCAAAGCCAAAAATCCTGGCTTGTCCAACACATTTTTCAATCATCTTTTGCCCAAAGCCTTTACCTCTTATCTCAGATAAAAAATACATTTTCTGAAGCTCGCAAACTGGTCCTTTAAAATCCTGTAACGGCGCTACACCAGCTCCACCTAAAATAACGCCCTGATCTTCAACCACAAAATAAGCATGCTTTTCAGATTGATAATTTTCATACATTGAATCCAATGCTTTGTCTGCGTATGCGGTACCTACTTTAGGGACGCCTAAATCTACCAAAACTGTTCTAATTACCTGAGCCAGAGCAGCATTATCTGAGGGCTTAATAAATCTAATTTCCATTGAACAAATGTCCTAAAATAATCTATTTTAAATATAGTATTTTTGCTTGGTGAAGATACACGAAAAATACATGTCTAGGGCCATTTTAGCAACCAAAAATGGATTGAAATCTCATTTTCCAAACCCAATGGTTGGCTGTGTAATTGTTCACCAAAACAAAGTAATCGCCCAAGGGATTACAAGCCCTTACACCGGTCCACACGCCGAGGTAAATGCCATTAATCAAGTAAAAGATAAAAGTATTTTATCCCAGTGCTCACTATATGTTACCTTGGAACCCTGTGCACATTATGGGAATACGCCTCCTTGTGCCAATTTAATTACTTCCTATAGCATTCCACTGGTTATAATTGGTGTATTAGACCCTAATCCTAAAGTGGCAGGCAAAGGGATTGAAATTCTTGAAAAAGCAGGAACAAAAGTAATTACTCAAGTTCTAGAAAAAGATTGTACAGTACTTCACAAAAGGTTCTTGATTAATCAAACACACAAACGCCCTTATTTTATTTTAAAATGGTCACAAACCACAAGTGGTTTTATTGCTCCACCCATTAAAAACAGAAACCCCTATTGGATTTCCTCTTTACTAGCCAAACAAAGGTCCCATCAGTGGAGAAGCGAGGAACATGCTATTTTAATTGGTGCCAATACGCTTTTGCACGACAACCCTAAGTTAAACACCAGACTTTGGAAAGGAGAGGCACCTATACCCATATACATAGATAGAGATTTGAGTGTTCCAACAGACAAAAGTTTGTTTGGCATTCATAAAAAAATTTATTGCGTTGTAGACCACAAACATGCTCCATCCAATCTGAAGCGTAAAAATATTCACTACCTACCTATTGATTTCAATAAGGAATTATCCAAACAAATAGCTTTAACCCTTTTTGAGCAAAAAATTAGTAGCGTCATTGTAGAAGGGGGTACAAAAACTTTGGCGCTTTTTTTAGGTGCTGGACTTTGGGATGAAATTAGGCTGTTTGAAACAAAAGGAAATATAAATGAAGGGATAAAAGCACCCAGTTTCAATGCAATTTTGAACAGTGAAGAGTATTTAGGCAACACCTTATTAAAAGTTTACAAAAAGAACCATCTCAAAGATGCAATCATTTGAGTCAATATTTTAAAACCATATCTGAACCTAATGAAGCTTATCTCTATAAAGAGAAGAAAAGTAAATTTTACGGCCATGCATTTCCATTGTCCAGTAAAGAAGCACTGGTAGAAAAAATCAACTTATTAAAAGAGCGCTATTCAAATGCAAATCATTTCTGCTACGCATGGCAAATAGGGGTAAACGAACCTATTTTTAAATTAAATGATGATGGGGAACCAAACAATACAGCTGGCGCACCTATTTATGGACAGATTCAATCTTTTGAGCTCACCAATATTGTCATTGTAGTTGTCCGAGTTTTCGGAGGGGTGAAATTAGGCCCTGGAGGTCTTGTAACCGCCTACAAAGCTGCTGCAAAAGGCGCTTTAGAACAAGCTAAAATAATTACCACTGAAATTAAAGATCATTACACACTTGAATTCCCTTATTCAAAAATGCATAGCGTCATTAGAATTGTACAATCCGAAAAGGGAACTATTCTAGAGCAAGTCATTGAAAATAATTGCAAAATGAAAATTTCACTGTCTCAATCTAAAAGCAAAAGTTTTGAAGAAAAAGTCGCAGAATCAAGAATATGTCATTTTAAAAAAATTGCAGATATAGATTAAACGCTTGATTGATAAACGCTTTGATCTAAATCATTAAACATAACCCCTAAAGATTGGCTTGAATCACTTTCAAAAGATTTACAGGACAAGCTATTGGCTTATTACTTTGCTTGTCTAAAAAAGCCAATGTTGTAGCTGCAGATCCAACAAGTAAGTCTTGATCGTTATAAAGCATATACTCAAAACTAATTTTAACTTTAGGCTCAGCCGTCAAACTAGTTTCTAGTTTTAAAACTTCTCCAAAGAAAAGCGATCTTTTAAAATTTATGTTTAGAGAAATAACTGGCAATATATAACCCTCTTTTTCCATCTTTGCGTAAGAAAATCCCATCTGTTTTAACCAATCAATCCTCCCTATTTCAAGAAAAGCCGGATAACTCCCGTGATAGACCACACCCATCTGGTCTGTTTCTCCATATCTAATTTCAATATTTTTTTTTGTGGTAATTGCCATGGTTTTTTAAAATTTAATTCTATATTTAACTCTCTAATTTTTTAGTTGGCATTATGAACAAAAAAAACTGAATAATCAACCCCCATTCGTTTTTTTTTTAAGTTTTTTGTTCACATATTTGTTATCCTAAATTCTTGGTAGTGATTGCTTCCCAATAGCTGCTATTAAGTTCAATAAATAACCTAAATACCTAAACAAAATAATGAGTACTGATGCTAACGCTATATGGAATGAATGTCTTTCCTTTATAAAGGATAACATACAACCTCAGGCGTTCAAAACTTGGTTTGAACCTATTAAACCAGTAAAACTAGCAGACAACTCGTTAAGTGTTCAAGTGCCTAGCAAATTCTTTTACGAGTGGCTAGAAGAACATTATGTAAAGCTACTTAAGGTGGCTCTAACCAAATCTTTAGGCGAAGGGGCTAAGTTGGTTTACATCATCAGGATGGAAAACACTTATGGTAACAGGGAGCCTTTCACTGAGAAGATTCCAAGTTCAAATAGGTCTTACCATGCGCCTCAGGAAATTGACGTCCCTATTAAATCTAAGAATCCTGAACTCAAAAATCCTTTTGTAATTCCAGGTATTAGGAATATAAAAATTGAATCTCAATTAAATCCTAATTACAGTTTTGATAATTTCTTAGAAGGAGATTCTAATAGGTTAGCTAGATCTGCGGGTATGGCTGTTGCCAACAAACCCGGAGGAACATCTTTTAACCCACTCTTAATTTTTGGAGGTGTTGGATTAGGAAAAACACATTTAGCACATGCTATTGGAGTTGAAATAAAAGACAAGTATCCTGAAAGAACAGTCCTTTATATTTCTGCAGAAAAGTTCACGCAACAATATATTGAATCCGTTAAGAAAAACACTAGAAATGATTTTATTCATTTTTATCAGTTAATTGACGTATTAATCATAGACGACGTTCAGTTCCTTTCTGGAAAATCTGGTACCCAAGATGTATTCTTTCACATCTTTAACCATTTGCACCAAAACGGGAAACAGGTGATACTCACCTCTGACAAAGCTCCTGTAGACATGCAAGACATTGAACAGCGTTTGCTGTCTAGATTCAAATGGGGCCTCTCTGCTGAATTACAAACACCAGACTTTGAGACTAGGGTTTCTATATTAAAAAACAAACTTTATAAAGATGGTGTGGAGATGTCTGAAGACATCATTGATTATGTAGCTAAAAACATCAAAACAAATGTGAGGGAGTTAGAAGGAGCTATTATATCCCTGATCGCTCAATCTTCTTTTAACAAAAAGGAAGTTAACATAGATTTAGCGCAACAAATTGTTGAAAAATTTGTTAAGAATACAAAACGAGAAGTTTCAATAGATTACATACAAAAAGTAGTATCTGATTATTTTGAAATGGATGTGACTACCTTACAATCTAAAACTAGGAAGCGACATATTGTTCAAGCCAGACAATTGGCTATGTTTTTTGCAAAGAAATTCACAAAAGCATCTTTAGCCAGCATTGGTACTCAAATTGGAAAAAGGGACCATGCAACTGTACTTCACGCATGTAAGACCGTTGACAATTTAGCAGAAACAGACAAGCAGTTCAAGAAATACATTGAAGACTTGACTAAGAAATTTTCTTAATTTCCTTTTTTAATTTAAGCCTAATTTCATAAAATGGTTGCATCTAACGACACTCCAAACAAAGGGGCTTTATATTTAATTCCTACCACTTTAGGAGACAATGAACCTTTGGAAGTACTTCCTTTATCAGTAAAAAAAATCATAGAAGAAACGACTTATTTTATAGTAGAAAACGAAAAAACTGCCCGTCGGTTTATTAAGAAAATTTGTCCTAAAAAAACCCAAGGGAGTCTAAAAATAGAAACCCTTAATAAATTTACAGATTTCTATCTACTTCCGTCTTATTTAGATCCTTGCCTTGAGGGGGAGAATGTAGGTATTATCTCAGAAGCAGGTTGTCCTGGTATTGCAGATCCAGGAGCAGATATAGTTGCTATAGCTCATGAAAAAGGAATTTCAGTCATTCCTTTAGTAGGACCTTCTTCCATTTTATTGTCTCTAATGGCTAGTGGATTTAATGGACAAAGTTTTGCTTTTAACGGGTACCTACCTATAGATAATCAAGAGCGAGCTAAGTCTATTAAACAACTTGAGCAGTTGGCCCTGCAAAAAGACCAAACCCAACTTTTTATTGAAACACCCTATAGAAACAATGCTATGTTTGACAGCTTGTGTAAGCAACTTCAAAGTAGTACAAATTTATGCATCGCTTGTGACATCAGTTTGGCCAACGCTTTTATTAAAACTGCCCCTATTTCTTATTGGAAAAAGAACAATCCCGAACTACACAAGAGACCTTGTATTTTTATTATTGGAAAATAATTAGACCAATTTGGCAAAGTAAATCCTATTGGAACTGGACTTTTTTTCTAGCGGTAACTTCTGCAAGATCAAAACCAGAAAATTTGGTTAAATAATCTTCAATATCTGTTCCATAAGCATCTGAAAAGTTCAAATCACCCCAAGAACGAAGGTATTTTTTTACATTTCCTGCACCAGCTAAGTGAGCAGCAGCAAGTATTCCGGATTCCGTTATGACTATATCATTCATTTTTGAACCAACGTAGCGCTTTATATCTCTTCTTAGAATCCATTTATTTCTTGCAGTATTGTGATAAAAAATCTTTTCCTGTAGCGCTGCATCCTGCATAAAACACTGGGTATTAAATTGACCAAAAAAAGCTAAGGTGCTTTTTCCAAACTGGTATTTTCCAAGATAACCAAGGGTATTTATAGAATGATATTTACCTTGAGATTCTTTAAAAGCCAATGCTTCCTTAAATCCCACATAATTATTACCAGTAAAGGGAATCATAAAGCTTGAGGATTCAAAAGAAGGGGCAGCGGCTTTGTAATCCAAAACATCAATGACCAAATTAGATTTTGGGATGGGTTTAACTATTGGAGCTACATTTCTAAACCCTGAAAGAACTAGGACAATCAAAAATGAAATAAACGTTCTAAAACTTTTTTGCATAAAATAAATTAAAACAACTGATGTTGCTAAATTTCGTGCAAAGTTAAGCATTTTTAATCTTAAATGACTAATTAACTCATAATTAACAGTTTACAATTACCTGCTGATATTCTTTCTATTCAACCAATTCACGTATTGCTTCTTGTTTTTGTTGTGCTGTTGTAGTGTTTTTGCAAAAATATGGAACCCAAAATTTTGGGTATCCGCCACAAAATACAAGTAGTTATGAGCTTCTGGATTCAAAACTGCCTCAATAGCAGAAATATCTGGCATAAAAATTGGTCCTGGAGGAATTCCCGAATATAAATAGGTGTTAAAAGGAGCGTCTATTTTAAGGTCTTTATACAATACCCGTTTAATCACTTGTTTAAAATCTCCAGATGTATACTTAATCGAAAATATCACTGTAGGGTCTGCTTGCAGCTTCATACCCTTTTTAATTCTATTCAAATAGACACCAGCAACTCGGGGTCTCTCTGACTTTTTAACCGATTCTTTGTGAACTATTGCAGCTAAATGAATTACTTCTAAGGGAGACAAACCCTGATTTTTCGCCTGAGCCAGTCTTTCTGAATTCCAAAATCTACGGTACTCCTTTAACATTCTGTCCCTAAAACTTTCTGCAGAAGTATTCCAGAAAAAATCATATGTGTTTGGCAAATACATGGACAACGCATTTTCTCTATTAAATCCATTTTGAGCTAGAAATAAAGAGTCATTAAACGCCAACAACAAACTTTCTGCATCAGCTTCAATTTGATCAGACACCCTTAATGCTAAATCTTCTAGGCGTTCCTGGTTGTTGAACGATAAAGAAATAGTACTTGGCTTTGAACGCAACACATTTATTATTTCGTTATTATTCATCCCTTTGGACAATATAAACTTACCTCCCCTTACCGCATTTAGATAGCCCTTTTGCTTAGCCACCTTAAAGAAACTGTCTTCATTTAATAAGTTGGGCGATAAAGTATTTTTAAGCGTGGTGTAATTTGTATTAGAGGGAATATAAACAGAAACCGTTGGTGTTTCAAAAGATGTATTGGGAGAAAAAATAGCCCAATACACATATCCACTAAAAGCAGCACCAATAAAAAACACCAATAACACTATTGCAACACCAATTTTTTTTCTGTAATTCATTTTAATATTTTTTCTGAAATCAATACTTTTTTAGTGACCCCCTCATAATCCTTTTCCAAACAATGTTTAATTTCCTCATAACCTAGCCTTCTAAACAAGGAGATGCTTATGGTATTATCTAAGAAAACTTTGGCCCTTAATCTTTCAATACCCCATTTATTTTTTACCTCATGCTCTAAGAGCGTCAATGCAACTTTAGCCAATGCTTGCCCCCTAAAGGCCGTATCTAAAATAACACCTACAGATGCGCTTGCATCTTGAGCATTATAATTAAACAAATCTAAAAATCCAATAGCTATTTTATTTTTCTCAATGACATACCTATATTGGCCACTAACAAATAAAGATATTGAAGCATTAGCAATATAATCTTGAAGAATTTCCAATGAATAAGGTTCATGATAATCTCCATAGACCATATTTGCTGGATTATTCTCTACATTGTAAAGAAAGTCAAGGTCTTCCCGTTTTATATTTCTTAGTACAAGCATCTTAAATGCTTATTTCTCCTTTAAACACAAATTCGGCCGGTCCCTCAAGGGAGAGCTCCGAATATACCTGATTGTTTTTAGTAAAATGAACCTTAAGCACACCTCCTTTAGTATGTAAAGTCACAGGAGAAGCAAATCCGTTGTTTTGCTCATGAATTGCTATAGCCGCTGCAGTCACACCCGTGCCACAAGATAAGGTTTCTCCCTCTACCCCTCTTTCATATGTTCTAATACTGTGCCTACCATTTGGATCTAATGAGACAAAATTAATGTTTGCACCCTGCTCGCCATACATTCCATACCTCAATTTAGCGCCTTGATCATTAACATTGATCTTTTCTACGTCAGAAACAAATTGAACATGGTGGGGTGAACCTGTATCTAAAAAGAAATACTTGCCTTTGTTTTGAACTTCTGTAACTTTTTTCATTCCTAAGATCACCTGATTTGCCGTTATTGCTACCTCATGTGAGCCGTCTACAGCAATAAATAAACCCTTATTTCCAATAATCCCTATAGAATGTGCAAATGCAGCCAAACACCTACCACCATTTCCACACATGGTACTCTCTGCTCCATCTGAATTATAGTAAACCATTTTGAAGTCAAAATCTTTTTCAATTTCTAAAAGCATGAGGCCGTCTGCTCCTACACCAAACTTTCTATCACAAAGTTTAGCGACAAGCGCATTATCGCTTTTCGGAAATTGACCGCTACGGTTGTCAAAAATGATAAAATCATTTCCAGTGCCTTGGTATTTATAAAAAGTAAGTGTCATTAAAATGAATTTATATTTTCAAATATACTCAATTAAATAAGGTTTATTTATCCGTTAAAGCTCCGTTAAAATAAAAAGCAGCTACAAGTATTTTTATAATTTTGACCCGTAATCTTTAAATATTAAGTAATTATGAAAAAAATATTTCCCATTTTAGCAGCTGCAATTATAGGTGGCTTTTCTGGTAATTTTATTCAAAATAAATTCTTGCCAAAAGAGATTGCTCCATTGACAATATCCAATTCAGCTGAATTTAAACCTGCTAATTTCAATTATTTAAGCACCAATGAATCCCTCTCGGATTTTAGTATTGCTGCTGAAAAAACTATTCACTCTGTAGTACATGTCAAAAACTTAAAGGAGGGTAATTTAGTGAATAACAAAGCCTTTGAATATTTTTTTGGATACCAATACAAATCTGCGCCCCAAATGGGTTCTGGGTCAGGCGTCATTATCTCTTCAGATGGTTATATAGTGACAAACCATCATGTTATAGACAAAGCGTCAAAATTATCTGTCACATTAAACAACAACAGCACATATGAAGCCTCCGTCATTGGCTCAGACCCCTTAACTGACATTGCGCTTGTTAAAATTGAAACAGAAGAGCCCCTTCCCTACTTGTCTTTTGGAGATTCGGATATGGCTAAAATTGGAGAATGGGTCTTGGCTGTTGGAAATCCTTTTAACCTTACTTCCACTGTTACGGCTGGTATAATAAGCGCTAAGGCTAGAGAATTTGACAAGAACCAATCATTTATTCAAACAGATGCTGCAGTGAATCCTGGAAATAGTGGTGGTGCTTTAGTGAATACCAATGGTGATTTAATAGGTATAAACACCGCTATAAGTTCACAAACTGGGTCTTATATAGGCTACTCATTTGCTGTCCCGAGTAATACAGCTAAAAAAGTAGTACAAGACATCATGGAATTTGGTACCGTAAAAAAAGCAGTACTTGGAATTTCCGCCATCACATCTCCAGAATTGCTTTCTTCAAATTATGGCGTAGAAGATTTAGAAGGGGTATATATCTCTGGAGTAGAAGAAGGATCTTCAGCAAAAGAAGCTGGATTAAAAGAGGGAGATATTATCAAGCAAATCGATTATTTAGAAATAAAGAAATTCTCAGACCTTACCGGCTATTTGGCCTCAAAAAGACCTCAGGATGCAGTTGTAATTAAGGTTTCTAGAAATGGAAAATTAAGTGATTTCAAGGTGGTCTTAAAAGAAAAACAAACTGCACTATTACCAATCATTGGTTTTACGGTAAAAAATTTAAGTCCTGAAGATCAGAAACGCTTTAAAATAAAAAATGGGGTTAAAATCATTGGTGTGCCTGTGGCATATGAAAACTATGGTCTTATTGGCAAAGTGGTTGTTTCTATAGATGACAAACCTATTATCAATATTGATAAGGCCACTGAATTATTTCAAAATATTAATAAATTTAACCGCACAAGTATTAGCATGATCAATGAAAATGGAGAGCGAGAAAGACTCATCTTTCAATAATCACTAAACCACTTACTACCAAGGGTTTTCATTAAATTACAAATTAGGTTATATTTACAAAAACTTACTTGTTTTATGAAAACCCTTTTTAGTCTTTTTATGTTGGTCCTCATTCACCATGAAATATTATCTCAAACCCAAAGAGACATCTCCAGATCTAAAAATGAGTTAAATGTCAGTTTAGAAAATCAATTTGAGTTAATACTAAGCAATGGAAAAGACTATACAACAGACAGTATTCCTTTTGAAGTAATCAAACGAAGATACCTGATAGCTTTCAAAGAGCACTTAAAAGACAGCTTAATCTATCACAGCACTGTCCTGAGTAATTACAAGACAGAAGTGGACACGCTCAAAAAGGCACTTCAAAAAATTGACCTTGAAAATAAAACCCTTAAAAAAGAACTAACAGAAAAAAACACAAAGGAGAATAATATTTATTTTCTTGGCGCCTACATTGACAAAACACTCTTTTTTATAATCAATTACACTTTACTTATATCTTTGATTCTATGTAGTATCTTTCTCTTCAAACACTATCTATCTAGCTCAAAAATTGAAGCAAACCTCCTTGCTGCAATACAAACCTCTGAAGAGACCATAGAATCAAACAAAAAAAAGGGACTCAACAGAGAGCTAAAACTAAAAAGAGAAATACTTGAATTGGAAAAGAAGCTTCCAAAAAAATAAATAAAACAATTTAAACTACAGGCAACAACGGATAATACTGCATGAAAGCCATAGGAAAGCGGAGAATGGACAGCATATAGCCAATTTATTCATTACTTTTGGACCAGAAAATAAGTGAAATTCATTAGCATATCATCTCCAATGAGAATAGACATTATTACAGTACTACCAGAATTATTAAAGAGTCCTTTTGAGGCCTCTATTCTTAAAAGAGCCATTGAAAAGCAGCTTGTATCTGTACATTTTCATAATCTAAGAGATTACACTGAGCTGTCCTATAATCAAATTGACGACTATCAATATGGTGGAGGTGCAGGAATGGTCATGATGGTGGAGCCTATTGATAAATGTATTAGTAAACTTCAATCAGAGAGAACATATGACCATGTCATTTACATGACTCCAGATGGAGAAACACTCAATCAAAAAACAGCCAATACACTTTCTTTAAGCGGGAACATTATAATCCTTTGTGGTCACTACAAAGGAGTAGATCATAGGGTGAGAGAGCTCTTTATCACTAAAGAAATCTCTGTAGGTGACTACGTATTATCAGGAGGAGAATTGGCCGCAGCTATTCTTTGTGATAGTATTATAAGACTTATACCTGGTGTTTTAAATAACGAGACCTCTGCATTAACAGATAGTTTTCAAGACAACTTGTTGGCTCCAGCAGTGTACACAAGGCCCGCAGAGTACAAAGGCATTAAAGTGCCTGAGGTATTAATGAGTGGCGATTTTGCTAAAATTGAAGCTTGGAGAGAACAATCTGCTCATGAAAGAACGCTAAAGCTGCGTCCAGACTTACTTTAGCCAATTTCTGCATCTTTTAAATTTTAATAAAAAAAACACATACATTAATTGGTTGGTTGTTAGAATAATATTATTTTTGCAGACCATTAAATCCAACCTCTGACGAAAAACGTGAATGTTGTTTTTAATTCATCAATAAAGTATAACATTACTATGGAAGCATTAGTAAAATTTGTTCAAGAACAATTCGTAGAAAAAAAGGACTTTCCTAAATTCTCAGCTGGAGACACTATCACTGTGTTCTATGAAATTAAGGAAGGTGAAAAAACAAGAACTCAGTTTTTTAGAGGGGTTGTTATTCAAAGAAGAGGAAATGGTTCTACCGAGACCTTTACGATCAGAAAAATGTCTGGTACTATTGGAGTAGAAAGAATATTCCCCGTAAATATGCCCGCTTTACAAAAAGTTGAAGTGAATAAAAAAGGTAAAGTTCGTAGGTCTAGAATTTTCTACTTTAGAGAACTTACTGGTAAAAAAGCACGTATTAAAGAAGTGCGTTCATAATACTTTTTTTCAACAAAATATACCTACACCCATAGCATTTGTTGTGGGTGTTTTTTTGAACTACAGTGTCCATATATTGTATATTTGACACCTAAAATGTTATCTGATTATGTCTAAGATTATTTATACTCAAACAGACGAGGCACCCGCCTTAGCTACCCAATCTTTTTTACCTATTGTTAAAGCATTTACGCACAAAGCAGGGATAGAGATTGAAACAAGAGATATTTCTTTAGCCGGTAGGATTATTTCAGCATTCCCGGAAAAATTAAAGGAAAACCAACGGGTTCCAGATCATCTAGCAGCATTAGGGAAATTAGCCAAAGAGCCAGATACCAATATCATTAAATTGCCTAACATCAGTGCCTCTATACCACAGTTAAAGGAGGCTATAAAAGAATTACAAGAGAAAGGGTACAACTTACCTCATTATCCAGATCAGCCAAAAAATCCTATAGAACAAGATATAAAAGCTGCATACGATAAAATCAAGGGTTCTGCTGTGAATCCAGTGTTAAGAGAGGGAAATTCAGATAGAAGGGCACCCAAAGCGGTCAAAAACTTTGCCAAACAAAACCCACATAGTATGGGTAAATGGTCAAAAGATTCAAAGACATCTGTGGCAACAATGAGTCATGGTGATTTTAAATCGAATGAAAAATCAATGACCTTTTCTAAAGCAACTACACTGAAAGTAGTGCTTAAAGGAGCTTCTGAAACCAAAGTTCTGAAAGAATCTATAGGGGTACTCGAAGGAGAGATTATAGATACTACCTTAATGCAAAAAGAAGCATTAATGGCATTTCTTAAAAATGAAATGGCCAAAGCCAAAAAGCAGGGTGTATTATTATCACTTCATATGAAAGCAACCATGATGAAAGTATCTGATCCAATTATTTTTGGATTAGCAGTAGAAGTATTCTTTGAAAATGTATTCCGCCAATTCGGTGCGTTACTAAAGGATGCAGGTGCAAACGTTAACAATGGTCTTGACAGTGTTTTAACAACTATTTCTCAACTAGCTGCAAAAGATAGAGAAGCCGTTGAAAATGCTATGGAAGAAGCTTTTCAAAATGGTCCATCGCTTGCCATGGTAAATACAGACAAAAGCATTACAAACCTACATGTACCTAGTGATATTATTATAGACGCATCCATGCCTGCCATGATCAGAAATGGGGGTAAAATGTGGGACAAAGAAGGCAAAGCACAAGACACCCTGGCTATTATTCCAGACAGTAGCTATGCCAGTATTTATGAAGCAACCATAGATTTTTGCAAGGAAAATGGTGCTTTTGATCCAGCAACAATGGGAACAGTACCCAATGTAGGATTAATGGCCCAGAAAGCAGAAGAGTATGGTTCTCACGACAAAACATTCCAAATTGAAACAAATGGAACGGTTCAAGTGATAGACATTACTACAGATAAAGTAGTGATGAGTCACGAAGTAAAAGCTGGAGACATTTGGAGAATGTGTCAGGTAAAAGACGCTCCTATCCAAGATTGGATAAAATTAGCTGTCTCTAGAGCAGAAGCCACAAAGACACCAACTATTTTTTGGTTGGACAGTGAAAGAGCGCATGATGCTGAATTAATCAAAAAAGTAGAAAAATACCTACCAGAATATCAAACAGAAGGTTTAGACATCACTATAGCTTCACCCTACGAAGCTACATTGACAACCCTAAAAAGAATAATACAAGGAAAAGACACTATTTCTGTGACAGGAAATGTGTTAAGAGATTACCTTACAGACCTCTTCCCTATTTTAGAAGTAGGTACTAGCGCAAAAATGTTATCTATTGTTCCATTGATGAATGGAGGTGGATTATTCGAAACGGGTGCCGGTGGTTCTGCCCCTAAACATGTAGAACAATTTTTAGAAGAGGGACATTTAAGATGGGATTCATTGGGAGAATTCTTAGCCCTTGGGGTTTCGCTAGAATATGTTGGAGAAAAAGAACAAAATAAAAAGGCCAAAGTATTGGCCGATGCCTTAGACACTGCAACGGAAAAATTTCTAATCAATGACAAGTCTCCATCTAGAAAAGTAGGTGAGTTAGACAATCGAGGATCACACTTCTTTATAGCGCAATACTGGGCAGAAGCTATAGCAAATCAAAAAAATGATGTCGTATTGGCTGAAATATTTACCCCAGTAGCCAACGCATTAAAGGAAAACGAATCCACTATAGTGAGTGAATTAAACAGTGCTCAAAATAGCAAACAAAATATTGGTGGCTATTATAAACCAGATGAGAAACTGGTACAAAAAGCCATGAGACCAAGCCATACTTTTAATGAAATATTAAAAACATTGAACTAGGTGTCTAAAACCAATAGAGATATTTTATATTTAGGAGTACGGTATTTAGGAATTACCGTACTCTTAATGTTTGTGGCCCCTATTAGTCTATATGAAGCTTTCAAAAACAGCACGCATCCGCTTTATATCCCTGTGCTAATTTTTGGTATTCTCTGTGCTATAGCAGCTATTGCAATGGCTTTTTTAAGTGTGAAAACAATTGTAGATGCCTTTTTCAAAAAAGAATAGCTTCAGAAATAAGCTAACGCAATAAAGCATATAGCAATAATACAGTACTGATACCTGTAATTCCCTGAAAAAAAGTAGCTAGACTAAAACTAGCAAGACCCTGTTTTACATTCAAACCAAGGCTTTTAATCACTACCCAAAAGTAGCTGTCGTTCACGTGGGAAAGAGTCATAGCACCGGACCCAATAGCAAGCACAGCAAACAATCTCCCTAAGGAATCATCAATGCCAAAGCTATTTAGTAGGGGTAAGACAAAAGAGGAGGTAGTGAGTATTGCCACTGTAGAAGAACCCTGAGCAGATTTAATGAGTGCTGCAAAAAGAAAACACAACAATAGACCAAAGTAAGGATTTGCGGAATAAAGAGGTATAATAGTACTTAAATCTAAGGATTTAAGTACTGCTCCAAAAGAACCTCCTGCTCCAGTAATAAGAATAATGACTCCTGCTTGTTTTAAAGCTTCTCCTACCCAACTAGCTTTCTGTTCTTTAGGCGTAGACCAGGACAGCAAATAAGAAATAAACACCCCTATTAGCGTAGCTATTATAGGGTTTCCTAAAAAGATAAAAACATCACTTAAAACAAAAGCATCCCCCTCTTTTATCTTAAAAAAAGAAGCCACTCCAATGAGTACTATAGGCACTAAAATGGGTAAAAAAGAAGACCAAGTATTTTTCAAAACCTGATCGTTAGCCGCTATTGGACTTTCAACTATTGAAACTGAAATATTATCTTGTGAAACAGCCGTATTTGATTTAAAAAAAGAGGCAAAAACAAAACCCACAAAAGATACAGGTATGGCCACTAAAAAACCATATTTCAACAGATCTGACAAAGGAACATTCAAAATAGCAGCAGCAGCTAGTGGACCAGGTGTAGGGGGAATGAAAACATGGGCTGCATATAGACCTGTTGCCAAACTTACACCATAAAAGATAATATGAAATCCGGTTCTCTTTGACAAAGCCTTAGGAATAGCACTTAAAATAACAAATGCGGCATCACAAAAAACTGGAATAGCGGTAATAAATCCTGTAACATTTAACGCTAAACCGGAATTTTTATTTCCAAATACTTTCAAAATAGTGGAGACAATATGGACAAGTCCGTTAGATTTCTCTAAAAAAACACCAATAACAGCCCCAAAAACAATCACGATTCCAATACTAGAAAGCGTTTGACCAAATCCTGTAGTAATAAGATCCACAAGGTCAGAAGGAGATATACCAAAACACAATCCAGAGAATATAGCTGCAAGAAGTAGCATTAAGAATGGATCAATTTTAAACTTAAGCGTCCCTAATATGATAAGTAATACAGCTAGACAAATAATTAATAAGCTTATCATAAGAGAAATTTAAAAAAATGATATACTTTGTTTTCTATTAGAGCAAATGGCTGAGCAATACATTGCGCAATAGGTGTCTCTTCATCCAGTAATTCAACAATATGTGTGTTTGTCAAAGCAGAAGCATCAAAATGGCATTGTCCACAGACTAATAAAAGGGGTAACTGGTGTTTCTCTGTAAGATCAATAAGTCTTCCTAATAATTTCCCCTGGAATGAGGTGTTATCTAGGCTGCCTTCACCCGAGATAATACAATCATACTTTTGTGTAACTAGAAGATCCTCTAAACAGGCTATACTAGCTAAAAAATCAAAACCATTAATAAATTGGGCATTTAGAAAAGCCTTTAAACCATAAGCAGTTCCTCCTGCAGCGCCTCCCCCTTCAAGTGAGATGTCACAAGGATAAGGAAAATTAAAACGACACACAAATGCCTCAAAAGAACCGTCCATTGCTAGAATAGTTTCTTCACTTCCACCTTTCTGAGGCCCATATATATTGGCAGCACCTAAGGGACCACACAATGGATTTAACACATCATTAATAGCAAAAAAGGAACAATTCTGAATCTTCTTTTGCAGTGAATTGGGTAATTCATAGGAATGAATTTTAGAAAGATTTTTAAACGAATAGGTTATTAACGCACCATTACTATCCAAGAATATAAATCCTAAAGCCTCTAACAAACCCAAAGCCATGTCATTAGAAGCACTACCTCCTAAACCAATATAAATAGAGCGAACACCTGCGTCTAAAGCATGTGCTATTTGTAAACCAACACCATGCGTGCTAGTTTTTAATATATTTAACTCGTTGGACTGCAAATGCCTTATTCCAACAGTATTTGCCAATTCAATGTAGGCTGTATTAGTTTCTACATCTAATAAATAATAAGAATCTATTGCATATTGAAAAGCGTCTACGGACCTAAAATATACTTTCTTAACAGGTTTAAAATTATAAATAGTATCTAAAAACCCATCTCCACCATCTGAGGCGGGAATTACAGTAGATTTAAAATGATCCCCATACAATCTTTGAAGACCATTTTTAACAGCTTTAGATACTTGAATGGCATCTATACTTCCTTTAAACTTGTCAGGTATAATTAAAAAATTCTTCACTTTTTAAATATACTACAACGTATAGAATATTCCCTTGGGAATAGGGCAAAAAAAATCCCGAACACATTGCTGTATTCGGGATTCAAAAAAAGGCAACGACCTACTCTCCCACTTGGTATAGCAGTACCATCGGCGCTGATGAGCTTAACTTCCTTGTTCGGAATGGAAAAGGGTGGGCCTCATCGCCATGATCACCTTAAATCTTGGTAGCTTTCTTTGGCTTTCG